>Ga0209390_10010079_pt1 | contig 11163 bp, 12 predicted proteins | sample BON01_FD_187212 | JGI IMG/M metagenome (GOLD analysis project Ga0209390, IMG submission 187212) | Freshwater microbial communities from Lake Bonney liftoff mats and glacier meltwater in Antarctica - BON-01 (SPAdes) (version 2) | ecosystem: Environmental > Aquatic > Freshwater > Ice > Glacier... | reverse complement strand
AAGCGTAGAAGGCACTAAATACCGCTTTTTTGTATCTTTTTACTGACATTTGTTGAATTATTCAACCATGGGTTAAGCATGTATATGCTTCATTATTAAAAATTTATAAGTTTTCGTCCAAACACTACATACAAAATTATATTCGAGAGAGATCAGAGGATAAATTATCGAGGTTGGGAATTACCCAGGAGAAGGTTCTTGCAGAGCTAGCGGCTATAGCCTTTTCCAAAGTCACGGATTTTTTAAATGATGACTGGACTTTGAAGCCTATTAATGAAATTCCAAAAAGCAAGTTGGGAGCAATCAATTTCCAGAGGACGGCACAAGGAGTAATTGTTAAAACCTATGATAAGGTTAAGGCATTGAAAATTCTTTGGGACTTGGTGAAGAATGAAAGAAAGTTGAAATAATGATTTCCAAAAGTCCTTCAGAACTTCACCCAATTGATCAGGCTATCAGTTTTTGGGTTTCAAGAAAACAGCTTTACCACGAGTTTTTTTATGAAAGAAAGATTATTTCAACATTCGTAAGTCTTGCAAAGCTGTGTGTAAAGGACAAGAATTTTTTAGAAGAACACTCCGAATCTTTCATAGATGGATTAGTAATTTTTTCTCAAGGGTTTAGTAGAAAGGAGATTGGGAAAATGGATTCTGGAGAAAATCTTATGAAACCTATGATGGATAAAATCATCTCATTTCTCACTTCGGACAAATTTCATAAATCTATACTTAGTCTTCATATTACTGGACAGGAAAAAGTACCAGTTATGATTCCTGAAATTGTTATCTCAGTTCATGAAATGCTGCTATTTCTTAGAAGGGAAGGGTCAAGTGTTATTAGTGGGAAAGAAGTGAATAAGCTTAAACAGGGTTTTATTTTGGACGAAATTGAGGGCTGGGGTTTAAATGGAGAATTTGGAGAGAAGATAAAAATGTTAGAATCAATACTCTATCCTTCTGTTTTTAATCCAAATGGATTCCTTTTTTTTGATTTTTTGATGAAATCCCAAGATTACGAGGCAAGAGGGGCTATTGAAGATATAACTTACTTCTTTCATCAAATGAAAAAAGATAGGTTTATACATTCTGGCAGAGATTTTTTTAAAACCTGGTTTAACAAACAATATTTAGATTTTCCTGACATAGAAAAAATTCACGATCAGCGATCACGAGTACCATTGGCAAGAGAAGATCGATACTTCCAAGCAATGGATTTTATTAAATCTAAAAAGGATTAATTTTTTTTGTTTGTACTATAAAAGGTACAAACTCATGGATTCATTTACACCGTAACAAATCTTATACGGTATGAACACCCTCCAAATCACTCAAATTTCTGCCGATCAAATCGATGATCGGTTTAATCAACTTTCTACTCAAATGGAAAGTATTGAAAAGTTAATCAAGCTTGAAAAAAAAGTAGAGGAATATCTAACCAGAAGGCAGGTAGCAGATCTTTTTCAAATAGAGCTAAGCACGCTTCACAACTGGTGTAAGAAAGGCAAGCTGAAGCCCTATGGGACTGGTAATCGGGTCTATTTCCTCCGGTCTGATATAGACAAAGCATTGGTTCCATTGAATCAAATCTGATCATGGAATCTGCTATGCAATTAAGTGGGCAGCCATGTATGTTGGTTCACTTTAGGTACTCCGCTGAAAGGAGGGCATTCATGATTCAGGATTGGAGGTCTTTAGGCTTGGATGCTGTTTTGGTCGTTAGACTGCTTGAAATCATTCCAAATCGTGTGTGTTTTAAGAATGATCATCCGATCGATGATTTTGCAGGTAGAATAGTGTCAGCCGGACAAGCACTTGGTGAGCGAGTATTTTCTGCCTCATTGATTAGGATTTCGGAATTGATTTATAATTGTTCTGAAAATCCATTTGCCTGCTTTAAAGATCCAGCCATTGGTGTTTTGGTGGAGGTAGAAGAATCAGGGAACAACCTTTGGTTTCAGATATTTTATCGTGATTTATTCGCTGACAGTCATGATTGATGATTTGGTGTTAGTCATGGAAATTGATCCACCGGAGGGAGTGCTTGATTATTCCTATGTGCCCTTCGAGTGGAAAGGGTTTAAATTTGCCCCAAATTTCCGATCAGATCTGATTACTTACTATACTTCTTCCTTTAGGAATTTGAGATTAAAAATGACTCAAGACAAATTGATCATTTCTGGCTCTTTCCATAAATTCTATCATAGACAGAACTATGGAGATTATACTTGGAAAGAGATTGGTTTAACAGTGGATCAACTTCTTGAGGTCTTTGGTGAACCTTTTCTAAAAGCAAGGATTACGAAGCTTACTTTTGCCTGTAATCTCCCGATTGATCCCAAGCCTATTATTTCCAAGATTAAAGCAATAAAAGGTTTTGATCCATCTGAAATGCTTGGAGGTACAAATCACAGATCGTATGGTAAGTATCATCGAATGACAGATTACCGGTACAAGGTCTATGATAAGCAGACTGAAGTTGTATTTCACGATAAACACAAGATTGGGCCAGTTCTAAGGATAGAGAAAGAGATTAAAATGAATGCCGCTAGGGCCAGGGTGAAAAATCCAATACGTATCATGAGCCCTATTGATCTAATCAAGCCTGAGTTGTACATGTACTGCGTTCAAGAGTTAACTGACCTAGTGAGAAGTCTTGAGTTTGTCAATTACATTCAGATCAGTGATATGGATACTAGTGCAGACCTAGAAGCATTCTTATTCATGAATGATCTGGAAGTGAGGACTCAATACAAGAAGGTAGTAACCTATAAAACGTATAGGCAAAAAAAGAAGCGATTCGATAATCTGATAGCTGCTTACAACCCAATTGATTGGAATGATTCTCTAGAAACAAAAACCTGCGACAAGATCTCTGAATTAGCTGGAGATTTAACATTTCAAAAAACAGGGTAAAAACTACCTGTTTTTTTGGAGTGCGATTTTTTATCGAATAGAGCATTTTCCAAACTTGTAATACAGTCAAAAAACAGGGTAAAAGTTACCATTTAAGAGTCGACGACATATCCATTAGATTTGTTTGCTTTAATTTATGGCAAAACAGAGGGAAAAGAACGGAAATTACGGCATCCTAAAAGGAATTGCCTGGTTTCTGTTAGGTATTATTGTTGTAAATTTTTTAACGCCATTATTCCTTATTACTAAGTTCTGCTTTGCATCGATTGAATATGCAATTTATGTTGGAGGGCTTGCAGGACCTTTAGCTGCCTTGATATGTTTCATTTATGAGTATCTCACTTTTCTTGGTCAACAAAGGCAGCTAGACGAGTAGCGAGAAAGGTTGAATAGAGAAGATGCATGCAAAGAGTTTGCTGAGTATTTGAATCTTTAAAATGAGTTTAGATCTAAGGTCACCTATAAATGGATTAATCAGTCAGGATCGAAAGCTTTTGATTCCTATTGGTCAAATGTTAGGGGCTCGGTTGAAGCAGACTCAAAGTCGAAAGGCTTCAATATCTCTGATCCCAATGCTTTTTCTATTTCCCTGAAAAAACATTTAACGACAAGCTCTTTTAATAAGGAGACCGGTCAATATGAAACCTTCCTAAGAATGGTTTATCCACTTCTAGAAATAGTGGGAAAAGGTTAACTTGAGAATAGGCTCAAATACCTTGAAAATTTGTTGAGTGACGGAGAGAAAGCGATCTTGGTTTATTCGGCAACATTCATTGATTAAAATCAATCAGCAATCAAACTATTCAAAACAGTTTTCTGTGAAGTTTACCTGATGGTAATCTGATTTCCCCGGAGCATAAAAAGTTGATTTTTTATATTGTTTGCCAATAGTTTGCCAAAAAATGCAAAAACCCCCTCAAAATTGCTTCTGAAGGGGTTTTATGTACCCAGAGCCGGAGTCGAACCGGCACGCCCGAAGGCATTGGTGTTTGAGACCAACGCGTCTACCGATTCCGCCACCTGGGCATTAAAATTCAAACATTTAAGCAGTTGGTCTGTATCCAAGCATCATTTAGAGAATCTTTCTATTCGATTGATTCAGTTCCCTTCCTTTCGTTAAGGCCTGCAAATATGAAAACAATTTCTTTTTTCTACAAACTCAAGGCTTCACTTCTTCTAATTTTTTTGAGCTAAACGCCACAGGCTTTGAAGAAAAAAGTACTTTGATAAAGCCCCAGACCTTTTTAAAAAGCTCAGAATCACGATATTGATTTAGCGCTTCTTGGCTTTCCCAATGGCTGTAAGTCAGAAAAATATTTTTATCAAGCTCATCTTGCCAAAGTTCTAAATGATGACATCCGGATGAATTTCGAATAGCCAATTTATATTCTTCGAAAATTTGAAGAAAATCTTTTCCGCTTCCCGCTTTAAAAGTCATGCGAACTGTCCGAACTAGCATTATATCTGAAAATTAATATGAATTATACTATCGTATTTCAGTCCTAGCAGTCCACCACCATCGCCGTGGTAGATGCCTATTTCCAATAAATCGATACTATTGAAGAGTGCGAAGCAATCTCCGGGCTCCACCTGATCGTAACTTTTTTGAAGTTTGGTCAACGATTCCCTTCCAAATTCTATTGTAAAATTTCCTGGATTCAACTCGTCAAAAATGTCTTTTCTAATATTTGTAATCAGATTTCCATAACAGTCCACACGGAGCACATGACCTACTATTTTCTCCCGTGTTATTTTTGGTTGCCGAGGCATGAGTTTTCTGAAGTTGGTCAAAGGACCGCCAAAATCATGAATTGCTGCACCGCTGGCTACTTTGCCTGCGATCGGAGCCAAGATGTCTTTTGCTGGAAATGTCCTATTCTTCAAATGGATATCAGCGAACTGAACCATAATGCCTGGCTCTTGGTCCGCTAACAAACTGAGAATTCCGTTATTTGGTCCGATAAAGATGTGCTCTTCCAATTTGATCCCAATAAATCCGTGAGTGATACTCCCGGTTGTATTCATGGCGACCAAATGGACAGTCCCTTTAGGAAAATCTCGAAAAGTAGATCGCAGCAGAAATGCCGCATGCGCGATGTCAAATGGTTCAATATTATGCGCTAAATCGATAATGTTAAGCTGGGGATTAATTGCCAGAATTTTGGCTTTCACCGCGGGAACGTAGTAATCTTTATCCCCGAAATCTGAGAGGAAGGTCACAATTGCCATAGAAGCAAGTATATTAAAATTTTGTAGTTTTGTTTTAAAGGTATTTAAACAAAAATAGAAATTTTAATCTTTAGCCTTCAAACAAATTAAATCAATAAAATAGCTTGGTCGAAAAAGTAATCACATTAGAAAACGTCCCCCTGGCAGAATTCTTAGGCCAGGCAAATGAGAATATCAAGAAAATTGCTGCAGCATTTCCCCAAAGCAAAATAATTTCAAGAGGCAATGAAATCCGAATTCAGGGTGGAGCTCCTGAGATTTTACGGATTAATGATATCCTCAATCTGCTTTTAGAACATATTGATCGTTTTGGACATTTGACTCCTGAAAACGTGAAAGATTACCTTGACGTAGAAAGTATTCCTTTTGAAGAAGCTAATCGGGATCAGGTCATCGTATTTGGGAATAAAGGACTAGTCATTAAGCCTAAGTCGGTGAATCAACGGAGGCTTGTCGAATCTGCAATGAAGAATGATTTGGTTTTTGCACTTGGTCCGGCGGGAACGGGTAAAACCTACATCGCTGTTGCATTGGCAGTGAGGGCTTTGAAAAATCGTGAGGTAAAGCGAATCATCATCACTAGGCCAGCAGTGGAGGCTGGGGAGAATTTAGGTTTCCTCCCAGGAGATCTCCAAGATAAACTTGATCCTTACTTGAGACCTATCTATGATGCGCTTCAAGACATGGTGCCACCAGAAAAGCTTAAATTCTATCAAGAAACCCGCGTAATAGAAATCGCACCATTGGCATACATGCGTGGTCGTACGCTGCATGATGCTTTTGTGCTGCTTGATGAAGCGCAAAATACGACCAGTGAACAGATCAAAATGTTTCTTACCCGGATGGGGCCAAACTCTAGAGTGATTATAACTGGGGATCAAACACAGGTAGATCTACCCATACGTCAAAAATCAGGTCTCTCTGAAGCTCTGAAAATTTTGGATGGAGTGAAAGGAATTGGGGTAGTGAGCCTAAGTGGTAAAGATGTGATTCGACATAAATTAGTCAAGGCAATTATTGAAGCGTATGAAAATGATCATGCTGCCAGAGAATCAGAAAGAAATGAAGCTTCAGGTAGAAAAAATAGCTGACCAATCAGATTTAGACATTGCTTTTGAAATTCGAAAGAAAGTTTTTGTTATCGAGCAAGAAGTAGATCCAGCCAAGGAATATGATGAATTTGAGAATTCTTCTTTCCATTTTCTTGCTCGAATAGATGGAATCCCGGTAGGGACCGCTCGGTGGAGGTTTACGTCCAATGGAGTGAAATCAGAAAGATTTGCGGTGTTGAAAGAAGCGAGAGCAAAGGGAGTTGGCCAAGCATTGGTGAAAGCTGTATTAGCAGACATTCAAGCAGACCCATTGTCCAAAAACAAGACCAAATATCTTCATTCCCAACTTGCGGCAGTCCCTTTGTATTTAAAATTCGGTTTCCAAAAAGTGGGCGACATTTTTGATGAGTGTAATATCTCACATTATAAAATGGAGCTCATTTAAGCTTTAACCGATTACAAAACGACCTAGTTATGAAAAAAATAGTATTGTCAATTTCACTCATCTTAATGATCGCCTCTGCCGCTTTCAGCCAAAATGTCATTTCAAGCAGTGGTAACAGCAGAGAAAATTTTTCAAATGAAGTTAAAGTCAATTTTTTGAATCTGATTGCTCTGGCATCGATCGAGGTAGGATACGAAAAATTCTTGAGTGAGAATCATTCCTTAGACATACAGCTTCATATTAATGATCGATTTGGGTTCAATTCTCAAGGTGGTGAAAAAAACTATAAAACTAATTCAGTCCAAGTTTCCATGAATTTTTATTTAGGGGATGATGAAGAAGGTAGATTTTATATTTACCCACTTGCCAAACTCCGATTTGGTGATTTCGAAGAAGGTAAAGGCGAGGATGTAGTTATCACGAATATGAATGCTTTTATACTGGGCGCAGGCATAGGCTATAAGTGGGAGTTTTCGAATTTCGCATTTGGTCCATTTGCAGCTGTCGCTCGTGGATTCAGCAGCGAAGTTTCTGATCGATTTGCTGCTGTTGAATTCAATGGAGGCTTTAGCCTTGGTTATCGATTCTGAGTAACAAAAAAATACTGAAGCCTCATCCGTGAGGCTTTTTTTATGCTCTAAAACCCGTAAATTAAAGGACTTGATCTTTTTTAGTATGCGGTTTTCGGATTATCCTTTTTTGAAATACTTGCCGATTCTGATTGGAGGGGTTCTCTGTGCTCAGCAACTAGAATCATTTAATGTTTATTTGGCGATTATCGGTATTGTAAGTTTTTGGCTGGTATATTTTCTATTGGTCAATCATAAGACAGTCCCAAGAAAAACACTTCTCATTTCTTTCATTGGCTATTTGTTGATTTTTTGCTTGGGAATCCTGCTTGTCAACCTAAAGACGCTTCAAAAATTGAAACCAAGGATTGACAGGCCATTCGACAGCTATTTGGCAGAAGTGCGCCAGTTTGATATTCAAAAGCCAAATTCCTTCGAAAATCTATTGGCTATAAAAGCTGTGGAAAGAGCCGGAGAATGGAGAACTGCTACTGGATCGGTTTTGGTTTATCACCAAGCGCTACTGCCGCTTATTCCAGGCCAAATTCTCTTAGTCAAGAAAATGCCAGAGCAAATTGAAGGTCCAAAAAATCCCTATGAGTTTGATTATCGAGCCTTCCTACTCCGAAAAGGAATTGACTTCCGGCAATTTATCGGAGATGATTTTCTGATCATCGATTCATTACCTGAGTCTTCCATAGACTTTCTTTTTATCAATTTTAGAAGTCAACTAGCTGATCGATTGGGACAAGTAATACCTGACAGTCAATCAGAACAGATCGCTATGGCATTGCTGCTAGGTCAAAAGCAGAGCCTTGATCGAAATCTCCGAGATGGCTATGTTCAAGCTGGAGTGATGCATATTTTGGCAGTTTCGGGATTACATGTAGGAATCATTTATGCCTTACTTTTAAGCTTGTTCAAGCCCCTCAAACTTACTAAAAAATGGGCTAGATTCTACCTGATATTAGTCATGTTGCTTATTTGGATCTATGCAATTTTGACGGGTTTGTCGCCTTCAGTGGTTCGCGCGTCCATTATGTTTAGTCTTTTAACTTTAGGACAAATGCGTGAGCGAAAGCCCTCTATATTTAATATTTTGGCTTTTTCTGCAATATTGATGATTGTATTAGATCCTGAAGTGATCTTTGAGCTTGGTTTTCAACTCTCTTATTTGGCAGTGGCAGGAATAGTCTTGATTCAACCTTTGATTCTAAATTGGTGGCTGCCTAAAAATCGTATTTTAGAATATTTCTGGCAGCTTACCAGTGTCAGCATTGCTGCTCAATTAGCCACTTTTCCGCTTTCAGTATTTTATTTTCATCTATTTCCGACGTATTTCCTACTGGGAAATCTCCTTGTTATTCCTTTGGCATTTTTGATTATGCAGGTCGGGGTTCCACTATTATTGATCGGTTGGATTCCAGGCGTGGGAAGTATCCTAGGTTGGGTGTTGAGTCAGCTCATTTGGATTCAAAATTATGTTGTTTTGTTGATACAGGTCTTACCTTGGGGCAAAATAGATAGGCTGACTATCAGTGTTTCAAGTATGATATTTTGTTGGCTTATTTTGCTGATTTGGGCAGGATGGGCAATGGGAAACAAGAAACAATTGATCTATATTTTTTATGGAATGGTTTTTATTTGGTCTGGCTTTATGCTTGTCGAAGAAATTAGAGTACCTCGACAGGCGGTAGTGATTTATCAGGGAAAAAAGGGGCAAGCCTTTGATTATAGCCTTGGTGATCAGGTGTTCTCTTGGAATGCTAAAATAGAACCAGAGGAGCTAAGTTTCATTGTAGATCCTAATCGGATAGCAACTCAGTTGCCACTGATTCCCAAACCAATAATCGGGGTCCCACACTCGGCGGATCAGATTCTGCTTTTTCCTTCATCACTAATCTATAACATGAGTGCTTCAGAAATTTATTTTGGGAATCAAAATCCTAGGGAAATCGAAATTTGGAATGAGGGAAAATGGAAGAAAAAGCAACGTAGCGATACCTTGAAGCTTGGAGACGCAGCTTTTCGAATACTTTTCTGACTTGCTTTTTGGCATTGCCTTTTTCTGCACTTAACTTGATGAAAACTTATAAACCCTATGAATCGCCTCGTACTTACCAACATTTCAGATCGAATCGGATACATAGTACTGAATAACCCTGAAAAGCGTAATGCACTGGGTCCTGAAATAATAGCAGGTTTGAAGGAGGCTTTTTTCATGATGGAGTTGAATGAGGATGTGAAAGTCGTGATCTTGAGTGCATCAGGAAAAGCTTTCTGTGCCGGAGCCGATCTGGCTTATTTGCAGCAAATGCAAGCATTTACTTTTGAAGAAAATCTAGCGGATAGTCATGGACTTAAAGACCTTTTTGAGCTAATCTATAGCTTTCCAAAAGTGGTGATTGCTGAAATTCAAGGTCATGCGCTGGCCGGAGGCTGCGGCTTGGTGACTGTTTGTGATTTTGCTTTTTCTGCACCAGCAGCACTTTTTGGATATACTGAAGTGGCTATTGGCTTTGTTCCTGCGCTTGTATCTGTGTTTCTATTAGAGCAGATCGGTGGTGCCAAAACCAAAGAATTATTGCTCTCGGGTGAGTTAATTACCTCTTCCAAAGCTGCCGAATTAGGTTTGATTACAGAAGTAATTGAGTCCGAAGAATTGAAGAAGATAGTTTTTGATTTTGCTCAAAAGCTTATTACTAGAAATTCAAGCTTTTCCATGACTGAAACCAAAATGTTGCTTCGCGAATTGACTAAAGAAAGTAGGATCAAGGCATTAAACTATGCGGCAGAGTTGAATGCTAAAGCACGAGCGCATGCGGACTGCAAGCATGGAATTGCAGCTTTTCTCTCTAAATCCAAGCCATCGTGGTAAATGATTGACCGGGCGAAATCGATTCTTCAGGAAGTATTTGGGCATCTGGATTTCCGAGAAGTCCAAGATCAGATTATAGAATCTGTCTTATCTGGCAGGGATACACTTGCGCTCTTGCCGACAGGTGGAGGGAAATCGCTTTGTTTTCAGCTCCCAGGCTTAGTGCTCAATGGAATTTGCCTTGTTGTCAGTCCTTTAATTGCATTGATGAAAGATCAAGTCGACGCATTAAAAGCTAAAGGTATCAAGGCCGCTGCAATCTATTCGGGGATGAGCTCTAGGGAAATTGATCGAATTCTTGACAATTGTATTTATGGAGACTACAAATTTCTGTATGTATCGCCAGAGCGTCTGAAATCAGATCTTTTTATAGCTCGATTTAAACAGATGCCAATTAATCTGATTGCCGTTGATGAAGCGCACTGCATTTCTCAATGGGGGTACGACTTTCGACCTTCGTACCTTGAAATTGCAACGATTAGGCCTTTTCATCCAACTATCCCTATTCTTGCGCTGACGGCATCGGCCACGCCACAAGTATGTGAAGATATCCAAGTTCGATTGGAAATGAAGCAAGTAGCATTTTTTCAAAAAAGCTTTGCGAGAGCAAATCTTAGCTACAGCGTTCGATTGATTGAAAATAAGTTAGAAAAGGGATTAGAAGTGCTGAAGCGTGTGCCCGGTTCTGCTATTTGGTATGTTAGAAGTCGACAGGGAGCCCATCAAATAGCCAAATCACTTCTTCAGATGGGAATTTCTGCTGCTCCCTATCATGCCGGATTACCTATGGCCGACCGAAGTCAGAAACAAGAAGCTTGGAAATCGAATCAGATTAGAGTTATGGTCAGCACCAATGCGTTCGGGATGGGAATTGACAAACCGGATGTCAGAGTGGTTATCCATAGTGATTTACCGGAAAATATAGAAAATTACTATCAAGAAGCAGGTCGCGCTGGACGCGATGGACAAAAAGCTTACGCGGTTTTGCTGTCCAACGAGCAGGATTTTCAGCAGGTTTTAGAACGTGCAGCTTTGGTCTATCCGCCTCTTGATTTTGTACGGAAAGTATACCAGTGTC
>Ga0209390_10010076_pt1 | contig 11171 bp, 5 predicted proteins | sample BON01_FD_187212 | JGI IMG/M metagenome (GOLD analysis project Ga0209390, IMG submission 187212) | Freshwater microbial communities from Lake Bonney liftoff mats and glacier meltwater in Antarctica - BON-01 (SPAdes) (version 2) | ecosystem: Environmental > Aquatic > Freshwater > Ice > Glacier... | reverse complement strand
AAATATGAGTATTGGTTGTGACCGTAGCAGCAGCCTACATGTTGCTAGGTGGCGAACGCCAGGGAGTGTGCATTATCTGTGCGGTCCAGCCGGGAGGACGACTGCCGCACGGCGTGGGCGTTTTTTGGGCGTTTTTTTGACTTGCAACCAAACCATGCTTAGGTTAAACTAAACCATGCCATCAGTTGTGCCACCGCTCAAGGGTTGGCGGGTTGTCATTTATCCAAACGACCATCGCCCGCCTCACGTCCATGTCATCGGCACGCAGCAGCGTGCACGGTTCGAACTGCTATGTGACATCGGGCAAGTGCAGTTGATGAGCAATATTGGTTTCACCCAGAGCCAGATTCAATTGATTGCGGTTTATCTGGTGAAGCATTTGAAACATCTTTGCAATGAATGGGGGCGAATCCATGACCACTGACACATCACTGATTGACGATGCTGCCTTCAACAAGGCAAGCGAAGCTGGCAGGCGCTTGTTGGCGCGTGGGCCGCTGGCCACGGCCGCACGCTATGCGGCTGGGCGCGTGCACGTTGAGCTGAACAACGGTTGTGCTTTTGAGTTTCCGGCCTCGCACGCCCAAGGGCTGGCAGGTGCAGCCGAAGGCGATCTACAGTGCATCGAAATCTCTGCGGCCGGTCTGGGCTTGTATTGGCCACTGCTCGATGCCGATTTGTATGTGCCCAGCTTGGTCAAAGGTGTGCTGGGGACCAAGCATTGGATGGCCCAGATTGGTAGCTCTGGCGGCAAGGCCAAGAGCACAGCCAAGTCGGCCTCTTCGCGCGCCAATGGCAAGCTAGGCGGCCGCCCAAAAGCATCGCGCCGGATTCAGGTGGCTTGAATCAATCGGTCTCCAGCCCGCGTGGAGTGTGCGTAAAAAGCTATAAAAATAGTAGCGTGTTGTCGGCCAATAAGGAAGATAATTTTTCATGACTATGAAAACAAAAGTGGCTACCAAGGTGGCAGCCAAGGCGAAGAGCCCGATTCTTGGTGCCGTGCATAAAACGGCAGTAGACCTGCACCGCTTGGGGTTTATTGATCAGCGCAAGATGCGCAAGTTCGACTCGCTGTGCAAGACAGTGTCGGTCTGAACCTGACCGCACCAGACCATGCTCCCATCGTTACTGGCGCGTGACATTGAGCAAGGTCTCAAGCAGTTCCTAATTACCGGGTTCGAGCCCTCGGACGACTTTCTGCATGGGCTGATGCGCCGCTTTGTGCAGGATCAGTCTGCCTGGCTCAAAGGGCCTTATTTGCAGGTGGGTTTGCCATTCACTGCGGGCAAGTCCGGGCGCAACTTTTTCAGCACCTTCGCCACCGAGTTCCCTGGCTTCAGTCACCAGGAGGCGGCTTGGCAGCGGCTCTCCAGTCAGCATCTGGCAGACCACACGCTGGTGGCCACAGGCACCGGCAGCGGTAAGACCGAGTGTTTTTTGTACCCGGTGCTGGACCATTGCGTGCGCGCCAAAGGTGCCGGTGAGCAAGGCATCAAGGCGCTGGTGATTTACCCCATGAACGCGCTGGCCACTGACCAGGCACGCCGCTTTGCCCAGTTGATTGCCACTACACCCGCGTTTGCGGGTTTGCGGGTGGGCCTGTTTGTGGGCGGTGCAGTGGCAGACCCTGGTCAGGGTATGGTGATGAGCCCCACTGGCGTGATCACCGACCGGGACACCCTGCGCAAGAATCCGCCAGACATCTTGCTGACCAACTACAAAATGCTGGACTACTTATTGCTCAGGCCCAAGGACCGCAAGCTGTGGGAGCGAAACACCCCCACCACGCTACGCTACTTGGTGGTGGACGAGTTGCACACCTTTGATGGCGCGCAGGGTACGGACCTGGCCTTGCTGCTGCGGCGTTTGCGCGCCCGGCTGAAGACGCCAGACGGACATTTGATTTGTGCGGGCACCTCCGCCACGCTGGGTGGGGCATCCGACACCACGGATTTGCGGGATTACGCAAGGCAGATTTTTGGAGCCCCATTTGCGGTGGACTCGGTCATCACCGAAAGCCGGCAATCGGTGGGAATGTTCCTCGAAGACGCGATGGTGGACTTCATGTTCCAGCACCGCGCTGACCTGGGTGCTGTGTTGGATACGGCCCGCTTTGGCAAGCCGGAAGAAGCGGTGGCGGCATGGTTTGAGGTGTTTTTTCCGGATGAGCCGGTACCCGTTGATGTGCTCGATACCGCTTGGCGGATTCAGCTGAGCGATTTGTTAAAGCGACACATCCTGTTTGTGAACCTGCTCAAGCAGCTAAAAGGCGGAGTGGTGCACTACGGCGAGTTGACCGAGCGCCTGCAAAAGAACCTGCCCGCCGCCGCCCATGCGCATGTGCGCGAGGTGCTCGACGCGCTGCTGGTGCTGGTGGCCTGGGCCCGTTTGCCTGGCGTGGGCGGCAAGACACTGCCCATGGTGAGCCTGCGCATACAGCTGTGGTTGCGCGAGCTGCGCCGAATGGTGGCCAAGCTGGCCGTCGATGCGCAAGACGTGCGCCTGCGCAGCGCGGCGGACGTGGCGGCAAACCCTGATGGCGTTTACCTGCCCATGATTCAGTGCAGCGAGTGCCACACGACGGGCTGGTTGTCGCGCTTGGTGCAAGGCAGCAGCAAGTTGTCCACCAATCTAGATGAAATTTACAACACCTGGTTTTCCGGGCGACCAGAGGCCACGCGCCTGTATGCGGCCCAGAGCATCAAGCGGCCCCAGGTAGAAGGGGTGGTTCAGCATGCCTGCGTGGCTTGCGGCAACTTGCAGCAAGCGCCGGGGGTCTGCCAAGCATGCGGGCAGCAAGAGTTGCTGGCCGTCTACAAGGTGATTGCGCAGCGCAACTTTTCCATTGGCCAAGTACAGCACACCCGCCATGACAACACCTGCCCGGCCTGTGGCAACCGGGACCGGTTGCTGTTGCTGGGTGCCAGAAACGCAACCCTTGGCTCGCAAGTGGTGGAGCACAGTTGGGCCAGCCCGTTCAACGATGACAAGAAGCTGATCGCGTTTTCGGATTCGGTGCAAGACGCGGCGCACCGCGCGGGCTTCTTTGGCGCACGCACCTACCTCAACAATGTGCGTACGGGTCTGGCCAAGGTGATTGATGAGTTGGCGCAGCCGGGCTTGAAATGGGCTGACTTTTTGACCCAGGCAGAGGCGCTGTTTGATACGCCAGGATCCGTGTTGCACATGTCGCGCGAGCGGCTACTCTCGGAGTTCATTGGGCCCAACATGACTTGGCAGCGTGACTGGGCGGATGAGCTTTTGAAGAAAGGCACGCTGCCCACCACAAGTCGCTTGCCCGCCAAGGTGCGCAAGCGCCTGCTGTGGCAGGCGTACAGCGAGTTCACATACCTGAGCTACCGTGGGCGTAATCTGGAACGCCTCGGCAAAGCCACTATCGCCGTGCCCATGGACCAGTTGAAAATAGCCGCTGCAACCTTGTTGCCAAAATTCCATGAAGAGTTTGGTGCCAAGGGGCTAGAAAAGGACGTGTTGGTGCAATGGCTGTGGGGTTTTCTGACCCACATGCGCCGCCGCGGTGCCGTGATGCACCCCGAACTCGCGGCCTACGCAGCCGATGGCAACGTCTACGGTTTGGTGCGCTCCGGTGGCCGCAGTGAATGGTTTCCCTCCATGGGCGAACGCACACCGCGCCCGGTATTTCTGACCCTTGGCAAGCAGCGTGACTTTGACAAGGTGAGCAATGCCCAACGCAACAGCTGGTTTGACCGCTGGGCCCAAGCCTGCTTGGGGCGTCAAATGCTGCTGTCGCCCGGTATGCCGGCTGACCTGCTGCTGGCTGCCGCAGTGGTTTTAACGGAGATGGAGATTCTGGTTCGCACTGCGGACCAGCAGGGTGACACCCTGGCCATCAACCCACAGGCGCTGGAGCTGTATGTCGACACGGCGTATCTCGCCACCCCGCTGGGCAAGCGAAAACTAACGGTGCCTGCCAGTGCCACGGCCGATCTGATGGGCATGCCCTGCATTGACGCCACCGATGAGACCTATGACGAGTTGCTGCCAACGGGCGGGTGGCTGTCAGACCGGTTCAGCCGGGGCGACTTGCGCCGGGTGATTGCAGCGGAACACACCGGCTTGCTGGAGCGGGCGGAGCGCGAGGCGCTGGAGAATCGTTTCAAATCCAAGGCCCCGCAGGCCTGGTACGAAAACCTCTTGTCCGCCACCCCGACGCTGGAGATGGGTGTGGACATTGGTGACCTGTCCTCGGTGCTCTTGTGCTCCGTGCCGCCCAACCAGGCCAGCTACTTGCAACGCACGGGCCGTGCCGGGCGTAGGGACGGTAATGCGCTGACCACCACGCTGGCTGACGGCAGCAGCCCGCATGACCTGTACTTCTTTGAAGAGACTCAGGAGATGCTTTCAGGTGAAGTGGCGCCACCCGGTGTGTTCTTGCAGGCGGCTGAGGTTTTGCGACGCCAGTTGTTCGCTTTTTGCATGGACGATTGGGTCAGCGGCATCACTGTCGCAACAGCATTCCCGGAAAAGACATCCACTGCATTGGACGCAGTAGAGCAAGCGAGTCAGACGCGCTTCCCGTATAACTTTTGCGACCATGTGTTGTCCAACGAGCCCCGTCTCTTTGCGGCCTTTGCAGCGTTGTTAGGCGCGGATGTCAACGCCACGGTGCTTCAGCGACTGCAAGACTTTATGCAGGGGCAAGGCGACACCGACGGCTTGCGGTCTCGACTGCTCAAGTATTTGCAAGAATTAGTGGAAGAGCGTAAGACCTACAAGAAGCGCAAAGAGCAGATTGACCTGGCTAAAAAAGCGGCTGAGTTGCGTCCCAAGGACGAAGCCACCATTGCCGAGATTGACGCCTTGCTGCGTGAGCGGGACAAGATGCTGGAGTTGATTGCTGAAATCAACAAGCGCGACTTGTTGAACACCCTGACCGATGCGGGCTTGATTCCAAACTACGCTTTTCCGGAAGCCGGCATTGAGCTCAAGTCGGTGCTGTGGCGCAAACGCGGTGCGGACGAGCAGGGGCATGGCGCTTACGTGGCGCTGCCCGCCATCAAGTACGAGCGACCTGCCAACTCGGCGCTGTCGGAGTTTGCGCCGGAAAACCGCTTTTATGCAAACCAGCGCCGGGTGGAGATTGACCAGATCAACATGAACCTGGCCAAGACTGAAAGCTGGCGCTTTTGCCCCTCTTGCCACCACATGCAGAACCTGGAGGTGGAGGCCGACACCCATGCCGTTTGCCCGCATTGCAATGATGCCATGTGGTCGGATGCGGCGCAAAAGAGAACCCTGTTGCGGTTTCGCCAGGCCATTGCCAACAGCGATGACACCAAAGTGCGCATTGACGACAGCGTGGAAGACCGGGAACCGAAGTTCTACGTGCGCCAGCTGATGGCAGATTTCGAGCCCAAGGACATTCGTGAGGCCTGGCAGATCAAGTCCGGTAGCCTGCCGTTTGGTTTCGAGTTCGTGTCGCGGGTGACTTTTCGTGACGTGAATTTTGGTGAGCTGGTCAAGCCCGGTGAGTCGTTCAAGGTGGCGGACAAGGAATCATCTCGGCCAGGTTTCAAGCTGTGTAGGCATTGCGGCAAAGTGCAAAAGCCTCCCAAAAATCGGTTTGAGCCGCAAGGGCAACACCACAGTTTCGATTGTGCAAAGCACGGTAACGAAGATCCTGCGAATCTGTTGGATTGCTTGTACCTGTACCGTGAGTTTGCTTCCGAAGCCCTGCGGATTTTGGTGCCGTATACCAAGTCTGGCGTGGACGATGAAGTGGTGCAGTCGTTTATGGCGGCATTGCAGCTTGGTCTTAAAAAGCGTTTTGGCGGCCGAGTGGATCACCTGCGACTCGTCTCGCAGGATGAGCCCGGAAAAGATGGCGGTCCAAGGCGACACTTCGTCATGCTGTACGACTCGGTTCCGGGTGGCACCGGGTACTTGCACCAGCTGCTGGCGCAGGACGCGGGAACGCTTGCAGATGTGCTGCGCATGGCCCTGGAGACCATCAACAAGTGCTCCTGCAACGAAGACCCGGAAAAAGACGGTTGCTACCGCTGCGTGTACCAGTACCGACTGGGCCGCAATATGAATCTGGTGTCGCGGGACCGTGGCAAGGAAGTTTTGACCGAGTTGGTGGCCTCGCTGGATCAGCTGGAAAAGGTCGCCACCATTTCCGATATTTTCATCAACCCGAATTTCGATTCGGTGCTGGAGAGTCGTTTCATTGAAAGCCTGCGCCGAATGGGCGGCACCTTGGGCCTGCCACCGGTCAAGTTGGTGCAGGACATCGTGAATGGCAAGTCCGGGTACGTGCTGGAGCTTGGTGCCCAGCGTTACCGAATCGAGCCGCAATGCAATCTTGGCCCCTCTGAGGGCGTGGCGGTTGCGAGCAAGCCCGACTTCGTGATTTGGCCCTGGCAGGCCGGCTCCAACCGCAAACCCGTTGCCGTGTTTTGCGATGGATGGACCTACCACCAGCATTCCTTGCGCGAAGACGCCGCCAAACGAAGTGCTATGGTTGCCAGTGGCAATTTTTGGGTGTGGTCCGTGACCCACGAAGACGTGAAGTCGGCACTGGCTAGCGCGGCGGGGACGGATCTTGATTCCCCCTTGGTCGTCTTCAACCGGCACGACGGCAGTACCGCGCCGCCGAAACTCCCGCGCGCAGCGCAGGGTGCGTTTGCGTACCAGGCCGTATTTCAGCTGTTGAGCCTGCTGGCCGCTCCGCCCGGTGCAGTGGTAAAACAGGATGCTGCTGTTTTGCAGATGCAACGCAATGCGGTTTGGTTGGGGTTTTTGATGGTGCCCAGTACGCCCGCAGACTTGGTGGCCGTAAGCAGTGACTCGTCGCCGTGGCTTGCGCAATTACCACTGGCAATGCAGAGCCCAGGCAAAACGCATGCGCCCAGTTTGTCGCGCAAAGATGCCTTTCCGCTCGTGTTGTCCTGGTGGCCATTGGCATGTGCTGGTGGTGTGATGGAGGGTGTGACCTCACCCGGCGTTTTGATTCTTGATGACTTGGTAGACCAGATGGAGCAGAAGGCGCATGTCGCCTGGCGCCAGTGGTTGCAGCTGTTCAATACGCTACAGGTGCTACCCGGAATGCTGATGACCACGAGCAGTGGAATCCAAGCGGGCGATCTTGAAACATTGGCGGCGACATCCACAGCGGCGTCGACAACGGTGGCGTCATCCGACCATGCAGCGCTGTCGCAGGAGTGGGTCGAAGCCATTAGCATGACCCTGGAGTCGTTACGGACAGGGCTGTATCAATTGGCTGTCTTGGGTGTCACCCCTCCTGAAATTGGGCATGAGTTGGCGGACGAGCGCGGTGTGGTTGTGGCTGATTCTGAGATGGCGTGGACAAAAGAGCATGTGGCCCTGCTGACCCATGATCAATTCGACATGGCCGATGCCTGGACGGCCGCAGGGTGGACTGCCTTGGTGCTCAATGACGGGGGTGTTGCCGTCGGCGAAATGCCATGGACTGATGCCATCGGCATCGCGCTGGGAATAACGAAATCGAATGCAGGAGTATCGAAATGAGCCTAAAACCAAAAGTGGCGTTGTCGCAAGACTTTCTATTCCAGTTGGCGAAGTTACCGTCCAACGTGCATTCCAAGGTCTTGAAGTGGGCGGTGCTATTCCAGACTGACCCCAAGAGTCCTGGCATCAATTACGAAAAGATTCATGGTGCTCGTGACCCGAATCTCAAATCGGTACGGATTGACCAGGACTGGCGCGGCATTGTCTTCAAGCCGGAGTCAGGTGATGTGTACGTGCTGCTGTACGTGGACCATCACGATGCCGCCTACAAATGGGCAGAGCGGAGAAAGCTGACAATTAACCCCGTCACCGGTGCGATGCAGATCGTTGTTGTGGAGGAAGTGGCGGCTCCCGTTGCCAAGGTTGAGGTCGTAAGTTCATCAGAAAAATCTGCGACAGTTCAATCTACTTTGTCATCGGCAGAGCTGTCAGAAGAGTTGCACGCTCCCTTGTACGCCGATGTGACCGACCACGAACTCATGAGCTTGGGTGTGCCAGAAGATTGGTTGGCGAGGATTCGTGGGCTGAAAACCGAAAATGAACTGGATAGCCTACAAGCAAGCCTGCCTGTCGAGGCTTATGAAGGGCTGTTTCTGCTCGCAGCAGGAGATACGGTCGCTCAAGTCCTGAATTCCCGCGAGACTCGGCTGGATCGGACCATCAACACCAACGACTTTGCTGTAGCCTTGGCGACACCTGAGTCTCAGTCGCGTTTTGTCGTTGTAGACGACGATGAGGCCATGTTGGCGATCATGAACGCGCCTTTGGCCCAATGGCGCATTTTCTTGCACCCCACGCAACATAAGTTGGCTACGGGTGATCGAAGCGGTCCCGTTCGCGTTTTGGGGGGTGCCGGAACCGGAAAGACCGTGCTTGCAATGCATCGGGCTAAATGGCTGGCTGAGAACAGGACTGCAGACGGAAAGAAGGTTCTGTTCACCACCTTTACCAAAAATCTGACAATCGATATTGAGGACAACCTGAAGACACTCTGTTCGCCTAAAACCATGGCAAAAATTGAGGTTCGTAATCTCGATTCTTGGGTTCACGGGTTCATGCGGTCGCGCAAACTGGAGCACAAAATTGTCTATGGCCGGAGCAAGGACGGCGCCCTTCAGGCATGGCAGGCAGCCCTGGCTGTGAAGGATTCTTCAATCGACTTGCCGCCAGGATTTTATGAACAGGAACTGGAGCAGGTCGTTCTTGCCCACGGAGTGACTTCCCGGGACGAATACCGCGCGGTCAGGCGCACTGGGCGTGGTGTCATCCTGAGTCGGTCCAAGCGCGACGCGGTGTGGCCCGTTTTTGAGGAATACCGTGGGCAACTTACATCGCGAAAGCTCAAGGAAGTAGACGACGCTTATCGCGAAATTGCGAGTCTTCTGAATCAAGGGGTTGAAGAGCACATTGTTGCTTTGCCCTATAGCGCCATAGTGACGGACGAGACACAGGATTTTGGGCCACAGGCGTTGAAGTTACTGAGGGCAATGATTGCCCATTCTTCCAATGATCTGTTTTTTGTGGGGGACGGACATCAGCGTATCTACAGCCGGCATCGGGCGGCGATGAGCAAGTGCGGCATTGATATCCGTGGCCGCTCTCGCAAGTTGTATCTCAATTATCGCACTACCGATGAAATTCGTCGGGCGGCGGTAGCGCTGTTGGAGGGTTGCGAAATTGACGACCTCGACGATGGACACGATGAAACTCGCCGGTATAAGTCGCTGTCTCATGGCCCGGCGCCGATTGTGATGGACGTGGCTGGAATGGAAGCTGCCATTTCGGGTGCGCTTGAATGCGTCACTAAATGGCAACGAGAAGATGGCGAGGGTCACTTCAACAGCACCTGCATCATTGCAAGCAGTCAGGCTGTCCGTGATGCGATCGCACGTCAGTTTGCGGTGGCTGGATACGCAACATCTGTGATCGACGCAAATAAAAACCTGTCAGTTGAAAATGCTATTCAGTTCGCCACCATGCACCGGGCCAAAGGACTTGAATTTGATCGAGTGATCGTTGTCGCTCCGTCGGCATACCTTGGCGTCCCGCAAGAGACCGAGGCTCAACGCAAGCTGATTTATGTCGCGCTGACCCGAGCGAAGCGCGAGGCTATGCTGTTGAAAGTTGGGGGCCTTTGAACCCTGCCTATTTGGTTGATTGGGCGTTGTTGCACGGTTTTCAACCACGCCCTGCGCGTCGGGTATGCCAAAGCGGGTGTGATGTTGCTGTCGTTACAAGACGCAGGCGTCCAGCAGTCAGAGTTGGCGCTAGAAGATGATGAATTTTCACCGCGTGATACCGAATCATCGGGCTTGATGCAGGTGCTGGATTCCGTGAATAAGCGACACGGGTGTGGGTCGGTGTTGCTGGCCAGAGCAGCTACCTGCCCGTTTGCCCCGCGTACTCCCGTATCCAGCACAGCGTATTGACCAGCGCCATTTGCTCCGGGGTCTTGCAACTGATCTCTAGCAACATGGGGTTGGCGATCACGATAGCCAATGCGCGCGCCCGCGAAATCGCCACATTGAGCCGGTTCTTGCTGTACAAAAACTCGATATCACGCGGCAGAAATTCACCGCTAGAGGTGGTCATGGATACCAGTACAACTTCGGCTTCTTGGCCCTGAAACTTGTCCACCGTTCCCACCCTCGCACCTTCGGGTAGCACACGCTTGAGCAAGTTGACCTGTTGGTTGTAGGGGGCCACGACCAAAATGTTGTCCAGCGTGACCGGATGTAAAACGCCATCACGGTCGGCGTATTGCTGTTGCAAAAGGGTGGTGAACAACCTGCGCACAACCTCCGCTTCGACGTCACTGCGCTGGGCGCAGCCGGTGTGCTGAACTTCTATAAATTGCACGCCAGTGGGTCGCAGGGCAGGAAGGCTGCCCCTAGCAACCTTGGTCGACAGCACCAAGCGCTGGTTGGCGTTTTGCGGCTGGGCCACCACGGTGGAGACAAAGCTGGGGACGTTGCTGTAAATGCCAGGTGAGGCAATGGCCTTGATCCAGAACGTGCGCTCCCCGTCAAAACCTGCGGGTAGTGTGTAGCTGGTGGACTTCACCTCGGCCACGAAAAGCGAAGCATCCCACGCCGCACCCTCCCGCAGCTCATAGCCCACGACCTCCGGCTCAGGACTGGGTTGCCAGCGAAACTCCAGCCGGTTGGCCGACTGCACCACATCGAACTGCCCAACCGTGGAGGGAGCCAGCAAGGTGAGCATAAAAGTCGTGACCTGGGCGCTGTAGTTGCCCGAGGTGTCAATGGCGCGGATGTGATACGGGTACTGCCCTGCTGCGCTCTGGTCATGGACCATTTGGGTACCCGCTGTTTTGGCGACCAGTTGAGCGTTGTCCCAACCGGAGCCCACGCGCACCTCATACCCTGACAAATCAGCATCCAGCAACTCGCTCCAACTGATGAGCAAATCAGAGACTCGGCGTTGAACCAGCAATCCGGTGACATCAGAAGGCGGCGCCGTCTTGCCCAGCACAGTGGCACTCAGGGTCGCTGGCACGCTTTCTTTGCGCGTGATGCCAATGGCGCGCAGGCTGAACTCGTATTGCCCCTCCTGCGCATCGCGAATTTCAATGTAATTGGCGCTGGTCAGCGGCAGGCTCACAAAGTTGTTGCCGCCCA
>Ga0209390_10010075_pt1 | contig 11172 bp, 12 predicted proteins | sample BON01_FD_187212 | JGI IMG/M metagenome (GOLD analysis project Ga0209390, IMG submission 187212) | Freshwater microbial communities from Lake Bonney liftoff mats and glacier meltwater in Antarctica - BON-01 (SPAdes) (version 2) | ecosystem: Environmental > Aquatic > Freshwater > Ice > Glacier... | reverse complement strand
GAGGGGGGGACCGGGACCGAGGGGGGGATAGGGGGGACAGGGGGGATAAGCGACTGCGTAGTCGCAGTAGTGATAATCGGTATGGGCCTGCGGGTGGGGGGGATGGCCGGTATGGTCCAAGTGGGGGGGACAAGCGCCGGCGGTAAGGTTGGGGAGGGGGAGGGGCCGGTGGTGGTGTGTGGAAGTGGTGTGGTGGGTGAGGAGAAGGGATTGGTGGGGTGGGTGGGCAGGGGAGGGGAATCAAGACTTTGAGATAAGAAACAAGGCAGGCAGGAAGGGCGTGGTGAAAGAAACAGAAACAGAAAGAAGGAACAGAGAAGAACCTAGTAAAAACAAGAAGCCAAGTGCTTATTGCTTAAATAAAAAGCGTGCACGCCTTCTGAAATCTCTAACCTCCTGCTTCGTCGTCCGTTGCCGCAAAAAAAATATCTGGCCGTTTCATGATGTTCTTATTCGTTTGAGACGCCGACCCTGTGCCACCACCACAACTCCAACACGCACAGGCACACAACACTCATCATCCCCGCCATTCTCACAATACAGACCAGCCGCCATGTCGTCCGCGGCGGAGAGGATTGCGAGTTCAGAGTCGGGGGACAACATGAACGTTGACAGCAGCAACAGCTCGTCCTCGCCTCGCACGCCCAATCGGCCCACAAGCAAAGGCAATCCCTTCTTGTCGCCCTCCAGCAGCTTTATGGGCAGCAGCAGTAGCTTCTCCATGCTGGGTGGGTCCCCTTCTTCCTCTTCCTTGATACGGCAATGGTCGTCTGGGACGCCGCCACGTTCCCCTAGTCCTAGCAAGCTTCGCTCCGAGTATCAGGTACGTTGGTGTGTGTGCTGTCTGCTGCTTGGAGTGGATACACACATGCATCTCGCCTCCTACTCACTCTTGTTTTCTCCCTTTACGAACAACACAGTCAAGAATAAAAAGCCCCGTGAAACGCCGCATGTCTCTCGAACAACAAATGGCCAACGACGCCTCCTCCCCCAAACGGACCCACTCCCCCCTCGCCCTCCGCCGCAGCCTCTCCGACGGCCTCGTCTACGGGGACCGATTCATCCCCGCCCGGAACGCCCCCCAAATGGAAATTACCTATTCATTGATGGACGAGGACAATGACAATGCGGGCTCGACCAATGCCTCCTCCCCCTTTCGGGGACCCGCCGGCGTCATTTCCACGCGGCCGTCCTCTGGCTCTTTTTCTGCTTCTCCTTCCGTCTCGGTAGCAGCGTCATCCTCAGGCCTCTTCTCTTCCTCATCGCCCCCCTCCTTATTCCCAGCGCTGTCTTCGACGGGAGGGGCAGCAGCAGCGGGGGCAACAGCGGCTGCAGCCCCACCGTCGCCGCCCGGCACCAGTCCGACTGCGCCAAGTAAGTCTCTCTTTCTTTGTCTTAAAGCGACTCCTTACCCCCCTAAACGTACAACCAGCACCTGCAGACGCGTCCTACCAACCATATATAAATTCAAAGCCGATTTGCTTCCTTCGTGTCCCTTCTCTCCCACACACTCATTCTAATACATGCACAATTTTCCATCCCTCCCAAAAAAACAAAACAGCCGGCGCCGGCGACATCGCCCCCGAGCGTCAATCCATCCTCAACATGCTCCTCCGCAGCGAGCTCCTAGGCGTGGACCATCACCATCCCTACTCCCGGCCTTCCTCCTCCTCTTCCTCCTCCGAGAACAAACACGACGACGACCGCCGCTCAGGAGCAGCAGCAGGCAGCAGCGTCACAGGCGGCAGCAGCAGCAGCAGTGGCAGCAGCACAAGTGGCACGGATGCAACAAGTAGTATTGGCAGGCCAGCAGGAGGGGAGGGTGGACCGGGAGGCTTGCAGCGCAGCAGCAGCAGCGGCAGCAGCAGCAGCAGTCCCAACCTTCTTCAATTTAAACCAGCCCGCGAACGTCATTCAGAAGAAGCCCGTCGGTCCTTCTCCCTCCTCCCCATGAGTGCCGCGCAACGCCGCCTCCTTTCTACCCCCTTGAAGGCCAAGCGGAAAGTGTGCAAAGTCCCTTTTAAGGTGCTCGACGCCCCTGCACTCCAAGATGATTTTTACCTTAATCTGGTTGATTGGTCTTCACTCAATGTCCTCGCTGTGGGGCTGGGTACGTGCGTTTATCTCTGGAGTGCCTGTACGAGCACGGTGACAAAGCTCTGTGATTTAGGACTGGAGGATGCAGTTACCTCCGTGGCGTGGACGCAACGAGGGACGCATTTAGCTGTTGGGACGAACACGGGGGAGGTCCAGATGTGGGATGTTGCGAGGTGTCAGAGGGTGAGGAGCTTACCTGGGCACTCGGCGAGGATAGGGACGATGTCGTGGAATGGGCAATTGCTGGCGACGGGGAGTAGGGATCGATTGATCTATGTGAGAGATGTCAGAGTGAGGGAACCGAGCTTGAAGAAATTGCAGGGGCATAGGCAGGAGGTGTGTGGGTTGAAATGGTCGTTTGACGACTGTCAGCTTGCTTCTGGGGGCAATGACAACAAGTTGTATATCTGGAATTTGCATTCTTCCCAGCCTGTACAGAAATTCACGGAGCACACAGCAGCGGTGAAGGCTTTGGCGTGGAGTCCGCATCAGGGGGGGTTGCTTGCGAGTGGGGGGGGGACGGCGGATAGGCATATACGGTTTTGGAATACTCTGACGGGGGCGGCATTGAGTCGGGTGGACACGGGGTCGCAGGTGTGTAATTTGATGTGGTCTAAGAATGTGAACGAGATTGTGAGTACGCATGGGTATAGCTTGAATCAGATTATCTTGTGGAGGTATCCGAGTATGACCAAGGTGACGACGTTGACAGGGCATACGTTTCGCGTGCTGTACCTTGCCATGTCCCCGGATGGACAGACGATCGTGACGGGCGCGGGGGATGAGACACTCAGGTTTTGGAATGCTTTTCCTGGGGCGAAGAGCACGGGCGGGGATGGGTCGAGGTTGGGGACGAGTTTGTTGTTTCCGGTGGGGCATGACATTCGGTAGAGCTGTGGGGTAGGGGTGGAGGAGGGGAGGATGCGGGGGCAGGAGGGGGAGAGGGCAGTGTACATAGAAGTTATTTGTGTGTGGGAACGACAAGTTTATATGTATGAAACGAAAAGGAAAACAACACAAAGAAGTAAAGTAAGCGCTAAACGTATCGTACGTCACGGGTTGTGAAGCGAGGCAACCAAGAGGCTCGTGCCTTGGCTCGCTCACCGCAGTGGTGCCTTTGCATTCCTAAGCAATTACCCAAAGCTCTCTTGCAATCCATGCCTCCGCACACACACAACAAGCACCTTATCCACCACCACCACTACGTACAGGAGCTCTGCCCCCTTGCCATCATGCCCGACCACGCCCAGCCAGCTCGTCCACAGGCAAAAGTATCCAGAGCCATCATCATCCACGCCAGCAGCAGCAGCAGCGCACGACGCCGCCCCTCTCTCCACCTTTTACTCCATGCGGAGCGGCTGCACAAGCACCTTGTACACCTGCTCCACGCCTCTCTCCTCACCTTCTCCTTCCTACCCAACCCGAAAAGACAGGAGCCATGAAGGAACTCACGGCGTACGAGAGGAACATGGAGACCCTCACCACTTTCCTCCTGCCCTTCGTCGTCACCATCTACCTGGGCCTGGTCCTGAAGAAGTACTCCCTAGAAGGCTACACTGACTTGGTCACCAACGAATATCTCCTGCTTGGTACGTGCTGATGGTGGTAGTGGTCGTGGAGGGAAGGAAGTGAGGAGGGTTGGGCGGGAGGGAGAGGCAAGGGCAAGCGAGCGCACGGGGGATACAAGGATCGGAGGAAGATGATGTCTCCGCGCCCACAGCATGGTTCGTATGTGTGAGTCTAAAATTTGATTGTCTGCTTCGTGGCTAGGGGGCAAGAAAGGTTGGCTAGATGAATGGATCAGCACAGGTCCTAGACACAGAGGCAACGAGAAAAGGCAGCGTGCGCGGGAGTGCGTGTTGCGTGGCCTCCTCGATCGATCAACCCTCCTTTCTTATCTTTTTCTTCCTTCCCCTTTCCTTTCATTATACTTTCCTTTGATTATAGGATTCAAGGACATGGAGGCGCTGCGACGGCATTTGGTCGACAACCTGATTGGATCCTGCGTGTGGGGCTTGACCTTTATGTATATCCGCAAGATGGGCAACCCGGAGATTCGGCACACGGCCTGGAAGAACACGCAGGTAGGTAGGGAGGGAGGGAGGGAGAGACGGAGGGAGGGAGGGTTTCTGCGTGTGGGGCTTGACCTTTATGTATATCCGCAAGATGGGCAACCCGGAGATTCGGCACACGGCCTGGAAGAGCACGCAGGTAGAGAGGGAGGGAGGGAGGGAGAGAAGGATGGAGGGAGGGTGTCTGCGTGTGGGGCTTGATCTTTTTGTATATCCGCAAGATGGGCAACCCCGAGATCCGGCACACGGCCTGGAAGAACACGCAGGTAGGGAGGGCGGGAGGGAGGGTTGGAGATCAAAAAGGGATGGGCCCAAGGGATGCAAATAGCATGTGCGCTTGAATATAGGGAGAAGCTTCAAAAGCTGCCTTGCCTTGCTCCTCTTCTCCACTCACACTTTTCCCACCACCCCTCCCGCCCTGACACTAGCTAGTACTTTTACTCACACATACAATACATACCACGCACACTTTCATATAAACAGGACGGGTACTTCGCGACGCTGACGACGTTCATCACGGGCTTGCTCAAGGCTGTCTGCAACAATTTTGCCATCAAGCTTTAATGCGGGGGAGGAGAGGAAAAGAGAAAGGAAAGGGTGGGAGGGAGGGGAAAAGGAGGGTTGGCATTTATTTGGGTGTATGTATGGGGAAAGGAGAGGGGCGGAGGATAGAAAGGAAAGAGATTTTCGTTATAAGAAAAGAAAGAAGCAAATGATTTGACGAAGCGAACAAGGAGTGGACGTGGTGGAAGGCTTTGGCTCTCGTTAGTAGTGCTGCCTTGGGAAGGAGGATATGAGTCGTCCTTTTGTTTTACGTTGCCTTTTCCCTCATTTCAAAATCTACGGCATCGACCACATGATTCAGGGTTCTCGATGTCTCTTTCTACGATCACCATACAGTTTTGGGCCGTGTGGGTGCCCTGAAGGCGGGCAAAAGCATGCAAACAGGTGGTCGAGGGTGGGGAGGTTTTTGACTTGCTGCCGACGAGCTGCGGCATCATCATCCTTGCTCGACTCAAGCGCCCACAAAGCAAGGCCTTGCCACGATTTCGATTCGTTTACAACCCACGCATAGACATCACCCACACAGCACAGCATACAACACAAGTGCACTGGACGTCGGGCAATAGGCCATCAACGCACTGAAGCTCTCGCCGTTTGCCCACTTCGCTCTTCTCGACTACTGCCACCATCACGGCCACACTCACACGGCCCCCCACACACGCCACACACCACACAGAGGCACAAACCATGGAGCGCGTCCTGGAGCAGAAGCTGCGCAAGGTCGTGGAGAGCCGGACCGACACACCGGCCATGCTAGAGGCACTCCAAGCCATTGCTGCCTTTTATGGGCAGCGGGAAGGAGGCAACACTGCCGAGGCCCGCAAGTTCCTGCGACAAGACCTGGAGAAACAAAACATGGTCCTGTGCGACCGCTTCTTGGAGTTGTTCGAAGTGCTGCAAAAGCGGCTGGCGGCGTTGGACGCGCACACGGCCAGCTTGGAGGGCCATTGTCAGGGGATTCATGCCCGAATCGAGACGGCGGAAGAGAGCATGAGTGCCTTCTTAGCCCGGACCCGCGCCTTGCAAAAGCAACAAGCCGACGCCGAGGCCAAGGCAGCGCAAATCGCGTCGTTTCTTGACAAGTTTACCTTGTCGGACGCGGAAGTGGCAGCGTTGCGCTACGAGGCAGTAGATAAAGTGCTGGAGGGAGGGCATCGTCCGTTCTTTGCCGCCTTGACACGCGTGCAAGAGATCCGGGCAGGCTGTGGTGCGCTGGTGGGGTCCCCCCAGCAAAAGGCGGGCTTTGAGATGCTGGAGGCCTTGTCTGAACACCAAGAAGCGGCCTTTCGACGGTTGCATTCGTGGATTCTGCAGCGGTGCGCGGGGTTGGAACGAGATGATGCTGCTGGGGATGTGGAGGAAAATGATGTGGCGTTGGGGTTGGGATTGAAGACGATGAGGGAACGCTCGGCGCTGTTTGTCCATTGCCAGGAGTGTTTATTGCAACGGAGGAAGGATGTGGTGAGACGGCGGTTTTTGCAGGCCCTTTCCGGTGCTGGATTGGGGGGAAGTGGTAGTGGAGGGGGGGGAGGGAGGGAGGGAAGGAGCATGAGTGGGAGTGGAGGGCAGAGGCCGATTGAGATGCAGGCGCATGACCCGGTGAGGTATTTAAGTGATATTTTGGCCTGGCTTCATCAGACGGTTGCGTCGGAGAGGGAGTTCTTGCAGAATTTGCTTGGGACGGGGGCAGGGGAGGGCGGGAGGGAGGAAGGGAAGGAGGAAGGGGAGGACTTGAGCGCGTCGTCTTTGTCGGGAGGAAAGCAAGAGATGACGTTACCGGAGATGCTGGCAGGAATAATGGAAGGCGTCGCGCCGTTGCTCAAGGCCCGGATTATGCAGCTCCTGGAACCCAGCAGCTTCGCCAACAACAGCAGCAGCAGCAGCAGCAGCCGCAGTAGCAGCAGCAACCAGCTTATCCTCAGCTTTCGCTTGCTGAACCTCTTGGCCTTCTACGATGTGACCCTCCAGAAACTCGGCCTCGGCGGCAGCAACAGCAGCAGCAGCACCACCACCCCTCCCTCTGCGCTCGGACATGCCCTAAGCGAAACCCGCGCCCAGGCCCAAAGACTCTTCGAAGCCGGCCTGCGTCAAGTAGGAGAGGCCGCCCTCGCCTCCCCCGCTGCCTACCCCATCGATTTATCAGCTGCGGCATTGACGGGGGAGGCAGGGAGGCAACTAACGGAGATTTTGTCAGTGCACGAGTCGTCTTTGATTCCGACAGAGGCGTTGGGGTACGAGATTGATGATGTGCTCACTGCATTGATTGAGCCGGTGTTACGTGCGTGTAGGGTGGGCGCGGAGGGCCTTGACCCGTCGGATGCTGCTGTTTATATGCTGAATAATGCGGGGGGGGTGTATGGATGTTTGATCAGCAGTAGCAGCAGTAGTAGCAGTAGTGGTTGTGTAGGGAAGTGGGTGGAGCGCTTGAAGGAGGAGATGGAGACGTGGCTTGCTCTGTTGGTGAGGTATCAGTCTGAGGCCGTGCTAGAACGAACGGGGTTGGGGCCATTCTTAGAGAGGGCTGAAGCTGTGGCTGCTTCTTCGTCTGGGACCTTGTCAGCGACTGCTGGGTTGGATGGAGGGACGGTGGGAGGGATTATGAAGGGGTTTTATCAGGGCTTGTTTACTTTGCCTCAGTTTATACGGCTGCAAGACCCGAGGGTGAGGGGGAGGGCGAGGCAGGGCACATCGAAGGTGATTGCGGAGGAGCATGAGAAGGCCCATGTGTTGTTTAGTAAGGGAAAGAATGGCTACCCGGAGGCGAAGACGTTTTTGATTTACACGCCTGAGCAGGTTCGGATTTTGTTGGATTGCGATGAGGAGGAGTGAGGGAGGAGGAGGGGAGGGAGGGAGGGAGGGAGGGAAGGGGGGTGCATAAAGGTGGATGAATGGTAATGTTAAGTATGGAAGGAGGAAGATGTTGACGAAGAATTGAAATGAAATATAAAGACAACAAGAACGAGAAGAAGGGGGAAAACGCGAGAAAGAGAAGAGACTTGGTTCTGCAGTTTAAGACTTTCAAATATAGATAACTATGCTTTGGTTTCTTTTGTATGTACTTAAAGCTCTGCTTGCCTAATGCCTCCTATTTACTTGCTCCCTCCCTCCTCCCTCCCTCCCTCCCTCCCTCCATCCCCTACCGTAGCAACGGCACCATCTTACTCCCCCCACCAAAGAACTCCGCTGCTGCTACATACACATCAGCGTGTGCATTAATAATATCTCCATACGGCCCCGAGGAAGGGTCACTGTCCGAAGGGTATCCCCCTCCAGCTACCACCACACATTTACTTTTATACGCTTCCACAAATTGTAAGACACGCAAATTCCGCCTTTGCAACCCAGCGCGTGTCAAGGAGAGTCTCCCCAGACGGTCGCTTATGTGGGGATCGACACCAGCTTGGAAGAAGACTAGGTCCGGGTTTGAATTTTGGAAGGCGAGGGGTAGGTGCTGTTCGAGGAGGGCAAGATAGCCGGCATCGCCTGTGTTGGGCTCTACTTCCACGTCGTGATCGGAGGTTTGTTTGTTACTGAAGTAATTCTCGCTGCAATGCATGGAGAAGGTGTAGACACGGTCGTCGTTTTGGAAGAGGACCGCATTGCCGTTGCCTTGATGCACGTCCAAGTCGACAATTAACACTTTGCGTACTTCGTCTGGGTAGTCTCTCAGGGCCACATTCACAGCCACGGCTATATCACTAAAAATACAAAAGCCCTCCATCTTGGCTTTGAATGCATGGTGGGTGCCCCCTGCTAAATGCGCCCCTACTTGCGGCGCTGGCGTGCGAGAGGTGTCTTGTCGAAGCACGGCATGAGTTGCTGCTACTGTCCCACCCACCGAGGATAGGGTCCGATTTACATGCTGATCGTTCCAATCAAAGCCCGACTCGCGTTTCTCTTGGGCCGTGACACGTCCCGTGAGGTAGCGTTGGATGTAGGCGGGGTCGTGGGTGGTTTCCAGGTCCGCCAGGCTGGCCAGGGGCGAGGGGTGGAAAGCGACGCTGGGGAGGGAATAGAGGCGTTGTTGGGCTTGTCGCCTGAAAGCCGAGTACTTTTCCATTGGGAAGCGGTGGCCTTCTGGCATATCCACGTGAAAGACGTCGTTGTAATAGAATTGTATGGGGCCTCTTGCTGCTTGTGTGCCTGCTGATGACGGCGTTGCTGAGGTGGCGAAGAGGCGTTGTTGTGTTGGGAGGGCGCGTTTGCTTATCGACAGGAAGCCACGAACCCCACGCCCGGCCAGAGATAAGACAACGACCATCATCACCGTCGTCCCGGTGATCATGGGGCCCTCCCCCTGCCTGCCTGTGTTGTGTGGTGTGGGTTTGTGGGCTTTGTGGATGAGTTGAGCGTCGACCTCCCCCACCACCCTTCGTCTGACAACAACGGACTCCTTCTTCTTCTTCTTCTTCTGAATCACCAAGCCCTCTCACAACCCACAGGGCAGGCAGATTTCCCTAAAATCCAGCTTCAGGACCATGCCCACTTCCTGCTTGTCCGGCAAATGGTGCTTCGGCTGGCCTTAGTCCCTTGGTTGTGTACAAAGCTGATTGCCTTCTAGCTTGAACCAGCGCATCGTCATTGCTTCTCATTCCAGTCCCCTTGCTTCCGCTTAGTGCTAAACAAACCCACTCCACCACACCCTACACGTACCATCACAGCTACAACAAGCTCAAGCACAAGGCTATTGATGACCCGGATGCCGCGACGGCGACAGCCTCTTGCTTCCGCAGCCTCAACCACCACGCCTTCTTCACTTCCGCTTTGTGCTAACCAAGCCCCACCCTTTCTACCACACCGACCCCATCACAGTTACAACAAGTACAAGCCCATGGAAGACCCGGACGCTGAGGCGGCCGCAGCTTCCTCGACAACCACGCCTTCCTTCACTCCCCCCTGCACCAGTTGTGAGTCCTATCTGCAAGGAGACTGTGGAGGCGGGCACCCCCAGCGGGTCAGCCCGTCCAACCTCATTCTCTTCCACGTCTGCAAGCTCCGCACGGGCTGCAAGAAGGAGAAGCACGAGGCCTGCGTCCAGCTAGGGAAGTACGCCGCAACATCGAGTGATTTGCGCGGGCAGGTGCTAGCCGCTGGGGGGCTGGCATCGTTGATTCAAGCCTGGCCGGACGTGCAACTTGCCTCAGCCAAGGCTATTGCCCATGCTATTTTGGGGGTGGATGATGCATGGGTTTTGTTGAGGTTTTCGAGGGGGATTCTGGATGCATTGCGCTTGTTGCTCGTGACGTCCAAGGAGGCCCGAGAAGCGAAACAGCAGAAGCAGCTGTTGTTGATGCAGCAGCAGGGACAGGGCCGCCAGCAGCAGCAGCAGCAGCAGCAGCAGCAGCAGCAGCAGCAGCAGCAGCAGCAGCAGCAGCAGCAGCAGCAGCAGCAGCAGCAGCAGCAGCAGCAGCAGCAGCAGGCAGAGCCAGAGCCGTCCGCAGCAGCCACAGCACCGCAGACCAAAGAGGTGCAGAAAGTGGATGAGACGAGTCCCTGTCATTTTAGGCATTTGGTTGCTCGGGTCCTGGCGCATATGATTGTGATTATCAAGCAGGAATGGAGGCAGGCTTCGGGGGATGCCCCTCCTACTTCGGAGCTCTTTTTGGCCTGGACGACGAGTAAGACGAAGAGTTCCTCGACGATTACAGATAGTCTTGAGAGGGTGGTGGAGTTGGCGATGATGCTCGCAGAGGATGATTGTGGGAGGTCTGTTGATAGGCTACCTGGAGGGAGACAAGGAGGGCAAGGAGGGGTCCCTCTTCCTCTTCCTTCCTCCGCTGCTTGTCCTACTTCCTCTTCGTCGTTCTCGGCCCACCAACAGCAATTGCAGAGTAGTAGTGTCTTCCTCGCTTCGTCCTTGAAGGCGGATCCTTCTGATCATGATGCTACTATTCTCACTGCGTTCTCCTTGGCACAAACTGCACACGTAGAAGCAAGTCGTGTCTTGTTAGTGAATAGAGGCCTTCTCCCCCTCCTCGAAGAATGGCTCACTTCAAACGTCAAGGACCTAGAGAGACAAGCCGTCTCCATCGTCGCCTCCCTTTGTGCCCGGTCCAATGGCGACGACGACAACACCAACAGCAGCAGCAGCAGTAGCAGCAGCAGCAGTAGTAACAGCATAGGTGGCACCCTAGACATCTACACCCGTGGCTTCATCGACGCTAAAATTCTGGCGTCCAACATCCTTCCTCACCTCCTCCCTCTCGCCTCGAGTAATGAACTAGAAATAAGAGGGCATGTAGCCGAGGCTCTTGCTGACCTTTCTCGACAAGCACAAAATCGTTCTTCTTTAGTCCGAACAGGAGGAATTTCCTCTCTTGTTTTATTACTGGGGGACGCTGCTGGTGATTTGAACGCGCAGGCAGAAGTGGCCGAGCACGCTCTGACGGCTTTGAATCATCTTGCGATGGACCACCAGGAAGGAGGAGGAGGAGGAGGA
>Ga0209390_10010071_pt1 | contig 11174 bp, 6 predicted proteins | sample BON01_FD_187212 | JGI IMG/M metagenome (GOLD analysis project Ga0209390, IMG submission 187212) | Freshwater microbial communities from Lake Bonney liftoff mats and glacier meltwater in Antarctica - BON-01 (SPAdes) (version 2) | ecosystem: Environmental > Aquatic > Freshwater > Ice > Glacier... | reverse complement strand
TATACTTGTCTTCAAACCCCTCATAGCTCCCCCTTGCGCCTCCGCCATAGGGCATGTCCATCAGGTTATGACCTATCTGACCACTTCCATTACCCAATCCATTAGGAAAGGCATCTGAAACGGAGTTTAACAGAATTAAAGTGGAGTTTAAGGTCGATGCATTAAGGAAAATAACATTTGCAAAATACTCATGCTCTTCAAAGGTTTCCGCATCTATCACCCTTACACCTGTTGCTCTTTGTTTTTCTTTGTCATAAATTATTTCTTTTACTACCGAAAAGGGTCGTAATGTCATATTACCGGTTTCCATTGCAGCAGGCAAGGTGGCTGAATTGCTGCTAAAGTACCCTCCATAGGAACACCCGCTTTCGCAAGTACCTCTATATTGGCAGGGACCTCTGCTTCCGATGCGTTTAGTGTGATTTGCGGTTCGTCCATGGATAATCATCCGTCCGTCTGTAAATCCTTTTTTCACTCTTTCTGCTACCTCTTTTTCAACACAATTCATTGGCATAGGAGGCTGAAACTTCCCGTCCGGTAAATGTGGAAGCCCCTCCAAAGATCCACTCACTCCCACAAAAGGCTCCACATAATCATACCAGGGAGCGATGTCCTTATAACGAATTGGCCAATCAACGCCGAAACCATCCTTAGCATTGGCCAAAAAGTCTATTTCACTTCTCCGATAGCATTGACGACCCCAGATCAAACTGCGACCTCCAGTCTGGTAGCCTCTGGCCCATTCAAATGGCTTCACTTGCTCATAGGGTTGGTCAAGATCATTGACGAAGTACTTTTTGGATACTTCGTTATAATTATAAACCCCACTTTGAATGGGACTTAACCTAATATCTTCCTGCGTTTTTAGACCCCGGTGTTCAAGTTCCCAAGGTGGCTTTAAATCTTCATAATCAACAATATGCTTCACATCTCTGCCTCGTTCCAAAACGAGCGTTTTTAGCCCTTTCTCACACAGCTCTTTAGCTGCCCAACCACCACTAATTCCCGTTCCTATTACAATGGCATCGTATGTATTCTTATTTTTCATTGTATTAATGATTTAAAATAAACGTTTTTGTTATCTGAGTTCAAGTGAACAGGTACAATCTTCCTTTTGTATATAATAAGACTTATAGTTCTTACATGATGGATTGGTACATCCGGAAAGATTGAGAAGCTCTACTTTCTTAAACTCCATTGGATCATGTGCCTGAATCCCTATAAAGCCCATGCTTAGCAAAGTGCCTTCTTTCTCTATCCATTCCTCAGAATTCTTCACATTCCCTTTTATCCAATCAAATTCTTCGCTAACGAACCCTCCACCGATGCGAGGCTTCTCATATTGAAGCACAGTATCTCCGTCTATAATATGCGTTACAATAGAATCTCCCAAGACCAATATCTCAGCCTTTATCCATTGAGTCCAATCATAGGTTTTAGACTTTGAATCGATACAATGAGCAGGCTCAATTTCTCCTTCCATCTCTACAATAGTGCCTATAGTACACACATTCCCTGTCGACCGGTCTTCGGTATTAAGTCCCCCTAATAATTGAAATTCTAAGCAAACCGGGTAACTCTGATCGATACCCATACTACAAGGTGATTGAGAGTGAAATACTACACCGCCATATTGGGTTTCGACAGATTCCTCCTGGAAGTGTCTGCCCTCAAATCTGTATTCAAATTTCAATCTATAATAGGAGTAAGGTTTGCTGTAAAACAAATGACCGATCTCTGTGTTGTTGTCTTGTTTATTGTGGTAGACCTTTAAAATGCCCTTCTCTACAAAGAATATCTTCTCCTTATATATGTTAAGATTATTCCCGGCTATTTTGACATCCCATCCTTTCAGATTTTTCCCATTGAATAATGACACCCACTCTTCTTTCGTCTGTGCCATCTGCCCGATTGCGTCATAAGCATTTAAGCAAAGAATAAGAAGCTTGTTAAGCAAATTAATTTCATCTATACTTTATTAGTTTTTTCTTTATAAAACCCCTCGAAAGTATCGGTTTTACATTTTGTTTTATTTATATAGGAAAAGGTTAAGTCTAACATGTCCATTTTACTGTCAAATCGCGCCAGCGACCATGGATGCCATATAAATGTAATATGTTCTTTATTTTCTTCTTTTGCAGTTTCTATAAAATATTTATTTATCTGAAACTCTTCCATAGGTGATTTAATATAGGCCTTGGGGATTGCAATCTCAGGCCATGTAGAAGGCCAGACCACCAAAGGAATGGAGACCTTGCTGTGTCCTTTGAGCACATTCTCATGCCAGCCATGTCCCGGAATTTCCAATATATCTTTGAAGCCTTCTTCTTCATAGGAAAAGGCTTCGACTATATCGGCAGGGAGAGAGAATCCCGGCCCCCATAGCATCGTACTGATGTATTTGTAACCCGCTTCATCCACTAATTCGAGAATCTTTTTTTCTCCCCTTAATCCTTCAGAATATCCACAAGGAGTGCGGAAACCCAAAACATCCTTACCGAAAACGTCCTCAAGCACTTTTTTGCTGTCCACAATTTCTTTTCTCGTATCTCCTGCCTTTCCACATACAGCGTGATCAAGCACCACGGAATGACTGGATGAATGACTTGCGATTTCGAAAAGTGGCTCATCAAGTAATTCTTTAACCATACCAATATTACCCTTATTCAAAATACTGGATACGATAAAAAACGTTGCAGGTATTTTATACTTTTGATGCATATTCACAATCGTTTCTAGATTTTCGACACATGCTTTTGATTCAGTATCATAGGCTGCGATAAACCTCGTTGACTGACTGCTTGGGTGCTCTCCATATGCATTACCTCCAGCCATTTTAGGAAAAGAAAAATGGGGAATTGTAGCCATACCTACTCCACTTATTATTGCAGTTTTAAGAATGAAATTTCTTCTGTTAATTATTTCCATAACCAGGGTTTTGCTCCAATTTATTATTGCGTTCTATTGCTGATTGTGGGATTGGAAGTAAATAATTCTTTGCTGGATCAAATGCTCTATTATCCCCACCAGTGGGCACTACTGAATAAACTTTTTTGCCATTTTCCTCCTCGATTTTTATGGTATGTACTGTTCCAGGTATAAGATCTTCAGCCAATTTCAACCGAATAAGATCAAACCAGCGTTTGTCTTCAAAACAAAGTTCTACCCTTCGTTCTCTAAGAATCGCTACACGCATTTCATCCTGAGAAAGGCCTGACTGCAAAGTAGGTAGTTCCACCCGTGCTCTCACTTGATTAATAGCATCATAAACAGAAGCATCCGGACCAGCTGCCTCATTTTGTGCTTCAGCATAGCTTAAAAGTACTTCTGCAAACCGGAAAATAGCCCAATTGGCACTACTAAGATTGTTCCATCCATTTACATAGAATTGAGGTTCTATTCCTTTTCTGGGATGGTAAACCGTGGCTGGTCTATTGGTACTCCCGAAATTTAAATCAAGTTCATTCAAACTCCCTGATCCTGTCCAGTATATCGACTCAAATCCCATCCATGTAGATCCGTCATAAATAATATCATCATAAAATCTCTTTTCCCTATTTTCATAAGGATTTTGGGGATTATACCCTGAGGCTGGATCAGAGATAGGTAAGCCATTTGCCATAGCATATTCGTCTACTAATTCTTGGGTTACATTTACTCCAGACCAGGATTGTTGGGCACCACCTACTACTCCAATTGGCTGCAAACCTGACCGACTATTACCAATGCCTGTTCCTCCAAGATAGGTCTTGTCAAAGATGACCTCCACATTATTATTATTTCCTTCATGCAGTAAAGTTGCATGGTCAGAGAACAAACTATAGGCATCTAAATCTATCACCTGCTTATTTGTAGCCGCTGCCAAAGCCCATTTTTCAATATCATTATCAGGGTTCTTCAATGGACTGGCATTGAACAATTCACACCAGCCTTTTAAAGTCAAAGCAGTACCTTTTCCTGCCCTAGAAGATCCTGGAAATACAGGCAAATCATTGGCAATTGCTGCACATTCATCAACGATAAATTGATAGGTTTCTTCATCAGTAGCTCTTGGTCTAAAAATCTCATCCCCCTGTGTATTCCGATCCAACACATCAGTGATTAGCGGAACACCTCCATAGGCTGTCCAAAGTAACGAATAAAAATAGGCCCTTAAAAATCGTGCTTCCGCTATTCGTTCCTTTTTCCAATTGGCATCCAAATCAGAAGCTTCGGCATTTGAAATAAATACATTACATCTACGAATGTTGCTATACTGGCTCCATTGTTGCAGACTTGAGGTATTACCAGGTGTTTCGATACCCAAAACATAAAGTCCTCTGCTCCCTGCCCAAAGATATTGACTCATGGTATTATCGGTATAATTATCCCCATGGTCAAAGAAATTTATTGGCCCTCTAATGCTTCCATAGATACCATTTAGTATTAGATCTGCATTGCCTTCATCTTCCCAGAGTGTCGCGTCTGAAACCTGTTCTTTTGGTATTACTTCTAAATAATCTTGACAAGAGATCATACCAATGCCTATCACCAAGAATGACAATACAGTTTTGACCTTTCGATATATAAATATAGTTTTCATGTCTTTCCTATTTCAGATTAATAAATGGTTAGGTTAATACCAGCGGAAATCACTCTTTGCTGGGGATAATCCAATCCTTGGGAGTTAATTATTTCAGGATCATAATTAATAATAGGAGTGAATGTTAGCAGGTTCTGCCCAGAAACAAAAATTCTTGCATTTTGAATGCCCACTTTCTTACTCAAAACCTCAGGTATTGTATAAGCTAAATTAATATTCTTTAATCTCAAATAGCGGGAATCAAACATCAAGTAAGATGATGCCTGATTGTTATTTGAGGTCGGTGAGGGAGTAATACGGGTGTGGGATGCATCCCGATTTTCAGGTGTCCAATAATCCATATTACTCATATAAGCACCGCGCCCATTATTGAAAGGATGCCAATAGCCTGATGGCCCATAAATGTTTGTATTGTTACTCCCCTGAAACAATACATCTAATGAAAATCTTTTGTAGGCAATATTTGAAAATATACCATATATAATCTGTGGCACATCAGCAACACCAATCGCTGTTCTGTCATCATTGTCAATTTTTCCATCACTATTGAGGTCATTATACCTGACATCGCCAGGAAAAACCTGCCCCCAAGGTTGAGTAGCAATACCGTCAAGTAAATTTCCACTGTCATCAAAATCTTCTACCTGAAAATACCCCAATGATTCATATCCAAACCTGGTACCTAATGGCCTTCCTGTCCTTCTTCTATTAGGGTTGTCATAAGTCGTAGAAGTCTCAAATACTTCTAATAACCTGTTTTTAGCAAAAGTGAAATTACCTCCGAGAGACACGTGAAAATCGTTTGAAATAGTATAGTCAGAATTAACAAGAAAATCAATACCTCTGTTATCCATAACCCCTGCATTAACTTGGCTTAGGCCTACCCCATATTCAACCGGTACTACCACTGTAGGGTTTGTCAACATATTGGATCTCTTTTCATAAAAATAATCTGCTTCTATTTGCAATAATCCTTTCCATAAAATCACCTCCAAACCTACATTCGTTTTTTTGGCTCTTTCCCATGTTATATATGGGTTAGATTCTATCCCTTCAAAAGCCCCTTGAACTGCTCCCCCATCAAGGACAGCTACCGGACCAGCTACATTGTACAAACTTAAATATTGGAAGGGAGATCCTGCTAAAGATCCGACTTCTCCATAGGATCCTCTGATTTTCAGATTGTCAATCCAATTCAAATCATTCATGAATTTTTCTTCCGATAATCTCCATCCCATAGAAAACGCTGGAAAAAAGCCGAATCTAGTCTCTGGCGCGAAATAATAGCTACCATCGTACCTTCCGGTGGCCTCAAATAAATATTTTTCGTCATAATTATACGTAGCACGGTATACCACTCCCATTTGCTTGGCACTTGACGACGTTCCAAAGTTGGTGATGTCTGCTAGACTTGAGCTACCCATACTTAATTCGGCCACACCTAGATTATAATTTCTTCTGGTTGCTCCAAAATTTAGATAATCATTTGATTTGGCTTCAAATAGAATCAAACCACCAACACTGCTTTTCCCAAACATCTTATCATAAGAGAGACTTGCCTGATAAGTGAGCTGTTTAGAATAATTCATGCTTTGACTTAAAGAAGGTTTTGTTTGTTCGAAAATCCCATCTATAAAGACATATGGTGTTTGGGTAGTATCTACAGACCAAAGATGAGAAGGCGTACGGAACGCTTTATTTCGAGTATAGGTAGGATCAAAAGCAATCATGCCTTTTGCCTTTAGACCTGGAACAAATGACAAGTCTTGCTCAATAGAAAGTTGGGTATATAATTGAGAAGTATTTGTCACTGAGGTCCCACTAGCATGTACATTATTCCATACATATTCTCCGCTCTCACCATTAGAAAATAAGAGCGGTCTTATTGGAGAGGCATAATGCACCAGTTCAAATAATCTTCCAGTTGAAACAGTTGGCGAACTATTTTTTTGTTCCCTTCCATTAATACTAAAAGAAACTTTTGTTGTTTTGGTGACGTCGGCATCAATATTCATTGTATAATTAAACCTATTTTGAGAGGTTGGTTCCCAAATTCCTGCTTGATGCTGATAGCCTACACTTGCATAATATCTAACACGCTCCGCACCTCCACTTACCTCAATATTATGACTTGTAAGGGGCGTATTTCTTTGAAACAGCTCATCATAAACATTGTGATTCGGGTGTCCATCTGGATCTGAGCCATCTTTAAATTTTTCAAGATCATAGGCGTCATACAATGGCTGGCCTCCAACATTAACACTCGCAGCATTCTTTAAAGTAGCATACTCAAATGCGTTGGGTAGTTCTGGTAAAACCGTGGGATTCTGAAAGCCTATATAACCATTATAGGTAATTGTAGGCACACCTGATTTACCTCTCTTTGTCGTAACTAAAATAACCCCATTGGCACCTGCAACCCCATAAGGTGCAACTGCGGCTGCATCCTTTAATACGGTTATGGTTTCTACCGTGTTAGGGTCAAGATTTTGAAACCCTCTAGGTACTCCATCAACAACTAATAGAGGTTGTGTATTTCCAGTTGAAGACACTCCCCTTATATAAATATTATTGGCGTCCCTACCTGGTTCACCACTTGCTTGTCTTACAATTAATCCAGGAATACGGCCTCCCAAAGCATTGCTCATATTGGCAATAGGAACGGCAGCTATCTTTTCTCCATCCAAAGTGGAAACAGCAGCTGTGACAGAGGTTTTCTTTTGCTCTCCATACCCAATTACCACCACCTCATCCATTGAAGTTTCATCTTCCATCAAAGTCACATCAATAGTAGACCGATTTCCAACACTGATTTCCTGAGATCCAAAGCCTATAAAGGAAAAAACTAAAGTAGCCCCTTCCGGTACAGTTAAAGTGTATCTTCCATCCAATCCTGTAGCAATTCCTGTTGTAGTTCCACGCACTAAAACCGTCACCCCAGGAATGGGTTCTCCCCCTTCGTCAACCACTGTCCCGGAGACGGTAACTTCCTGCAATTGGGCAACTTCCACAGGATTCCGCTTATTTCCGGTTACCAGTTTCACATGAATATTTTCATTGACCTGCACAAAATTTAGATCCGTCTGCCTAGAAACCGCTACCAATACATCGTAAAGCGATTTGTCATTTTCCACCACCGTCACCGGCTGTTTCAGATCAACGAGATTATCTGTATAAGTAAATTTGAAATCCGTTTTGGATTCCACCTGCTTAAAAAAATGAGCCAGCGATTTTTCCTGTAAATTCATAGAAATTTTCACCTTCTCAATGTTTTTGAGCTGGGCATTGCCTGTGTTGGCCAATAGGACGGTACAGAAAAAAAGCTGTACCAGAAAGGCAAATATTAGTCGTTTTGACAGCATGATCAGTTGTCTTCGTAAATTATTTTCCATAACTTTAAATAGTTTAAGTGGTGAAATACTTGGACTAATGCCTCCCTCGGATTTCCATTTGACAGAGGCATTCATACGGGCAGGAGCCTGTTCCGCCAAGAACAGTTCCTGCCTTCTTTCCTAGCTAGTATTGATATCAAGGTTTTTCATATTATTTTGGGTTGGTTATTGTTATTTGTTTTTTATCGATTTTATAATTCATGCCGGAGGTCATACAGATTCCCCGCAGCACATTCTCCAACATCTCATCTTTATATATTCCTGAATAAGTCCACTTCTCATCAAAATCACCTTTCAGTTCAATCTTGACTCCATACCATTGTTCGAGTTTCCGCCTGATTTCAGATAAACTGGAAGTTTTAAAAACCAGATATTTGTCCTTCCATCCAATAACCTCCTTGGGATCAAAACCCGTTTTTCGATAAGCCCCGCCATCTTCCAAAACCAACATTTCATTTGGTTCCAAAGTCATACGGCTGCCATTTTGGGTGTCCACACTGACTTTTCCGGTGACCAAAGCCACGTATAATGATCCGTTCTCTTTCTTGTTGACATTGAAGGATGTACCCAAAACCTGGATTTTGGTTTTCCCGGATTGGACTATAAAGGGCCTGTTTTCCTTTTCGATTTCAAAAAATGCTTCTCCAGTTAAACTGACTAATCTAATATCATTGGAAAATTCCCGGGGAAATTCAATTTCACTGTTTGCATTCAGGTGTATTCTGGACCCGTCCGGAAGATCAATGACAGACTTTTGACCGGCAGGGTTGGCTCTTTTCACTAAAACAATTTCCGGTATGGGTTCCGGATCAGTCTTGAAATTAAATGCCTCGTATTGAGCCCATATGCAAAATAAAAGCAATAAAGAGGCTGCAATACCCCTTACAGGAAACAAGGAATTGACTTTCTTGGTAGGAGTAGGTGAAGTTTTTGTAGGACCTATAGGGTTCTGGCGAAAATGATTATCCGCCTTCAGAATCTTCTCAAAGGTCTCCACATACATCCTGTCGGTAAATTCAGGATTATCGGCATATTTCACTGACCGGATCAAATTTGCAGCTTCCGTTACCAATTGCCTCTTTTCAGGGTGCTGTTCCATCCATTTTTCCCAAAAATGACTGTTATTATCAGTTGGGTTTTTTATCCACTGAATGAAAAACTCATCCGTAATAAAATGAGCTATATCGTAATCTTTGTATTTCATATTGTAGATGGAAAGTAAGTCCATTTAACCTTCATTTTCTGATTTGGTTTGAAGCAACGTTTTCATCGTGTCCAATGCCCTATAGATTACCTTTCTGGCGGATTTCACCTCAATAAAATCCATGGCTACGGAAATCTCTTTATAGGTCATCCCCTCTTCATAAAACAATAAAATCGCCTGCCGCTGCCGGCAGGTAAGCTTATTTATGGCACTTTGTATTCTTTCGATTTTCTCTTGCGCGTTTTCCTGCTGAATGAGTTTCGTTTCCTGGGAAAATTCAATTGAAAAATTATCAGGAATATTTTCAGGATACTGATGGGCCTCCTCTTTTGATTTATTTGATTTTCTGATCAGTTCCCGATAAAGGATCTTAAACAGATAGGCCTTGATGCTTTGAACTTCGTTAAGTTGGCCTCTTTTTCTTCTTAGGTCTATAAAAATATTATGGATACAATCCTGAATATGATTATGGTCCCTACTCATTTGGCAACCGTATTTAAACAATACCGTCACATACATCCTGTAGATATAATTGAAAGCAATTTCATCCCCCTTGTTAAAAGCATTCCAAATATCCACATCAGATTTACTTTCATAAACTTTGATGGATTCAGAATGCCCTAAAGGATAAATTGTTGAATGTTCATTATTTGGCAATTTTGGGTTGTGGTTCATTTGAGTGCTGGGTTTACTCAGTCATCTACTATAAAGAGGAGGTTAAAAGATAAAATGACCCCATAATACTCTAAAATATTTTTAAAAACCTCCATACCACGAAATTCGCAACTATAAGTTCACTTAAAAAAATTATTCAGTCTCCTGCTCTGCACTGAAAAATCAAGTTTCAGCCCTACTAAGGCAATAAAACAACCAATGAGCTCACTCCCATTGGTTGTTTCTTAAAGTTGAAAATTGGTTCTAATTATATTGATTCTATTAAATAATTACACAAAGTTGTTTTGATTTGCCTCATTCCTGTTTCTCCTGAAGGAGAAATGTTAAGAGGTATGTGTAATTATTTATCATACTGTATATAATTAAGGATTAGGTTTTATTTATTGATCTTCGTCCTAATGGTCGTATTTCTAAGTAATGCAAACAATTGGGAATTGATCTAAGCCAATGCTTATGGGATATTAAATAACTAAATCATGAAATAACGAAGGATTGCGAAAAAAAAATGGTTTCGATAACGTTTCCGGTACTATTATTAGAATTTTGTTTCTTTATTCCTCTTGTAATGACTATATAGTAGAGGGAATAATACGTTCAAAGAAATTTCAATGCGCCAAGGAATAATCATTAACACTCCAATTTTCTCACCTTATTTTTGACCATAAAAACTTAAAAAAATGAAAAATAACCGCAGAGAATTCATCAAAATTGCCGGTATGGCAGGTGCAGGAATAGTTGTAGGACCGGGCAGATCTCAGGCTGAAATTCAAAAAAAGCAGTTACACAAGCAATCTTTTAACATGCATGGTTATGCCGCACCAAAAATGGACAGGGTACGGATTGGATTAATTGGAGTTGGCAGTCGTGGTTCCGGAACATTAAACCGTTTTGCTAGTATAGAAAACGTGGATATTATGGCTTTGTGCGACATCCTACCGGGAAACATTGAAAAAGCACTTAAAACCATAGAAGGTTATGGACATAATCCGGACACCTATACAGATGGGGAAGAAGCTTATAAAGCCCTTTGTGACCGCAACGATATAGACCTGATTTACATTGCTACCCCATGGAAGTTTCATGCCCCCATAGCAGTATATGCCATGGAACGAGATAAACACGTCTATACCGAATTGCCTGTAGGTATTTCCCTCGAGGAATGCTGGCAGGTGGTGGAAACTTCAGAAAGGACGAAAAAGCATTGTTTCATGGGATGCGGCTCTTGTCATGATGGCATGGCGGCCATCGTCTTGAACATGGCTAGGGATGGTTTCTTCGGTGATTTGATTCATGGAGAAGGTAACTACATTCATGATAGGGT
>Ga0209390_10010070_pt1 | contig 11178 bp, 13 predicted proteins | sample BON01_FD_187212 | JGI IMG/M metagenome (GOLD analysis project Ga0209390, IMG submission 187212) | Freshwater microbial communities from Lake Bonney liftoff mats and glacier meltwater in Antarctica - BON-01 (SPAdes) (version 2) | ecosystem: Environmental > Aquatic > Freshwater > Ice > Glacier... | reverse complement strand
GGGGGGGGGGGGGGGGGAGAGAGAGAGAGAGAAAGAGAGAGTGGTTGAGTAAGCGAGAGGAGAGAAAGGAAAAGAGGCTTTGTTTAGATAGAGCCAGACACGATAAGATGAAAACATAAACGATGAGGAAAAAGGACCCATGTGAGACAGACGAGACAAACTGCTGCTGCTGCTGCTGTTGCTGTTGCTGCAGACGTGCTTTTCCTCGTTTCCGTCTTTCTTCCTTTTTAGGTTCTTGTTTTGTTTCTCTCTTACCCTCTCTCGCTTATGCCTCTCTACTACTACTCCGATTCTATTCTGCTGCGGTGGAAGCAACACACGCATTCATGGCATGAGGCCTGATTGTTCGCTCCTTCGCTTTGTATTTTGCTCATGCTCTTGCTCTTCTCCCTCTTCTTCTGCACAGAAAGAAACGCTAAAATTTGATAGGGACGAATGGACTTGAAATAAAGAAATGGGAACTTTTAACTCTTCTGTTCCTCTTAAACTTCTCTCTTCTCCTTCTTCTTCTTTTTGCTTTTCTTACGGAAACAAAACAACACCCGTCGGGTCAATAACGGAGAAACAAACGAGCGCACGACTTAAATTTGAAAGGGAACAGAACAGTCACAGCACACACACAGGCACAGACAAATAAGACACTCACATCCCCTTCCCCTCTTCTTATCTCCTCTTCTTCCTCCCGATAGGATTCGTCCCAATTTTCTCCCTCCCTTCCTCCAACTCCTTCTCCTCACCCCCTACTACTATACACGAAACAAACAGCCCCCCAAAAAGAACACCAAGGGCCGAAGAAGACACACACCACATCTGCGCGTGCTCTGTATGTATGCCCCGTGACATAAAGTGAATGAAGAAAAGCTTTCAGCAAACACACCGTGCCCACCCTCCTCCTCTCAGCCATTACTTCTCCGCCTTCCCTCCTGCCTTCCCCTGCTGCTGCTGCTGCTGGCGGCGGCGGCTGACGCGCATCACACAGCGGAGCACCAATCAAAGACCCCTCCCTCCCTCCCTTCCTCCCTTTCTGCGCTTAAATAGCAACCGTCGTCTCCTTCGCTGTCAGCGCCGCCTGGGCCTCCCTCACAGACTTGTAAGTATTAGTCTGATCTTCATAGGCAGCCATGTTCGACAACCGCCCCTTCGCCGAGCCCCAATCACTCTCATCCAACACATTCTGGTACAAAAACTCCAGAATCAAAGGCATCGACACCGTCATCATCAATCCCACAAACTTGCCAATCACCGGGTTCGTAAACAAAAGCTTGCTCTGGAACAACACATCGGACGCAATTCTCGCCAAGCCATGCACCGCACTACTCCTCACCAACCTCTGCTGCTCATACATCCTCAACGCCCAAGCCACATCCCCCCTATCCGTAATCTTACTCAATTCCTGCGCCAGCCTATACCCATCCTCCACAGCCTGACACCCGCCCTGCCCCAAATTCGGCATCATCGGATGAGCCGCATCCCCCAAAATAGCGACCGGGCCCTTCGCCCACCCCTTGACAACGAGGGGGGGTCGGTCATACAAATCCCTCTGATTGATATCCTCCTCCGGCGTAATCTCAAGCAGTTCAAGCACCTCCCGACTCCACCCCTGGTACTCCTTCACAAGATGAGCGCCCTGGACACCATCAGGGACCTTCTCCCCAGGCGGTTGCCCCAGCATAGCGTACCATTGCATCCTCCCCTTCCCGACATCGGAGCAGACAAAATACTTGCCCGCAGCAAGGTAGACCTTATAAGCGACCTCCTTCACATCAGCGGGGCGCGCCATACACACACCCGTAAAACAAGTATAGCCCGAGTACGTCGCAGACTCCTTCCCAGGGCTTTCCTTGTGCATTTGCCCGCGAATGTTAGACCAAATCCCGTCCGCACCCACCAGGACATCACCATGTGCCTTCTCTCCATTCGTCAGGAGCACCTCCACACTACCATCAGCCATCTGGGTGTACTCTGCTACTTCCACCCCCGTATGCAAATGGCTCTGATCAATATAATCAAGCAAGATATTCTGCAATTCTGGCCGATCCACCACCCTCGTCAGAGGCAACCCCCTTTTTTGCGCGGGGGCGCCCGTGTCGAATTGACAGTACCACTTGTTGCTCACTCCATCCTTCAAGCCATTGACGCGGTTCCCAGTGGTGGTGCCTGCGTCCATAATCCGCTGAGTCATATCCTTATTGATCGCTTCCAAGGCCGCAAGCGCATTAGATTGCACTTGAATCGGCCCGCCAAACGGACGGTATTCCTTCGTTTTCTCGTACAGATCGTAGGTGATGCCGTGGCGTTGCAGAGCGTTAGCAAGCACCAGGCCACCGATCCCACCACCCGCGATAATGACTTTCAAGGGCTTATCTTGCAGGGCGCCATATTGCATGGAGAGCGCCCCGGAGGCGCGGGTGCGGGAGGAGGAGGCGAGGGAGGAGGAGAGGAGGGGGGTGCTTGGGAGAAGGAAAGCTGTGGTGGTGTATATAGGGAGGGACGGAGGGAGGCGAGTGAGTGGACGGTTAAGTACACTTTAAGAGGAGAGAGACGCGTCATTTTAGAGAGAGAGGTGTGAGTGCTGGTGGGGTGGTGAGCGGACTGAGCCCAGGCACTTGAGGCAGGAAGGGAGGAAGGGAGGGAGGGAGGGGAGGAGAGGCGTGCAGGGCACGTGAGAGAAGTGGTGGTTGATATAGGCCTAAGCTTAAGAGTATAGGCAGGGTAGGTAGGGGAGGTAAAATGCCTGCATGCCTGTATGGGGTTTGTGGGGAGGGCTCGTTGCTGCCTCATTTGTTCTTGCTCACGGGGGCCTTGCCCTTGCCGACAGAGCCCGCAGCCAGGGGAAAGGGAGAGAGGGAGGTCGTGATGCTTTTATTGTGTGTGTGTGAGAGGGGCAGAGGGGTGAGGACTTTGGTGACGATGTTTGTGTTGTGTTGTGGAAGTGCTCTTCTTCACTCTTGATCATGTCGGCCGGGCTCCAACCGATGCCCCGCTCAAAACGCGGCGTCGACTCAGCACACAAACTCGAGGTGGGGGCAATCACAATCAAGCACACCACGCCATGGCGAGCCTTCCAAGCTCCCAGGCCACCGCCAATGCACGCGCACCCATCACCCTGCGAAAAGACACGCGCTGGGCGCCTTCGTTCAGCCCTCCCCCACTTTCATCTTTTCGATCGATCCAAGTCTGAGTCACTCACCTGATGATACGGGCAGGAGCACTGCCAGCAAAGTCCCCAGCTGAAGCATCTTGGCCTGTGGTATGTGTGTGAATGGTGGGAGGGGAGGTGGAGCAGGGGCGTGAGCATGGAGAGGCCGTGCGATTGTGCCGGAGGGTGTATTGAGTAGATGAAAAGCGACGCAAGCCGCCGCAAGCAGAAGAACGCCTCACTCCTGCTGCTGCTTGTGGGGCCGAAGGGGGAGGAGGAGGTTTTGCCTCGAGCGCCAAGTGAACCACCTGCCTTGGTCAATAGAAAAGGACACGCCTCCGCACACTGCGCGGTGGTTTGGACTATGCCCAACGCCTGCGCAAATAATGCAAGGCCCCAAGATATGGATCTTGGCCTTCTTTCGCTGCCTGCTGCACGCGCCGCCTGCCTCCTCCAACTGCCGTTGCAATGGAACTGGCCAAAGTGGGTTTTGAGCGGGCACAACAAGCGGAAAACGAGCTATGCTCACTTCTCAGCACACCAGGGACAACCCCAGTGAAATGTGCCCTGCGCCCAGGCCGAGCGCGGCACGATTTTTACCTTGTTTTTTCTACCTCACCCCCTTCAACCACACGGCAACATCGCACAGGAGAGGCACCGCAGAAACAAGAAAGCGAAGAACTCCTCGCCCTGGGCCTCGTACGGCACGCCAGGCCGCAAGACCAACGCAGCAGCAGGCTCAGCACAAAATGGGGGTAAGTAAACCAGAGTCCTTGTCTCTCTGCATCCCTGTCTCACGGAAACTCTTGCACCACCTATACACAGTCGGACCAACTTGCGGGCGCCTTCTTGCTCGCCGTGGCCGTCATCGTCTTCGTCTACTACACCCTTTGGGTCATTGTCTTGGTACGTAGTGCCAGTCCCGTCGTCGTGTGAGAGCAGTGCTGTGCATGTGTGTCTATATACGTGGGCCTCAGGTGCTAGCCCGGGGACGGAGTGGCGGCTTGTCTTCTCACTCCCCCCAGTCTTGACCTCCCCACCCCTCGGCCCACCTAGCTAGTGCGACGGCCAGTCCATCCCCCCTCCTGCTTCCACGGATGCTGCATCAATGTCTGCTGGAAATGGCTCCTGCCGGTGCTGTCCGTCTGTAATAATTGCTAATTGAATTCCTCACCCTCCCTTCCCCCCACACCCTCAACCAAACAGCCATTCATCGACCCGGACGTGGGCCTGCACGTCTTCTTCCCTCCTCGTTTCTACGCCATCGCCATTCCTACTGTCCTCCTCGTAGTGTTTGTTGGTCTAGTCACCCTATTCATTGGGATGACCATGCTCAAAGCCGCGTCGGCGGAGAAGCAAAAAAAGAAGAAGGAGCAGGAAGAAAAATTAGCAGCAGTAGATGCAGCAGTAGGAATGAGACTAGCGGCGGGAAGAGCAGGAGCGTCGGCGGTGAGCAAGAAGAAGAAGAAGGTTACGTGATTGGAGATAGGAGTGAGTGAGAGAGAAAATTATGAATGGAAGAATAGAAGAACAACACCCTCGAAATTTTGATAAGAAAATGCCAAGTGGCGCTTGAATCAACAGATATTATGACAGCAGCACAGCAGAGAGCACCTAAACCTGCGAAAGAATAATAGAAATGCATGTACATTGCATACAGAAATTTATGGTCATTGCGTGAATTTAAAATACTTACTTATTCATTCATTCATCAATGAATCTCATTGTCACTTCGTCGTTACTCCACTAGCTTGATTTTTTCTTCAGGCATGTCCCTTTGTGTCTGTACATGAGCGTTTGTATAAAAAGGATTCCCGCTCGCCTGTCCGTCGTTCTCCTCCTCCTCATCATCATCTCAAACCTACCTACACACACTATACTTCTCTACTTTGCCCTCCCTCCCTCCCTCCCTCCCTCCCTCCCTCCCTCCCTCCCCCCTCAAATACTCCTCACTCGCCATCTCCGTCAACCGCGACGCCGCCCGCTTGAACGCAAACGCCAACTCTTTCACCGACGCCAGCTCTCCCTCCGGCACCACCAACTCCTGCGCTGCATCCACATACTGCCTCAACAACGGATCAGGCTCCGAAAACGCACCCTTCCCCCCCGGCGGTGCATCTTTCTCCTCACCCCTTCCTCCCTCCCGCCCTCCCCTAACAGAGTCAATCATCCTTGTCTCCCCCGCCAACGACCCCACATTCACACTTGTCGAATACTTCACCTCTCTTCCCTCGTCCTCCCCCCCTTCCTCCCCTCCCGCCCTCTTCCCAAACAAGCCCTCCACTGGCCCCTCCGCCGAGATCAACAACTGCATCCTGCCCTCATACAACACATCCACCAAAGTGATAAATCGTCTCGCCTCATTGTGTTTCTCCGCACTCATCAACGGCACCCCCTCCAAAATCACCGTCTGGAACCTCTCGGTAATCGCTGCGTAATCCGCAGCAAACACATCAGTCGCACACAAATCCTCAAATTTAAATCGACATATTTTTCCGTCCACACTAGCCTCAGGCACGTGTAACCTCCTCCCCATCATCACAGGAATCTCTGTCGCCTTCCCCCTCTTCCCTCCAGTTAGTTTCAGATACGCGTTGTCCAACGCCCGGGCTGCTTCCTGTCGGCCTTTAAACGTCTCTTCTACCTGCACCTCGTCCCCCCCTTCCTCCTCCTTCTCTTCCTCCCTCCCTTCCTCCACCTCCTGGCCCGGCCAAAAATACCTCCCCTCAAGCCTCGCAAAGCCCTGCCTGTGATCCCTCTCTGAGTCCATCCCCTCCACGACACACTGCCTTGACAACAGGTCAATAAACGGTAAAAAATAAGGTCTATTTAACCCATCTAAATACAACTCACTTGGGGCGCGATTAGAGGTAGCAACCACCACGACACCTGACCCCGCCCAGAGCTCCCCGAAGAGGCTGCTCATAATGATGGCGTCTGCTACGTCGGTGACTTGGAATTCGTCGAAGCAGAGGACGGTGGCTTCTTGTCTGTGTGAGAGTGGGAGGTGGTGGTGGTGAGGTTGTGTGGGTGAAAAGGTGAATAAGTGAGTGTGACCGTTGCATACGCGTTTCCTGGTTTTAGAAAGACAGCAAAGTCCTCGCTGCCCTCCCTCCCTCCCTCCCTCCCTCCTTCTCCTCGTCCCTTACCCAATCTCCTTCGCAATCTGTACAATTGCATTCCGCTCCGGCCTCAAGTCCACATGCCGCTGCCTCCCTTCCTCCCTCAACGCCCGTTGCTTCCATGCGTGAATCCGCGCGTGTACCTCCAACATAAACGCATGAAAATGCACCCGACGCTTGTGTGGTAAAGGGCAATGGTGGAAGAAGAAGAGGTCCATTAGCAGGGATTTGCCCGTGCCGACCTGGCCGTGGAGGTAGAGCCCGCGGAGGACCTTGCGTTGGGGTTGGGGGGAGGAGGGAGGGGTCGAGGAGGAGGAGGAGGAGGAGGAGGGCGTGGAGGAGATCTCGGCGGTAGCAGCAGCGGGTGGGGCTGAAGATGCTGCTATTGTCGCTTGCAGGCCGACGGGAGGGGTGTAGGTTTGGAGGAGGCGGGAGAGTTTGTCGAGGCGCTTGGCAACCCGGCGTTGCTTGGGGTCCTCGCGCAATGCCCCTTGTTGGACCAGTTCTTCATACACCTCCATTAGAGGACGCTTGGCGGCACCCGCGCTGGCGACCATGCCCTAGTGTGTGTAGGAAGGGGAAGGAACGGTGAGAAATAGGAGCACACAAGGAGTCAAAGGAGGAGGGAGCAAGGCAAGTGGCGGGCCATGCAGTAGGAATTGCTTACCTGAAGGTCACCGCGGAGGGCATTCGCTTGACTAGACGAGGACGAGGCGGAGGAGAAGCCCTGCCGCCGCCGCCGCAACAGGGCAAGGAGCGGGCGACGGTGCTGATGCAGCATTTCTCTGTGTGCGTTGTGTGTGAGGGGCGTGGTGGTAGTGTGAGTTAGAGTGTGAGTCAGGGGGGTGGGGAGGTTTTGTGATAATAGCAGTTGGAGCGGAGATCCGCACGGAATGAAATGCCTGCGTCCTCTGTGTACAGCGTAAAGCACTCGAGCCTGGAGACGCCAGCATACCTTCGCCTCTCAATCTATCTCTACTACTACTCATGATATCGATTTGCCCCCGCATGCACCACAAAACACAGACAGTGCCGACCTCTCCACCCCTCTGCCTTCCACGACGACAAGACTATGGCCCGCCACGCTGCCACCATCGTCGCTACGCCCAGCCCGCTCCTCCTTCTCCTTGCCGCTCTCGTCCTCCTCGTCGCTGCCTCTCTGTCCGAGGCGTTTGCCTTGCCCGTTCACCCCTCCACACTAAGCGTCGCTGCGAGAAGAATAGCGCCCGCCTCGTCCTCGATCGTGTCCATGAGCAGCAGCGTCGAGGAAGGCACCTCCTCCTCCGCTACCACCACCACGCCCACCGAGAGCAACGACGCCGGTAGCAAGGCTGACTTCCCTTGTAAAAAGTACCCCAAATGCAACGGCGCTTATCTAGGCAAAGGCTGCGACGGCGCGGGCAAGATCCAGGGCGGCATTGCCACCTTTCCACTTTTGGGCTGGTGGCCGATCAAGGTAAGGACGAGAGAGGGGTACAGGAGGGAAAAAAATGGCATTTGGATTGGTTTTCTATTCGTGCTTTTGTGTGGGCCGAGGGCTAGCGCAAGGGCTTGTGTGTGGGCTAGCGGTGGCGTGTATGTGTCCAGGACGCGGGTGCGTAGCAACTAGCAGCTTCATGCCTGCTCCTCTGTCAAGACCGCAGCAACCTTTGGTTTCGCGTGTCATTCCTCCTTTTTCTCACGCCATCGCGTAGTTGTCCAATCGTCCCGTGCGCTTTATGTTAGTGGGGAAACCACAGGACTTCGCTCTTGTTGCGCTGTAGGACCCCTTCCTTCACTCCAGCCCTACAATACTCAGCGGGCTCTGCCTAAAACCTACTCTCATTTCCCCATTAGTATTTGTCCACCACTTTCACAGCATTACCTTGTTCTATTTCCTTCCGCACAACACACTCTCTCTTTAAACTGAACCCTTGTCTCGGGCTTTGACCAGTTGATGAGCTGCCTGTCAAACTCTCAACTTTTTTCCCGTGTATCTCGTCGATTTTGCACGCCAGTTTCTCCAACCCCTCTGCGCAATACTCCAGGTACACAGCCTGTCAGGACTAGATACCATAATAATGAATTTACATCTTCTTATATTCATTTGTTTATTTATCTCTCCTTCCACCTTCTTTGAACGCGCGTGGCTTTCGTTTCCCTTTCGTGATCCTCATTACCACCCACACACCACACAATTTGCTCCAAACAGGCCTACCGACCATGCCCTGCATTGACCGCGGCCGGGTACGGTTACAAGCGGAAAGGACAGGACTTTTCGGAGTTTATCTCAGGGGAGCGACGCATGAGGCCCGAGGATGACGAGTAAGAATAGAAGGACCACCACCCACTGAGCAATAGGCAGAAAAAGGGGGAGAGACGTACATACACACATGCTGTAGTCGGGTTGTGACCTGCTTGGGTCTCCTTGAATATTGCTCATGCTATCATGCACAAGGGCTTTTTGCCCAAAATGCGCGATTGATTTTGGGTGGAGGGAGGAGGTCGAAGGACGAACAAAAACGAATGAACTAACGAAGGAACGTGAGACCGTGCGGGAATACCTGTGACCCGTGATTGGGCATTCTTTGCTTCTCTTTTTGGTGTGCCTTTCCTGGTCGTTTGGTTGTCTTTTTCAAAAGCAAAAGGGGGAAATGTTTCACTTTCACTGCAGTAAAAGGCGAGCCGCGCTGGACGGCTCTGCGTGGAATGCCCGTGGCCGCCGGACGGACCAACGACGCAAGAGCGCAAGAGCAAGGGTGGGTGACTAGCCCAGCGCCACCAACCACCGCTCCACTGGAAGCGAATTGAACCGACCGCCGTCAACGCGTCAATGCCGTGCATTGCTAAAAAGACCAAGCCTTGTGGTGTGTCCAAGGGTATATTGGGTGGACGTGGCATGCGTTCTTGGGCGTTCGAGGCGCTCGGAGTAAAATGGAGAAAAGTTGGAGCTTTGGATTTGTTGCTTGATCCTCCTCCTGCTTACGAAGACAGACACCCTTCGCTCCCCTCCTCGGGCCTTTTTATGCGTGCCTGTGCCTGCCCTGACCCAGCACCACTCTCACCCATCTCTTGGCACACTCATGCTGTACTCTCACAGGCGTTGCCTTGGTCATTGGCCCTTTAGGCGTCGCGTTTGTTTCAGGTGCCGTTCGCAGTCGGGGGAAGCAGAGACGCGAGCAACAAGCCCACCTGGGCATCATGCAAGGCTACGAACAGAAACCCCCCGCAGTCGCCCCCGCCAACCAGCAGCGCCGGACCTGCACGGCCTGCAAGGCAAGCAAGGTCAAGTGCGATCGACAAGCGCCCGTCTGCGGCAGGTAGGTGCCTTGGTGGACAAGGGGGACGCCCCACGCCACCCGACTAACAAAACTCCCTCCTTTCTTTCAAAAACTGCGACTCACTCGCACCACACCAGGTGCGCGCGTCTCCGGCTCACCTGCGTCCAGCAGCCACGCGCACAAGGTCGCCCCGTCAAGGTACGCACATACATGGGCGGGAGGGCTTGGGGCGGTGGAGGGTTGTGGTCTATGACCCACAGAAGGGGAATCTTTTTTCTCCACCGAGCTCGGCCGAAGACCTCCGGCCGAGGAATGAGCGGCACCCGCGGAATGTGCGGAAGGGGGACGGCAGGGCCAAAACCACTTCCATACACCCATCCACCACGCACCAAACTCACACACAAAACACCTGCATACCCACACAGTACAATGCCGGGGACGGCGAGTCGGCGGGGGGTGCCATGGGCGTGGCGGATCGTGTGCTTGCTTCGCGCGAAGTCAAGCCAGGGCGGACCGTCTCGAACGAGACCTCCACGCAATGGGCGGCGGATTACATGGCCTTCACCTTCTCCAACTTGCTGAAGGCGGGCGCTGTGCATCGCTACAAGACCTTTGCTGTCCTGTACGTACTGTTTTGGTGGATTTACAATTTTCCTCGGCCTTTCTCTTGTCCTCCCTTTCTGATGTTTTAGGCCAATTTTGCACATTTTTTTGTGTGTCCATGCCTCGACAAGTGCCATTGTGCTGGCCACACGCATCCTCTGCAGCGCTGCATGTGTGTGTTGACCTTGCTTTGACGATTGACTCCATGATTGCCTGCGCCCCCACTTATTTACCCCTCCCTCCCTCCCTCCCTCCCTCCCTTACTCCCCCAGACGCGTCTGGATGCTCTTCTCCCTCTACTACGGCGTGGACCTCACCCGTGGCTTCCTCTCCGTCGCCCTCGCCTTGATGGACGCCACCATCCAAGACCTACAACGCCTACCAGACATGATGGTGGAAACCCCCATGGTTCTCCCTACCGGTGACCCCTCCTCCAGCCTCCCTCCCTCCGCCGGTTCCTCCTCCTCCTCTTCCTCCTCCTCCTCTTCCTCCTCCTCCTCTGGCGCAGCCAACGGGGGGGGCGGTGCTGCTGGTGCTGGTGCTGCTGGTGGGGGAGGAGGGGGGGGTGCTTCTTCTTCTCCCTCTTCGTCGTCTACGAGCTCGGCTCCGCTGGACCCGGCTGTGTTGCAGCCTTTTATTGCTTCGCTTGATGATGGTGTGAGTGCGGTGATTTGCTGCGTAGGCTGCAGGGGGGGGACAGGGAAGGTTTATTGTAATGATAAATTTAAGTCGACCTTTTTTTCGAGCGAGGATTTGACGTATCGGACACTGAATGAGAGCACGTTACCTGTGTATGTGTATGCTTGTATCATCGCCCCGGAGGACCGGGCGGAATTTGTGGATTCCTTGACGAATGTGTGTTTTGGGACGCAGACGGCTTTGCCGCAGGTGACGCATATCGTCAAGGTCTTGGATCGGCACGGGAATGACTTTTTGGCAATTGTGAGGTTGAGGTGTTCGACCCTGAATAATGGGGATTATGGCGCGGATATTTTGACAATTGAGCCGGCTCCGACGTCGAAGTATGTGCTGCAGACGATCGAAAGTGGTGGGG
>Ga0209390_10010069_pt1 | contig 11178 bp, 2 predicted proteins | sample BON01_FD_187212 | JGI IMG/M metagenome (GOLD analysis project Ga0209390, IMG submission 187212) | Freshwater microbial communities from Lake Bonney liftoff mats and glacier meltwater in Antarctica - BON-01 (SPAdes) (version 2) | ecosystem: Environmental > Aquatic > Freshwater > Ice > Glacier... | reverse complement strand
ATTTATAGCAGCGCCAGATTCACTGTACTCCACTACTAGAAATAAACCCTTGTTTGCGCTGCTGTACTTAAGTTAAATAAGATAAAGAAATGAAAGAGTGAAACTCACATAACATTATCCATAGTCTCAAAGAAGTACCTGAGGGACTCATATGTAACTGATAAATGAGGGATACAAAGAATATAAAATAAGGGCTCTTCTGGATATTCCTTTAAGTATCACTCTCTTTTTAGTAACTTATAGTTCTCTTAGTTTTGTGTACCTTTTATGTATGTTACTAGTATCTGATGAATGGAATCTATGATGAAGAGAAGACAGTGAATTCCTACCTCTTACTTCTTTCTTAATGATGTATCCATAGTTTATCAAAGGTTAACAGTGACACCTCTGTCCTACGTTTCTCAAATGGAAAATAAAGGCTTTCTTTGGAAAGGAAGTCTATTATCTATTTTGGACCATGGAGAGTGAAATATCAATAATCTGTAGAAATTAAAGTAACAACAAATATATAAGTAAGAGCTCCCTTAGAATAAAAGTGAATAAGGGATCACGCTGTACACAAAATAATAATCATAGAAAGGTTCTATCAGGAATTCATCTTTTTTGGACTACCGGTGTTTATAAATAATAAGAAATAAAAGTAATTAAGGATGATGAAAGAGTGATAGATAATAAATACTTACGAGAAGACAGCGTAGCTGGAGAATATGCCATTGGCATAAGATAGAGAAGTGATCAGACCATGGGTAAAGCATATAATGCATAAAATAAGTACATGATCTAGGGAGAAAGGATGAATAACAATCAAATAACTCTTCCTCTAAGAAACCATGTTTATCCTACTAATAACGGCTCAAAAGGAAAAAATGATCAAGAGCCGGATATTACATAATAAATAAATGAAAGTGACATAAAGTATATTTGGAATTATTAGTGAACATTAAAGAAGTGGAAAAGAGAGCTATAGAGCCTACAGGACGAGATCTTACGAGTTATAGAATTTATTTCGCAAACGAGAGATCTATGCTTGATTGGTTTAGATCACACTATTATACAACTTATTTAACTTATGTCTTATCTTTGTTTTGGAAGAGATCATTAATGGTCTTACACTTTTGAGTATCTTAGGTATCAAGAATGGAAAGACAAAGAATAATGAAGTAGTAATATTCCTTTATTTGTTTATTTGTACTCCAGCTATGCTGTAGAATTACTTTCTAGGTAGATCATTTGAGTAGGTTAGGATGATAGAGGATTGGGATCTAACATATGATATAGAATGGTTATAATCGCCAAAGGAAGGCTCTTCTTTTATTCATATTACTTATAATCTTGTTTCTTCACAGTTTACTACCACTAAGAAATCAGAAGTAAGAGAGTAACCTTCCATGAAATCCAATTTGTATCATTTCTATCTTCCTATCTGAGAAAAGCCATGGATCATATATCACTATTAGTTAGTTTTATCCATGGTACAGCAGAGCTAAGAAAGTAATCAAATAACTAGAATCCTTCCTTTTGATGTATGTTAGATAGAGATTTAGAAGTAATTAATAGTGATCCCCCAGCTGTGCTGTAGAACTTCCTTTCCTTATTTCTGGCTCTTTTCATCAAACCATGTACAACGGTCTCTACGAATATAAATGATTTATGAATCGTTCAGGAAGAAAGACAGAGAACCAATAAAAGAGTGAAGTATGGATCCTTCTTGGAAGTCACTAATAATGATGTAACTTATTCTATATCTCATATTCCTATATTTTATATATCTCTTAGTTTAATTTTATATCAGTAGCGCTACATTGGATCTAGAAAATCGGCGCTACATTATTCTTCTTTGAGTTCAGGAATTATTTATCAAATTAGAGACATAGAACTATTGATCACTAATAACAACAAACTAAATGATATTATTGGCATCAGCTGCTCCTAGAAATAAATAAAGTTAATAATATTATTAGTGAAAAGAACATGTCCTGTAGAGAAGTGCTAACTCATTCCTTATTAGATAATTCTATTTTCATACATCTTCTGTATATTAGTTAGCTTTGTTTACATTCTTTTTAACTTTCAGCATGGAATCAACACTAAGAAGATAATGGTTCATTCTTTCACTCTATTATGTTACTTTTTGTATTTCATGGAATCCTAAATTGTCCATGGGATCCCTTGTTTCCATTTCACTTTATAGATATTACTTGTATATAAGTGATGTACCTGGAATAGAGAAATAGTTAACTTCTGTAACAAAAGAAAGAGTTCTTGGAATGGAAGTATCTTTAACTTTAAGGATAGATATAACCTACAGCTCTGTCTAACTTTATGTCTTTTGTATATCTTATTAGTAGCATGATCTACAGGACGGGATATCATTAGGATTGGCAAAGAATCTCTTATTTTATTCGTTTTATTACCTACATTAAATACAAGTGAACCCATGGTACCTATCACTAGTAACATTATTAAGTACCTGTAGCTCTGTCTCTATTTGTTTGTTATCCTGTCCCATCAAACTAAGATACAAGTTACTAATAACAAGATAATTCTTAATTCTTGATACCTAAGTGAAGTATGGTTTGAGCAGGTATCCATTAATAATATAACTTTCTTATCCCTAAATAATTATCTGTCTCTTCTCTTCTTGAACTTTAGATTATTGTATCAGTTAAGAAATCGTTTTTAGTAGGATAGTGCTCTTCCTTTAATTCTCTTATTCACTTAGTTCATTCTTCTATCTTTGTAAGACTCACTTTATCTTTTTTGGATGAAAGAGAGTTACTAATAAAGAAAGCAAAAGAACTCACTTCCTATTCGTAGAATATTATTTGTAATCCTACAACACTTTTCTCTGTAGCATGCATCAAACTTATATTTCACCATGGTACCTAGAGATAAAGACAAGAGACATGAAATAAGGATCCCAAAGTATTTACTTCGCTACTAATAATAAGAAACTAAGATACAGCGCAGAATAAAGTTTATATGATTAATAGAAGACAGCAGAGCTGGATGAGTGGTAGTAATAAGGGATCTTCCAAAGACATGAAACTAAATAATACTTTGTTCTTAACTCTTTATCCCTTTTCTTATTCATTCATTCATTAATTCTGTATGTAAGTGAGTTATTGTCCATTCTAGTATCTTGGATGTACTTACAATGTTGTTTATAGATAATATCAAATAATGGAAATAAAGTACCTAAGAAATAGAAATAAATGATAAGTAACTAAGAAAGATCATGTCCTGTTCGCCAGCTGTGCTGTCTCCTATCTCCTATCTCTCCTTTCTTTGTTTACTGTATGATACTAAAAAGGAATTACTTGTTTCTGGCCAGCATAGCTGTCTTCTCATACATATGTTTAGTATTACAATTCATTTATTTGGAGGGATGGACTTTACAGTTATTATTATAAGTGATTTATTTCCAAAAGAGGAAGTCCAATAGGAATACAAGATGTATTATGAGTGGTGTGATAAAGGAAAGAGTTACTTCCGGTACTTCAAATTAGTATCCCTTATTTCATGGATATTACATCCTAGGTATCACTATTAATTACTTTTATGCCCATTTCCACTTAGAAGTTCTTAAACCATGTTTATTCTCAATTTCATGAATTATATCCTTCCTGTAACTTAAGTAAATGGATTCTATGGACGGTGCCATGTCTTAGCTGTAGATACTGTAGATATAGAAAGAAATGTAGGTTAGATAAAAGTTGTCTCTTGCTGGCTCTGCCATCTTCTCTTGTTCACTTAGTTCACTTATTACTCAGATACTTCTTGTTCTAGTACTTTATTGATTCTTGAGAGATCATGTATAAGTTTAATCCACTTCCTCTTAAATTCCTGTATCATTTCCTTACTTACAATATAGGATCACTTAGAGAAAGATTTGAATTTAGTTGTAGCCAGAAAAGGATTTAAACTACTTAGAAATATAAATAAACGAAGTGACAGAAAATACATAAGATTGGTAACTGGCTACAATATCCTTGGTAGTAATAGAAAAGGTATGTTTGAATAAGTAATAGCATCTTCCTAAGAAGTAAAATAGTGAAAATAGAATATATAATACTTGTTTCTTAGAGACCTTCACTGTCTTTGGCTTCAAGTACTCAAAAGGCCAAGATACTAACAAAGAAGATGTAGAGGATAGAGTGAGTTGTAGATCCGCAGGGTCCAAAAGACAATAAAGAGTGAAACTCACAGAACGGACCATGCTCTTTCTATAAGTACCATGGATGGAGAGAGAACCTTTTCTCTAAGCGTATGAGTTACTTTCTTCAATAGTTAGATTCTTACTTCTGTCACTTATTTATATCTCTTGTGTATCTTTCTTTGTATGGTTTAGTGTGATATCTTTCTCTTACTTTTCTCTAGGTAGAAAAAGAATGGAAGTTAGAAAAGTGAGAAACGAATCCATTGTTAACTTTCCTAAAAGATAGAGACAGCTATGGACGGTGGTACCTCTCTTTCTTTTTATTTCTGTACAACTATTAAGAAAGTAATTATATGTATCACTATCTCTAAGATATTTGCAGTCCTACATCCTAATCCAAAACATAATAATCTTTAACTCTATGTCTTCTCCTTTCCATAACATAATGTATCTGAATGAAAGAGCTAAGTTCTATCTTTTTTGTTTACTTGTATCTCACTTATCAAAACCATGCTATACATTTATTAGTGGGTTGTAATCACTATCATACAGAGAATGAGATCTCGTTGGACCGTTTCTAGATTCCTATTTCAATATTTGTTCCATGCTCTTTCTTATATTCCACTAATAATGCATTACCCAAAGACTGATACAACAAATGAGTTACTAATAACAAAGATAAATAAAGATATATAATGGATAGAAACTAATATAGGAATATGAAATAGTGAGTGAAACTCACGGGTTATGAAATAGCATGGTCACCGGTAATGAAAAGTGATACTAAGATAGAGAATCAGACCATGTTCACCTTCATTTATTCTTGTACTTCTTTTGTCCTACCTCATGGATTTCATGTACCCAATAACAATATTTGAGGACCAAGCACTTTCGATTCATCCAGGAAGATTATAAGTACTTGAAGTGAGAAGATCTTTGGGATTATACAATATTATATCTTACGGATCGTAGCAGTGCTCTATTAATTGGTTTTATATCTTTAATGGATTCATTCTTATAATTGGATTATTCCTTCTATCTCTTTCTTTTCCTTTCTAGTACTTAAGTGATCTATAGATGGAGGAAATTCCTTTTATCACTCAGGTACTTCTTTTCTCTTTCTTAATGTTCAAAAGAGATATAATTCATGAAACTAGATGAGTGATACTTTCTTTCTCACTGTAAGATTATAAGTAAGTGATAGGAAAAAGGGATTCATAGAAGCCAAAAGTAAGATCCATGAAAGAAGATTTCTGTAACTTTTATCTAATTCTTCTTTCTTAATAATTGATATCTGAAGCATGCAGTAGCCAACAAAACTAAGTGAACTCTAGAAACAAGAAATAAGAGAATATGATGAATGTAACTTCCAAAAGGATCTTATGACTTTCATGAAATAAACAAGATAAGTAAGAGACAGTGATACTAGAAAAGAGAATAAATGAATAAAGTGAATCATTTGATAGATTATCAGACCATGTTCTAACTGTTAATAATCCTAAGAAATAGTGAATAAATCATGGTCTGATCCTCTCTCACGTTATGTCTCTTTTATTATTTATCTTTCTTTGTAGTTAATCAAATGCCTTTCTTGTCTTTTTCTCAAGATTTAAGAACTTATACAACTTATTCATATTCTAGAAACCTTTGTAATTCTTACCTTCATTTCCTATCTCTACAGTGAAGTGCCAGTGAGAGATAATAATCCATTTCTTAGGTACTGCAAATAATATTCTTAAGATCCATACTCACTACTAGAAATAGAAACGTTATTTAGTTGTAGTATCCACTTATAACAAGATAGAACTTCTGTCCATACTCCAGCTAGGCTGTCTCTTGTCCCTCCTTTCCATCATTTCCTTCAAGACCTCTAATATATGTTAAGTACTAGAACAAACCAATTATAAGACAGAGGTTCACCCAAGAAAGATAAATTCCTTGCCCTTTGGCTCTCACTATTCCTTTTCTATAATATAAGTGGATTGAGAAGTTGTTCAGGAATCACATCATTTTCTCTTCTTACTATCTTTGTTTGATGTATTCTCCGTGAAACGGACAAGAAAGTAATAAGTTATCAGACCATGATAGATTCAGCTAAATATATAAAAGAGAAGACAGCACAGCTGGTAGAACTTACTATTACTATTAATTACTTATCATTCATAGAGAAATTAAAGAGACAGCAAAGCTTGTTGATTATGAGTGATCCTACATCTGAACTCTCTGTCATTATCTTTAAGTAATAAGTCCTAAGAGATAGAAGATAGCATACAATGGATGGAAGTGGAATTACCCCAATAATCCGGAATTTAGTTATTTTACATCCGGACACTAAAGTAACTCTTTTCTTATGAGATAGGAATAATTCATCCTTTATCTCTCTTACTTTAATAGTGACTAAAAAGAAATACAAAGAATAATATCTACAGAAAAAAGGAAAAGATACACAAAATAAAACTATCCTTAACCCATCCTCCATCCATTGATTTTCACTCGTTTACACTCTTTCTTTGTTATAAGTGATTCACTATCCTATGAAAAGATATTAATGAACTAGTCCTGTACAACAAAGTAACATCAAATAAAGATATAGGTATCATGAAAGTGATTAAGAGGTATTCATGGATTAGCAAAGGAGGGATATAGAAAGATTGATACACTTTATGTTACTTCTGTACCTAAATCATTTATAATTACTTTATTTCCTCCGTGAAACTTATAACATTTCTTAGAGACCTCCAGTACTACCTCTAATAAGAATCTATTCATTCACTTATAGTTAACTCTCTTTCTATTTGGACCAGAACCTTTCCTCTAAGAACAAAGAAGTAATGTTGTAGTCACTCTAATAAGTAAGGAAATGGAATAGTTTAATAGAGGTAGTACAGTAAGATATAAGTTATTCCTAGTAAATAAAAGAATCAAAGAAGCGTAAGACAGTAAACATATCACTAGAGGTAGGAAAAGGATACAGGACAGGAACTTCTCTTTAGAATTATTGTTACTTCTGTCAACTCTTTATACAACTTATCTTACATTCTTGGTACAGGAGGGATATAGAAGTGATTACTAGGAAAAGAATTCTAAAGATAAGTAACATAGTCTTCTCTTGGTTTCCTAGGAACCTCTAGAGATCATTTATCTGTCACCTACTACATCTCACTTCTTTCTTAGATAATTCATTTCATCGTTTAGGGATCAAACATATGTTCTAGTATCTGGTATGGAAGTGAATAAGTAGCTACTTATAAACGAATAAAAGAAAGAGAATAATAGAAGATGATACAAAGAATTCTAAGAAGTGATTATGAGAAGATGGCAGCGCCAGCAAGAGACAACTATTATACATCCTTTCTTAACATGAAAGTAACTGTGGATTCTATTCATTCGTTTTAACTCATTCATCTTTTATTCTTAGAGGAAGTAAATAAAGTAAAGAGAGAGTGAAGGATAATCCATGGAGCAGTAACTAATAAATAAAAGTATGATTCTATGGTCCTTTTCCTATTATACATTAAGTACTGTCCTAGGTGAAGAGGTAGCGATGGTCTGTAAGATATAACTGATAGAAGATTTCAAAGATCTGTCACTTTCTCTATCTTACATTCTATTTCACTCATTTACTTGTTCCCTAAGAAATGGAAAAGAGGAACTAAGAAAATCTACAAACAAGTATTATGTCTTTTCTTTCTTATCTTTGCTTAGTTACTACCCTTTCATTAGTTACTATTACTACCACTCAAATTCCTATGTTCACTTAGTTCACTTTATTTATTTCTCTTTGTCCTAGTTTGATGTTAGTTAATTCTCAGATATTAAGAAAGTTACAAGAGGAAATATCATACATCAAGTACTACAGGAAAGTAAGAGATATTAATAGTGATAGATCAAAAGATATAAAAGAGTTACTAACAAAGATATAATGCATTCTTGTTTCACTCACTAAGAAATAAGTTATTACTTTGGCTCTACAGGTAACTCATAAAGTAAGAGTTAAGAATCATTTAATTCATGGAACTTATTCTAGTTTTCTGTATGATAGTGATATCTTTTCTAAAATATGAAATAGAATCCTCTCTTGTTTACATCCTACCCTCCTTTATTTACAACATATTCTTTCCTCTTCATTCACTAATAGATAAAATATATAAGTACCTTCTCTATAAATAAATATTGTATAATCCGTGAGTTTCACTCACTATTTCATTTCTTATCATTCTCTTAGGACAAACTATTTACTGTAGATCATTTGATTAACTATAATTACTTTATTGGTTTATTAGGAGTTATTGATTCTATAAGGTTGGCAAAGATGAAGAGCTTAAGTAATTTTCTTCATATTCTTGGAATAGTTAATAGTAACTTCTTATAACTTATTTACACTTCTTTTATATCTAAGCCTAGGGTGCTCCCCAAAAGTAATAAGTCCTATAACATCACTAATAGTTCATGTCCTGTAGACAATTCTCTTATGCCCATGGCATCTTCTCTTACTCAAATATAAGTTATTTCTAGTATTCTTAACTTCATTTCATTCGTTTTCTATCTCTTTGTTAGTTTTGAGTTATTGGTACCTGAAGTATTCAAGATTGACAAAGGAACAGTACATTATCAAACTAATTTTCATGAAAGATAACAGATCTCTCTCTCTTTCAAACTTATTCACTTATTCAAACCATAGTTATTTTACTTCTTCATAATTTAGTTAGTATTGTTTGTATCACTTTTTCATATTTCTTCTCCTGTTAACTTACACTTCCTTTAATTTCATTACATACATAAAGTGATATTCCATATTCCAGCAAAGATAGTCCTTCATTACCATAGTTCAGAGAATGAGTACTTCTTACTTATTACTTTATTTATTTCTATCCATCTCACTATTACTATCCTGAAAGTTATGTACAGTGATGAAGTGAAATTAGATAAACTATAGATATCTTAGGATCCTTTACTTATTACTATTCCTACCATTATACATCAGTACCTTTCTTTACTAGATCTACAAATAATCTAAGAACTGTAAAGATATAGACAGAGAGAAAAGTTATGAACTTATGAATTAAATGACATCAAGCTTGTACAAAGGTTCTCCATGGTCTGATCACTTTTCTGTCTTATCCGTTTCACGGATCCTCCTTACTTCATATTCCTATATTCCCAGCTATGCTGTATCATACTATTTCACTATTAAACTAATGGATCATGTTAGGTGTATGGTCATTAATAGGATATTCCTTTAAGTACTTTAATAATAGGTTCTATACATTTTACATACTTCTTCTCTCTGATGTATCACTTTTATTAGTATTATATTCATTGTTTCACTTATAATATTAGAGATTTTTACCGGCCAGAAACCCAATGACAAGCTGTGACAAGAGACAAGTAACTAAAAACCATGGTCTAGGTACGGGCACTAAAGAGAGTTTTATTCTTCTATTCAAATAATTACAAAGGAATAGAGCATGAAGTGCTATGGATGGAGTTAAAGAATGTACTTATCTTTGTTTATATCATTTGTCCCAAAGAGATTATTTATTGTTCTTTCCTAACTCCATCCTTTGTTTACTTCTTAGTGGTAGTGACTGTCTGTAAATAGACCATAAGATAGGAAAGGAGTTATCCAGTTAGCGCAGCGGTTAATTCTATAATAATCTTGTACATAAAACTAAGAAAAGGGCTCTTCTGAATATTGGATAGGTCCCTAAGAAAAGGAAAGAATACAAGTGAGATATAAGATCTAAAGGGAATGATTCCATTCTTACCATGGTCCTAAAGGATGTACAGGATAGGTTTCTCTTAGTTTTATTTCTCCTATTATACATTTTATATATCTTAGTATTCTTGGGGTCAGATATAATGAGTAACTGACATAATATAAGATTAAGAGTTCATGATAGGAATAGGTTTCACACATGCTCCAAGGGATCTATTATTTCTTATAACAGTGGGAAAGTCCAGCAAAGATCTCTTGGTTTAACTTTCCTATTCACTAATAACAATCATTTCCTTTTCACTTCATCAATGAGTTGTAGATGAAATATATAAAGTTTAGAAGGGATCCTACGGTTGATAGATTCTTTATTTTCCTCTATCATACATAATACTTATTTCCTCAGTGATACAAAGGATCTTCTATTCTCAACAAAGTGTATAAGTTGTACCAGGTTCATTCCTCTCTTATGTTTGAATGTTCTAGGAATAGGAATAAGACATAACTCAAAGTGATATTTATTAGGAGCAATACTCAAATAACTCATTTTATTTCTATAATGCTCCGATACCATATTCACTATTTTCTACTCATAAACTAATTATTAAGTCCTAGAACCTTCTTTTATGTCCCTTTAATTATCCTACAGTAATATATAAGAACTAGAAAATGAAATATAGAATTTATTCTAGCTACAGTAAATACAAAAGATATCACTAATAAAAGGAATCCTTTCTTAGTAATTAATAGTGACTTCTCTTTGTCTCTTACGAGCCTTCTTCTATTCTTTTAGTAATAAGTTGTTATTCTAGTTTCTCTTTGTTTGTAGTTCTTATTTTAAGTGATAGGTACAACTCCTTCTTTTGTACAATATATGATAATTAATGAATAGTAACTTCTATAATACCTTTCTTTGGCTACCGCATGGTTTAAATTTAGCTAGACACAGAGAACAAAGGACCATTAATATCTTTCTTATCTTTATGTATCACATGCAATTATATTTCTAATTTGTTTATTTTCATACATAATACATTTCTTGTTAGTCCATTTATCTCTGTCTTACTCCAGCTCAGCTGTCTTCTCGTAATTGTTGTATCTTGGCTACATATTTACGATTCTTGGGAGATAGAAGAAAAGGATGGTGGGTACCACAGCATTATCTCTCACTTTATTATAGATCTTACAGGAATTTGAACTAGAGAACTCTTTTATATTCTTTGTATCACTAAGATACTTAATTCTTATCTATTACTTATTATAGAAAGTGACAAATAAGTAAGAGTTATAAAATATAGGAATA
>Ga0209390_10010067_pt1 | contig 11178 bp, 14 predicted proteins | sample BON01_FD_187212 | JGI IMG/M metagenome (GOLD analysis project Ga0209390, IMG submission 187212) | Freshwater microbial communities from Lake Bonney liftoff mats and glacier meltwater in Antarctica - BON-01 (SPAdes) (version 2) | ecosystem: Environmental > Aquatic > Freshwater > Ice > Glacier... | reverse complement strand
TATTCTCAAACCAACTATTATATCTTACTAAAAATTAACTAAATTTGTAGTGCCCGATGGGATACTTTAAATCCCTTGTGGCCCTTGTGCTGCCTGCCTTTTAATTTTGTTTTGTACCAACTTGGGTTTACATAATCTTACCCTTAAACTTTATGATTACTGTAATAATGTTAATCTAAAAATAAAATTTACATACAAAAAAAGGAAGCACTATAAACGCTTCCTTTTTTAATAAACATAATAGCTTCTCTAAAAATTCATCCGAACTTTTATGGTACCTTGATGCCCTATATATTTTTCAGCCAAACGAGCATCATATTCTATACCATATTCCATACGGTCATTGTTTCTAGCACTAATTGCTACACCTAAATTTCCAATAGTTCTTGAAACTCTAGAGGTTCTTGGTATTAGACTTGGCCCTTCAACACCAACTTGTCTAATATCAACATTTAATTTCTTACCATTTAAATCATGACGAATATTTCCCTGCGCTTCAGGAATAATCAACCAATCTTTATACTGATATGATGTACTTAATCTTGCGCCTAGAATAGCTTCCACACGATTAACTCCCTTTCTTGTAACCAACAAATTCTGATTCACTGTTCCAGTTTCTTGATATTTAATCTGGTTCATACGGTTATATTCAAAACCAGCTGTTGGGGTGAACAACATACTGCTTCCGATTTTATAATTATAACCCAATAACACTTCACTGCCCCATCCATCAGATATATAGTTTGCACGTGCCGTTGCCATACCACCAAATTGGCGTCTAAGCTCTGAGTTCTTAATCTTACTACGAGCAAACGCCGCTACGCCTTGTATAAACCATTGATCACTTAGCTGATACGTACCGTATAGTGATCCAACATAAGTATCCGCCTTACTTCTATCACCTGTATTAAGATCTTTGTGCTTAACATCCATTCGAATTGCACTAAAAGCAGCACCAATTGTAGTATTATCATTAAGTAATGTGTCTACGCCAATTACTCCACCATAATATTGGGCTTTGTAACCAGGAGTGAGGCGCCTAACTTTTTGTGTAACTTCACCATAAAAGGGGCTAAACCATACGCCATGAAGCAACTCTGTTGTATCACCAGCAGAAATACCTAAGACTTCTGATTGCGCTACTTGCAATGGAGAGGCTGAAAAACTATTAGCTCTATCTGAGATAGATTGGGTAGCATTTTCATATATTCTACCTACTGGTGTTGTGGCTAATGCAAGGGCATCTGTATTTGCAAGTCTATCCAATGTTTCTAATGCCGCTTCTCCACCTTCAGAAGCTGCAATATTTGTAAGCTCCGTAACCAATGCTGGACTAACTAAAGGTAAGTTAGGATTATTATTTCCAATTACTTCTGCTAGAACTTCTTCAGGATTATCTACTAAAGTACGAGTTAATATACCATCAGCATGACTCCATAATACAAAAGGATTTACCGGTGAGTTTAAAGTAACATTAGCATTATCAGCTAAAGTAAAACTTCCAGTCTCATCTACTTCAACGAATAAATCATAATTCTCCGGAACATTAATGATTGGTAATGGAATAGCAGGATTTGCGGTTAAATTAATAACAATGCCGGTGGTATTATTGACCATATTAAAATTACCTGATTGTTGTTCTATATGCCCAATACCCTGAGCTTGACTCACAAATAAGGTATTGAACGTTATAGTACCAGCATCGTTCACCACAGTACCAACTTGCGTTACTGTGTTTCCATTTAAATTAAGGATAGTATTATTTAAATGCTCCGTAGCCAAACTAATGTTGACTAAGGTGATATTATTTTGTATATCGACTTTTACCGCACCGAAACGTATTTCATTACTATATATATTAGCGCGTAAAATACTGGTTTTAGTAGCATCGCCACCTTCAAAGGTGACTGTATTTAATGGACGGTTAGCTTCACCTATAGATTTATTAGCAGTAGATCCTGGTTTGAATATTAAAGTACCAGTATTAAAATTATCAGTAGTAACTGGCGCATCTAAAACAGCACCAGCTGTAAAAGTGACTTGAGCAGGATTATTAGTGTCTGAAAATTCCATTTTTTGTGCCGTAACGGTTCCGCTAAAAGTGGGGTTAGCATCAACGTTAAGACTTATATTTTCAGTAACCTGCACGTTACCTAAAAATAATGCCTTTGATGCATTGCTAATATTTAGTGATCTTGAATTAAGTGTGCTCTCAAACGTAACATCTGTAGATCCTATACTAGTCTTATCAGCTGTCACTGGCCCCTTAAACATTATTGATTCAGAATGGTTTATATCAAGCCCAAAACTTACATCTAGTTTCTCATGAAAAATAGGCTTGGTATTATTTCGAATTTTAACATGTGCATTCACTTTAACATCTTGCATAAATTCTGGTTTAGCATCACCATAAATAGCTAAATTATCAGTGGTTACTATATTTTTAAATATCGGTATTGAGTCGTCATAAATATTCATCTGCCCGCCTGTATTATCATCAACAACTGTTACTGTATTAAAAAAAGTAGGTTTAGCATCACCATATATGCTTAAAAGTGTCTGGTCACCATTAGTTACTAACACTCTTTCCTCAAATTTAGTAGTGGAGGAACCAAAAATTTGTAGCTCATTATTGCAAGTAACAACAACAGAGACAGTGCTATTATTATTACCGTCATATTCACATGTAAAGTTTCGCCCCTGAGCGCTCGGAGCTACAAACACTATGCTTGTCATAAGTAATGATGTTGATAATGATTGTATAATTTTATTTCTCTTAGTCATAATGTTTATATCTGGATTTATTATAATTTATATCTCTGTATTACAGAATAATACTGCACTGCATTAGGTTACAAACCATTTAAAATAACAATAATAATGTAATGAAATTGTAGTTTAGTGTTATATAAGTTACAATGAACTGATAGGGTTATTGCATATTGTTCTAGAAAATAATATGCTACTAATATCAACATATAAATACAATATTATGCTAGATTTAGACCCAGTATTGCTCGCGCGCATACAGTTTGCTTTTACTATTAGTTTTCACATAATATTTCCTTCTTTTACAATTGGGCTGGCAAGTTGGTTGGCGGTTGTAGAGTGGTATTGGCTTAAAACGGGAGATAAGATCTATCAAGAAATATATCGTATGTGGATCAAAATATTTGCTATTTGCTTTGGGCTAGGAGTGGTGTCTGGCATCGTTATGGCTTATCAGTTTGGTACTAATTGGTCCGTGTTTTCAGATAAAGTTGGCAATGTTATTGGTCCATTGCTTGGTTATGAAGTACTAACTGCTTTCTTTTTAGAAGCTTCATTCTTAGGAATCATGCTTTTTGGTTGGGGGCGGGTTAGTAAAAATATGCATTTTGTCTCTACCTGTATAGTGGCTGCTGGAACCTTTATTTCTACATTTTGGATTATCTCTGCCAATAGCTGGATGCAAACACCACAAGGGTTTGAAATTGGCGCAGATGGCATACTCTACCCAACAAGCTGGATGGAAATAATCTTTAACCCTTCATTTCCCTACCGACTTGCACACATGGTCACGGCCGCATACTTAACTACCGCATTTGTCGTAGGCGGAATTGGTGCATATTATTTATTCCGTAAGGTACATATACCACACGCACGCGTGATGCTTGGTATGGCAATGCTTATGGCTGTTTTTGTTGCTCCACTGCAACTATTCATCGGTGATGCGCATGGGTTAAACACTCTAGAGCATCAGCCCCGCAAGATAGCCGCGATGGAAGCTATTTGGGAAAATGAAACTGGAGCAGGTTTGCGTTTATTTGCAATTCCTGATCAAAAAAATCAAACTAATCATTATGAAATTATTGTTCCGAAGCTTGCTAGCCTTATTCTAACTCATGATCCAAATGGGACTATACAAGGGTTAAGCAATTGGGCTCCGGAAGACCAGCCACCTGTGACGATTATTTTCTATGCATTTAGAGTGATGGTAGCTATAGGACTAGCGATGATCCTTACTGGAATATTCGCCGTAATTTTATATTTCCGTAAGCGTCTTTTTGACACTAGATGGTTTCAATATTGGTGTATGGCAATGACTCCCAGTGGTTTTATAGCCATTCTTGCTGGTTGGTTTGTAACAGAAATTGGTCGCCAACCTTATGTAGCTTATGGAATAATCCGTACATCTGATGGTGTCTCACCAGTAATTAGCGAACAAATTGCACTTACTCTACTAGCCTTTATTATTACTTACATATTTATCTTTGGCGCTGGGAGTTATTATATATTGAAACTAATTGGCCAAGGTCCGAAAGCACACAAAATAACAAAGGAGTTTTAGATGTTAGATTTTTCTGCATGGGTAGATTTACCTTTAATCTGGGGCGGGGTAATTGCCGCTGCAGTATTGCTTTACGTGCTCCTTGATGGATTTGATCTGGGTTGCGGAATTCTCTTCCCATTTGCTCCCTCGGACGATTGCCGTAGCCGTATGATGAATTCCATCGCACCTTTTTGGGATGGTAATGAAACTTGGTTAGTACTTGGTGGCGCTGGATTACTGGCCGCTTTTCCTGTAGCTTACTCAATTATAATGTCTGCATTATATTTACCTGTTATTACTATGTTACTTGCCCTTATATTTCGCGGAGTATCTTTTGAATTTCGTTTCAAAGCCCATGGAAAACAACGTAAAATATGGGACATATCATTTCATATTGGATCCATATTAGCGGCATTCATGCAAGGAGTTATTTTAGGAAATTTTGTGCAAGGACTAGAAGTAGAAAATCGTAGTTTTTCTGGTGGACCACTTGATTGGGCTAACGGGTTTAGTATTATTACTGGCTTATCTATGATTTTTGGTTATGCACTACTTGGGGCTACATGGTTAATTATGAAAACTGATGGCATCACGCAAGTATGGGCTAGATCTGTAGCCTCTTATGTTCTAGGATATGTCCTCTTATCAATGATGATTATAAGTATATCTATGCCATTCATAGATCAGCGTGTTACTGATTTATGGTTTAGTTTTCCTACTTTCTTTTATCTATTACCTATTCCTATAACAACAGCTGTCGCCTTCCTTTTGCTTTGGAAAGATTTACACTCATCCCATGAATCAAGACCATTTTTTATCTCAATAACTTTATTCCTACTTGGTTATTTGGGTTTGGGTATAAGTTTATATCCCTGGATAGTACCGTTTCAATTTACCATTTGGGAGGCAGCTGCTGCCCCTACTTCTCAATCTTTATTATTGATTGGTATAATTATTTTCTTGCCAATTATTTTAGCTTATACAGTGTATAATTATTATGTATTCCGAGGTAAAAGCAGTCATGAAAGCATGTACTAAGAAACAAAAACAATGGTTGTGGTTTATCACTTTGTGGCTAGGAGGGCTTGGTAGCGTTATGTTATTATCAACTATTATCAAACTGGCAATGAGAATTATTTAATCTTAAAAAGACAAACAAATTAAAGGCCCTTCTTCTACTGAAGTAAGGGCCTTTAATTTCAACTAAAATTAAGTTTACTGAGAGTCAACCCAAGAAATATTACCGTCTTTACGGTGATATACTACATTCACTCTACCAGTTTTAGCATTCTTGAACATCAAAGCTGGAAGGTTTTGTAAATCCATTTTCATAACCGCTTCACCAACAGTAAGTTGTAATACTTGGGTTGGAGCTTCCGCTATGATAGCTGGATTATCTACATCAACTTCTATTTCTTCTTCTGTTGTTAATGCCGGAGAAATAATATATTTTACTGCATCCGGAGTAATTTCAGAAACTTTCATCTGTTTGTGATGATCCTTTAATTTTGATTTGTACTTACGCATTTGTTTTTCTATTTTGCTAAGTGCAAGGTCACAAGCATTATATACTTCATCTGATGCCGCATTACTCTTGATTACCATATGACGGCCAGTACCATCATTTACTATGATGTCACAAAGAAACTCATGCCCTTGTTTAGAAAAACGTACTTGAGCACTAGGTGCATTTTCAAAATATTTACGAACCACCTCATTAGATCTAGTCCTTACATATTGCTGCAAAGACTCTCCTACTGACATATGTTTACCTGATACTTCTACTTGCATGAACTTTCTCCTTATTATTAGTTATGTCAATTACACAACCATATAACTAGTATATACCTTTATGAAATTCAAGAATATATTAAGTTTATAATAAAATTATTCTATCTGACTGTCTAGATTAAGGCTGTTATGCAATATATTTGTGCTTAATATCTGAATTAAACTTTTCTTTTTTTACATTTAGTTCTGATTTTATGTGTATTTTTTTAGTGCAATTTAACTTGATTGCCTCTTTAGCTATTCTGACAACAAATCCCGGCTCAATTTCAGCGTTATGACAAACTTCTTGAAAATATGGAGAATTACCAAAAATCCATATTTTTGCCTCCAGCTCGAGTTTTTTTGAATCTTTTGTATCTACTATATTTGAAGCATCTATAATGGCTTGTGTTAATATTGCTTTATATAAACGCACCTCAGGTGAATAATCATATTCTTTTAATCTTTCAAACGGCGCCTGAAACTTAATTACTCCATACATACTCATAAACCCCTATTATTTATTATTAATAATATTTATATCCAAAAGCGTCAAAATTAATTTATTTGAAACTTAATTTAAAAAATACAACTCTAGGTATCTAACACAAACTAATTACTCTTGATTTATCAAGTTTAATATACTTATTTTTTCTATAGTTACTAAGAATTCTTTTGATTAAAATTAATTTATTAAAAAAAAGAAGAGAACAACAGCAGCTTAGGGTTGCTGAATTTTTGCAACTTTATGAATATAGCGCCGCTTCAAGTTGATATATAAGACACAGTAACAATCTTTGATTGTAAATTAAAGTCTAAGCAAACAATTTAGGATTAAGAAGCATAATTAACAAATTATACAACCTTTGGTTAGAGTTTATATTATATTTATTTTTATAAAGGCAAAGTAGCTAATTTTTTATTTTCTAGGTTGCCTTGGGGAAAAGTTATTATTTCTATACGGTCTAGATTTATTCTGCCTATTACGTGTAGATTCTTTTTGAATCGATGATTTAGAATAAAAATAAGAAACAATTGTGATGCATGCAAATGCTGAGATCGCAAATACAGATGCTGATATTATACTCTTAGCCGCTACTAATATTAAAGTTGTTATTGATACTAGCGCAATAAATACCAAAGCAAACATACGACCTAAGCGTGTAGCTCGGCTATGTTTTTCCATGGTTAATAAATCCATTGAATGTCTATGATTTTGCTCTTTATCTGCCATATCAAAAAGTTTTTCAAAAGTGCCTGGATTGAGCTCTTCATATTGTTCCATCATATCAATAGGTGGCAATACGTGCTGATATTTTCTACGGATTAAGCTGGCGTCATTTTGTCTAACATTAGAAACTCTACTATAGCCCCTATTCAAACGATTATTATCAAAAAATTTCTTAGTTTCTTTCATTTTCTTTTAACTCTTGATATACTTTGTTGATATCATTTTCAATTTTACAGAGATATTCGGCAACATCTAAGGGTTGCGCATGCTTTATAGGCACTGCTCCCAACCTGAACACGCTTAAAAATCCGGAAAAAAACCGCTGAAACATTTGATTATTAAACATCAACTTTTTACAATATTAGATTCCGGAATCGCCGGTTCACCCCTGAAATTTACTGCATTATTGAAAGAATAGCAACAAGTTCTAAAATTTTTGTCGCAACTAGGAACTAATGTGATTATTTTATATCCTGAAAAATCTAATTCCAAAGTTGAATCAATTTCAATATAAACATCATTATGTGTTAAAATTTTAAATTCTTGATGGTCCGATGTCCTTAATTTTCCGCCTTTGAAATATCCGTCTTCCACGTCTTGAATATCGCAGGTTAGTAAATTAAAATCATAAGATAACAACTTACAATTCACTGCATAATCATCTATATTAACCCCGCATTTATCATCACCAAACTTAGCACGACATGTTTTACTAAACATTTGTAATAATGATTGGCCATATTTTATAGTCTCAGGCTCGCAGCGAATTTCAAAATCAAGATCATTTACGTCATATTGTGTACAAATATAAGTAACCAAATGTATAATTTCACTATTGTGTAAGTACATAATCTTTATATTAGAACCAACAAGTTTATCACCTTTGTCGACACCAGTTTTTTCAAAAATTCCATGTAATATAATATGGTTTTCTGCTGAATCATTGAACATCCCTAAATTTAATGACAATCCAGAATCTGGCAAATACGTGGTTCCATCATGCGTTACTATATCATTCGCAGATGTTAGATAATATTCTTTAGCATCTTGGGCTTTGATATAAAACAAATATATTTTATCTGCGTTCATTCATATACCTCTATTAATTCAACATCTTCTACCTTGATGCTACCATCTGTGTTAAAGCCATACTGAAAACTATCAGCAACAAACCGTACCGGGACATCAAACATACAACTAGCACAAATTTCTACATCTTTTTCTAAAACATAAGGTAGCTTCACTTTGCCGCTACTAGCATTAACAAATTCTATTTCAAGAGGATCATTTTCTACCCATATTTTTACACTATTTACAATTGGCTTAGTAATAACACGTATATATGGCGATATGGCATCTGCATATGTTTTTTGCAACTGAAATTCAGTATTTACACCGTCGCTGATGGCTATAATTTGTTTTTCCACCTTACAATCAAAATGATCTCTTAAACGAAAAGAAAAGCGCTTTCCTGCTCTGGCATGAAAAAAACTATTAAATGCCTCAAACTGACTAACAGATAAAAAGCAATTTTTTAAATTATAACGTCTCTTAGGTGTTTGTGAATCAGAGTTGCGCACCTCTCTACCAGACATTGAAACAGCAGTAGAAGTAGAGAATTCTGACGACCCTACAGCAAATATTTCAATATATTGGGGTAATCTAGCATCATGGAAGTTCATGATATACCTCTTTCTTTATTAAGGCTTTATAGTTGATTGTTAGTTTATTAAGTACTAAATCTTTAGCTTTTTCAAATTGCAAATCACTAGCCTTAATACCGGCGACTATATAACCAGCAAAGTTATTATTATCTGATGCGACAATAGTTACTATACGATCTGCCAGCCTAATGAGTAACTGATGATTATTATCTTTTGCATAGGCAGAAATCTGAAATTCTACAGAATATATAGACTCTAAATGGCGTGAAAAATCTTCAGCTTTAAGGATATTTATTAGCACAAATGGAGCTTTACCATCTTGCACCACGCCTAAATAAATTTTATTTATAGATTTCATGATTTCCTGATCATCAAATAATAGTGTATATAATCGACTTTGAAAATCATGTATAAATGTTAGTGACATCTTTTGTACTCTCTTATAAACCAATGATCTTAAATTTCTAAACCAATTATATTAAGTAACCTACCTCGTTCATCTTCGTCAATAATGCGTTTTATTTCAAAAATTCGTCCATGAAAACTAATACGCATTTCACGTTTAATATTCTTAACAAATCTAGTTTTAAAGATGAAATATTCTTCAGTAATCACATTACCAAACGCCACACCTTCTAGAGAAATAAAACCATTATCACAAACTGGTTTTATCTCTGCAAAACTCTGGGTCACTTCTTCCCATCTTTCTTCTTCAATAGCATTATTTGCTTTGTTTTCCAGAAAAATAATTTTATGAACTAATTTGGAAATCATGCTTTGTTTTTTCATAATCTCTCACTAAATTTTTATTTCTCTATAAGGAATATATAGATCTTTAATTTGAACTGATAAAATCGCTGCACTTTCTGTATTTTCATACATAGCAGCAATATGCATTAATATTCCATGCTGAATTGAACGAGGAATATTTTCTCGATAACCAGTTTTATACTCAATTTCAATATCTTTTCCTACATAATTGGAGTCAAAGGATAAGTATGCATTATCTGTATGCACGTGACCAAAATCATTAGTGATATTATTTTTAGCGCCTTTCTCCAGCAGATAAATTTCGCCAATTTCTAATATTGGGATATATTTCAATCTTACAACATCTAAAACACCAGTTACCTTGCAGTTAACTTGTTTTATATGCAAACTTAATCCAGTAAATAACTCAGCAGAATCAATTGCTGTAGCAGTTAGATTAGCTATAAGTTTATCGTCATATTCATGTGAGATACGCAAGTAATTTTTCACCTCTTCTAAAGGCCATATTTCTACAGATTTTATGCTTGAAACCACATAATTTATTATCATATTCCCTCTATAATATACCCGAGACCACTAAATGAGCCTCGGGAAAATAATGTTATTCAGAAAATTTTGCAAATTTTACAGCATTAGGATTCACAACGTCTCCACCAACTCTTTTGACTGCATAGAATTTTATGTATGGTTTATCCGTGTAAGGATCTCTTACTAGATTAATATTTGCACGATCAACGATTTTATAAGCCGATTTAAAATCACCAATGGCAATAGATAATGCATCTGCAGCTACATCTGGCATATGAGAACTAACAACCACAGGAACCCCAAAAATTGTTTGCTTTAAAGGATCAGATAAAGATTGTTGCCATATAAATCTACCGGTATCATCCGTTAGCGCTTGAATAGCAGATAATGTCTTGCGGTTCATTAAGAAACTAGCATTTGATAAATATCCTTCTTCTAACGAATTAATTAAATTTAGTAACATTCCAGATTTTATGGTAGCTCCTACATCAATCCTGGTTACATCTGCATTAGCAAGTAATCCAAATGGCTTGTTATTACCGTCACCAGATATAAAAGCTTCATTTTCTAATCGGACAAAACTATCCGTTAGCTTTTCTACTAACCAATTATCGATATTAATTTCTGAATCATCTATAATACTCTGAGTTGCTTTTGGCTGCGCATATATCTCATGAGCATGAATTGTCTTTTTGAGTAAATGCGGGGTATTTGTAGTCTCCCTAGCTCCTGCCTCAGCTACCCAACCAGATGCGAATGCACCATTTTCTAATACTGAAGTGGCTATACTTTAGAGGACAAATCCTATACAAGGATTTTAATCTAAAGAAGTATTATTATGACAAAGAAAAAGAGTTTTTATTCGCCCGAATTTAAGACCCAAGCAATTTCATTAGTTCGCG
>Ga0209390_10010066_pt1 | contig 11179 bp, 10 predicted proteins | sample BON01_FD_187212 | JGI IMG/M metagenome (GOLD analysis project Ga0209390, IMG submission 187212) | Freshwater microbial communities from Lake Bonney liftoff mats and glacier meltwater in Antarctica - BON-01 (SPAdes) (version 2) | ecosystem: Environmental > Aquatic > Freshwater > Ice > Glacier... | reverse complement strand
TTCTTTTGGAGAACTTAGCGTATTGCTGAAAAGTCGAGATAATCGCAATGCACATTTCAGATGATGTGTGCACACGAGATTCCGAGATAAATCCAGTTGAAAGAAATGTGTATTTTGAAAACCTACAAATGGGTGTCACCCCATACAGCAAATGGCCAGAAAGCTCACGTTTGAGAATTTCAGTCTTGGGTAAGTCAGTGGTGGGGTGGAGAGAGCGAGAGCGAGAGTGAGGGAAAAAGGCACTCGAATCGCGTGGGGGGAGGGTCTGCGCCTGCACCTGCGGCATGCAGCAGACTGTTGTGAACCAGTCCCAGCAGGGCGGCGGCGGCGAGGGCGCAGTCGATTTTATTGCGCGCAAGAAAATGACATTTTGGTATGCAGGTATTCTGAACACAAAACCTCGGTGCGGGAGGCAGGGCAAACTACACACGTGGCCAAAACGAGGCCACGTTTGCTCACACCCAGCGGGCCACCAAACAATCATGATTTAAAATTCTTCCCTGTATCGTGTCAATACGTGAGGTCTTCACACTTTAAAAACGAGTGAAAGAGATTTGAGAAATTCTTAAACCCCTCCTGGCGGCTGCCCAGAAACCACCAAGAATTCGGAAGACCTAGGCTTTCACGCCTGTTGATTAGGCACCTTGTCAGGTGCAGTGAGAGTCGCAGTTAGATAGAATCACTCAAATATATGCACGATCGGCAATACAATGGAGAGATAGGCGCACGTAAAGGAAAACAACCATTAAAAACGCAACCAGCATGGCCTCCGCACGACACGAAAAGACAGGCGCGCTCGAGTATGAAGGTATGCATCAAGAAATACAAAGACTCACCGACAGCCTTTTCTAGCTCCTCCCACTTTTGCTTGCGTGAAAGCTGTGCTGCCACTTGTCTGCTCACACGTCAACAGTCCAGTCACACTCTGCATACTAAAGACACAGCACACAACCAAAAAATATCTGCATAATCTTGGCACACGGATCCGCGATCACACATGTGTGCGTGTTTATACATATACACACACACGTATGAATGTTATATTACACATGGTCTTGTATGATATATGTCTTTTCAAAATTGGGTTGCACCTTTCCATGTTCATTTTGTGGCGCTGTGTGCAATCTTCCCAGAGGCGCGCGTCCATATCCATGAAGAGCTTCTGCACATTAAAAGTGAGCCCATGGACTGTGCTGTTCCAGTGCTTAGTGGTGTTGGCCTCGAGCGCCGGGTACAGCACCGGCAGAATGACGTCGCGGCTCTTGGCAATGAGCGACACTATGTACTCGTTGTTCCACAAAAACAGCGCGCGCTCTGCCACCTGGAAGTGGGGCGAGTTTATGCAGCGCGCGATTAGCCGGAAGAGCGGTTCTGCCACCTTTGCAAAGTCGGGCGACTGCGTCAACTCCAGCAGCTCCTCCAGCTCGTTCAAAAACATCACTTCCTTGGAGCTATTCGTGTGGGGCCAGTACTTGATGAGCCCTTTCAAGATAATGTCTGCAAGCTTAGGGTCCTTCTCGAGATACTGTGTTATGCAGTAAGAGAGCTGCTGGTGGTACTGCTGGATGCAGCTGCCCGCGGGTTTGTGTAGCGGGATCAGCGCGCGAGACAGGAACCTGCTCCACTTCCAAGTCAGCTATCACTCCTTCGCACATTCCAGATCATTTTGGGAACGCAATCTGACTCGTTGGCACGTTTGTCATGACTCAATCTTCCGCGTTTTCCCTCGCACAGTGTACCGTAGCCGCTCATAGAAGGACCTCGTTCACAAACCCTTTCACTCGACACTCTCTCAGGATAGACACACAAAAAAACAAGAGACATACACACAAAGAACAGCGTGGGGGGGGGTACTTGTCAGATATGTGCAAGAGTCATGTCACATGTATATGTGGGTATATCACGCATGTCATGCGTGTGTACGAAGCACAGATGTGAGGGCACTCACTGCTTGTGCTCATCCTTGAGCGGCAGCGCAAAGCCATTGATAATAGAGCCGAGGATTTCGAGGAGCTCTGCAACGCCATTGTGGCGCTCCGTTTCATAGATGAAGCGGTAAAACACATTGCTGATCGCCTTGCGGATAAAAGCGCGGTGAGGCATGAACTTGCCTGTTAATCCCAAATAAATCAGGTACAAGGAAAATGAATTAAATACGAAACACAAGTCTGAAAGCCCGTGCTATGTCAAACGGAGTCAAAACAAGAAGTAAGCTTTTTGAGCACCCTTGATTGTGTATCATCGCCCGGCGCCAATGCAAACACAGGATCAAACAATTTCTATGACCACTTCCGTGCACAGTTGACGCGCTGAAGACTCTCAGAACGGGACAGAGACGAACGCCTTTGCCGTGGCATATACATCTTGTATGCGCCCTTTGTGGGCTGGTGTGTAGGAAAAGCGCAATACTGCAGCAAAAGAGTTCTCCAATATAGTGAATACGTGCACCCTGGCAAAGAACGCTAGGTGGAGCCATTGCAATCGCTGCACTGTCGAATGTCACGACTTCAAATCCCCTCTCAGCAGAAACATTGAGGTAGGGTAGGGGCACAAAGTATCACATGCCCTGATTTGCGTCGGCCATCATGGTCGCTCATGAGACTGTTTTTTCTTCTAAACCTCTTTGCACCACCCATGTCGTAATGTCACTTTTTCTTTCTTTCACTTGTCTACCAGCATGCACTACAACGTCTAATTGTGTCTCAGAGAGGTGCAGTCTGCTGCAGAGGCACGCGACGGCGGATTCGGGGCTGAAGCCCTTTCACAACTGCGCGCCCACACCTGCCATACCCGGCCAGTTGGCCGTCCTTGAGACATTACTTTGTCTTCTGGCGACTGTACTGTTCACCAATAATTAAGAGGCTCGACTACGTTCGCAAAATTGCAGTCGACTTCGAGTGTAGGGCGGCGAGACCGTGACCGAATTGGTGAGTGCGAAAGGGAGGGAGGGGTACGGTACCATAAATACGGTGAAGAATCGTCTTGAGGTAGTCGCGCTCGCGAGGATCCTCAGAGTCAAAAAGCTCGAGGAATCGAGTGATCAAATTCGTATCGATATATTTGCGCGCCACCTGCTCGTCTCATTACCGTCCATCATCAGATCACTGCTGTTCTCCCTTCACACTACTTGTAATTGTACGTGTTGACATGACAAATGCAAACGGGGAACGTGACGCTCTCATATGTGAGACCAAGACCTGACTCATGTGTGGTGTAACAAGCTACAATGACCTCGCTGTCACACTCCCGTACCCAACAAATACACCCCCGCTCACAGCAGAGGCTCTCCAAAACACACACACACGAAAACAAAACATTGCCCCAAATCATATGGCAACACGTCCTTCTTCCCAAACCCCCTTCCCTCCCACCCACCTTGGCCTCAGTCGAGCCCGAGACGACAAAGCGCAAGAAGAACTCGTAGACAATATGTAAGTGCGGCCATGCAGGCTCTAAGATAGGCTCATCCTCCTCGGGGTCAAACGGTGTTTCTTTCGACCTTGCTGGTAGCGGCCTGAAAATATTTGCAGACACCTTTTGTCCCCAACACAACCCACCCAATAATTGCTGTCAGAATCTTAACACTTGTTGCTTCTCCATGTCCACTCTGCTCAGACGTCGCTTCTCCATGTCCACTCTGCTCAGACGTCACACCCTACCGCCATTGCCCCTCATGGGCCCACCACCAAGTAGTTAACGTTCCCATGGACGGAACAGCTGTGCAAGCTCTTTACCCAATCAAGAGTCTCACACGAGACACAGCTGCCACCCATCTGCTCTGCAGCATGTTTCCTTCTGCTGTTGTCTATCGCACAGTGTTGCCAATTTTGGAAAAATCGTTATCATTCATCTAGCTTCAGGCGCGCGGCGGCGGACGGGCTTTAGCCTCGACGCCGTCGTGCGCCACACGAAACGGACGCGCTTTGCACGGAAGTGTGTTCTCTTCGACTTCCCCGACTTTATCCGGGGCGGGTAGAAGTAAGACAGTCTATGCAATCTCAATCTTATCAAAAGGTACACCAAAAGGCACAGCATCATGACGAAAATGGCAGGGAAGAAAACTGGGGCGATACTCGAAACACCATGATATAAAAATACAGAGCAGGTGCTGTTGGGGGAAAATCTCGAGCATCGCTCACCATGGCAACGACTTCTGGCATTATCTGCTCCACGAAAGGTTGTTTTGCACTATTAACATAGTCCACAAGCTCCAAGAGCGTCTGTGAACAACAAAAAAATTGAGGTGAGAGCAAGGGGAGGGGGGGAGGCGAGGATAAGTGGAAGAAAGGACATCACACACAAAAGGACATTGTTCAAATTGCCACAGCGCATGTGAGCATCTCGGAAACTTGTTTAGTGCGACATCGAGAGCAAAAAGACATTGTTCAAATTGCCACAGGGCATCTGAGCATCTCGGAAACTTGTTGAGTGCGAAATCGAGAGCGGGCGAAGCACGCCGAGAAAACTTCGCCACGATAGAAACCACACGAATAGCCGCTACTGCAATTGCGCTGCCTTCCCCACCCGGTAAGCCTGTTCGGGTATGGCCTTCCTGTCCTGTTCTGAGCTGCAGGGAGTGGAGGCAATGATGACTGATCTCTCTGTCTATCTACAAGGGCACACCTGGCGCTTGATTTCCTTGTCCCTGTCATTGCCACCAGCATCCGAGAAGTCGCAAATGACGCTACACAGCCGCAGCTTTCGAACAAATAGGTTGGCGCGCTCGCTGTTTGGCACTTCTGCTTGCTCACAACACGACGACAAAAAAAGACATTAGGGAAGGGGAGCACAAGAGGAGGCGAACATGCCGCTGAGAAACAAAGAAGCGGCTAAACAACATTTGCAGGGTTCAACAGCAACATTGAGAGCGCACTATCGAGAAAGTGATCATGTATTTGAACGGCGCCACAACCCCAAGATTCAACAGTCGGGCACTGGCCAGATTCTGGCCATGCAACTGAGCGATGCAGGGAAATGAAATCCCATGCACAATCCATGCTTTGTTGGGCGTGCCGCACCGCTCAGCGTCTACGTGATTAAAAGCGTGGAGGTACTGTCTGTCTCTCGGAAGGTACGCGTGCAGCCGCATGAGCTCGCAGCTCAAGGACCAGGCCGGGCGGCGAGCGCACCTTTAAAAGAGGGAAGATTCTCCATGACGTCGTTGGTTGGTCTAGGGGCAGGGCGAGCCGCCATTGCGCCGTCAGCTGACCCTCAGACTGCCGCCGTTTCCAGTGCGACGACGCAATCAGGTATGGCAAGGGCGGAGCAGCGCACAGAAGCGCTCCACTTCCAACTGGGTGCGGTGCAGGCGAAGGCGTCAGTGACTGGCGCTCCAGCGAACGGCTCCCCAAGACGCCGCCTCGTGGAGGCCTTACCCACCCACTCCTGCCGTCTATCTACGCGGTTCAAAAACAACGCAAGGGGTGGGGTCATTTTGTACCACAATCACTACTACTTTGGACCACCCGTGGTATCCTTATGGAGGGAGTTAAGGTTTGATCGAAACCACGCAGGCAAATGAATCATGATCCCGCAAAATTTGCGCGACAAAGGGCGTTGATAAATATGTTTCATTTCAAGTTCTTGGAACAACCAAAATTCTGAATTCGCTAGAGCCACTGGTGCCAGACCATTGTTACAGATTTCGAGGTCATGTGAGAAGTGGAAACGTTACCCTTAAGGGCCAATATTGAACAGAGTAGATTACAGCGTGGAGCACGATTGTATTTTTCACCTTATAAGAGGCGAGGGATCGCGGGGCTGCTTCAAGACTGTACGTGAGGAGTGTGTGTGCATGCGCGTGCGCGGGTGTGTGTGCATGTGTGCAGGTTTAATTGTGTTCGCGTATGTATGAGAATATGTACGGATCAGTATTCGTACTATCACTTTCTTCTCTCAATTTGATGAATACACGTGTCGACACAGACCTCAATTGAGACTAGATATGAATCGCTCTCTCTCGTGCGCGGGCCCTCTGTTTCTCTTTCTCTTTCTCTCCCGTCCAGCTGCCAACATGTTTTCCAGAGCGTTTCTTGCCGCGGTGGTGGCCGTGTCTGCCATCTCACAGGCGGCTGCATTTGCGCCGTCTGCCGGCGTTGGAACGTCCCGCAGGATGCCGCTGCGCTCCGCAACTTCGCCGCGTGCACTCCGTCTTCCATGTATGCCGCCCGCTTCCAGCCTGCCGAGCAACTCCTGTCTCATTCTCGTCTTTCATGTGGCGTAAGCGTGTCATACCGATTGCCTGTCGTCTCACTAACTGCTCGCCTCGCCGATGTTCCCGAAAGCATTCTTGAGCCGAATGTTCAAAGTTGCTTTTCCCTCAGCTTCAAGCTTACACACGGTGTGGATCTGTGACGGGACAGCGCTGTCCTGCTATGTTCAAACTCACATGCTTACTCTCTGGTTTACCTGCTTATGCGCAGCACACGCGGGCGGTGCTAAGATGATGGCGACGATGCTGGAATCCGGCGAGATGGAGCTGACGGATGAAGAATGCGAGAAACTCAAGTTACCTTTCAATTCAGTGATCCCGGTTGATTCTGTGCCCGAGATTCAGGGCAATCTGAAGGACATCGCTGATGAGGAAATCCGCAAACTCGCGCGCCAGATCGGCGTTGCGCCGGAGGTGGAGCCGTACCCAGGCTATTTCGAGGACGTTTCGCGCCTCGGCCTTGATGACGCAAGGATGGGCACCACCTCATTGAACCCTGCCTCTATGTATGGCCCCGATGGTAAAGCGTACGCGCCATGGATGGTGGGAAAGGTGTTAGAGAACGCGCCCAAGAGGAAGCGCAAAGAGCAGTCAAAGGACGACGTGGAATTCATGTATGCGGGTCGTGGTTCTGAGCTGAATGGGGCTGCTGGAGGAGGCCTGAATGCTCGTCTTTTGGGAGATGAAGTCAGACTCACCTTTCAAGTGGGCGAGGAGAAAGACTCCAAGGGCTACCGTATTGTGAAGCGCCGTGGTGGCTCTGAGGTTTGTTACTGTGTTCAGATGTGTGTGAGTATTGGCCTTTATGTTGTGTGTTTACGTGCAGATGTGTTGTTCCATCCGCCTGTGCGCATACACATTTAAATTTCGTGTGCATTGGGACCTGTCTGGACAAAAAAAATTCATCCAAAAAGAAAAGAACATTTCCATTCAAAGAGAAATGTTCTTTTTGTGGTCCTACTGTTAGAGTGCCAGTGCTGCTGCGCCTGTGGCTGCAAGCAATTCGGTGAGCATGATAACGATAACCAAAAGAGTACGAAGCAAAAGCACGAGTTTCATCGCCAAGCTCAGATGCGATTAGTTAAATCGAGAATGCGAGAGTGAGAACTGGACGGAGAGAGATATACAGCGCCAAGATAGATGGGCTGCATTGCACATATAAAGTAGTTGTAATTGCTGGGAGAAAGACATGAAGGGGTTAAGGTGAGTAGGCTCCCTGCATTGTGAGGTCTCGTTTGACAAAGAGCCCTTGAAACATAAAGCTTTTTGCCAAATGAGACCTGAAAGTACAGGAAGCAACCAGAAGAAGAAGAATACAGAGCAAAGACGACCAAACGAAGTTAACCTAAATAGTGTCATGAAATCAATCTTGAAAAGTGCCATGAGACACTGACGACAGAACCAAAATCCTGACTACACAAAGCATGAGACATATGAATGAGAGATGTCAAAAATGAAGGAGCAGCGCGATGTAGGAGAGTGTCATGTCACATGAAGAAGTCATGCCACGTACGATGAGTAATAACACATATTATATTCATGCGTCACAGCACATTCTCAGCACACACACACTCGGGTGTAGTGCGTCAGTTCGGTGTTACAGGGTGGAGCAGACTCATAGGATGCCTTTTCTATCTGTATAGGTCATTTTCTGCAAAAATGCTCTATAATTAGTGGTTCTTTTGCGGAAAATTGCCTGCAACTTAAGGCATCATGTCGGTATTATCGGGGGCAACTACTCGTAGGCTCGATACGTGCGAGGTACGCTTGCAAAGAGCTCTCGACAAAGAGGGCTCTGTCGCAAAACTGACTTGTCGATTCACGTTTGAGGTAGTGCTGCACACCACTTGAGAAATTGTGAGATGTTCTATGAAAAAGAGCTCTGTCTGAGCGTCAGAGGTTTTGGTATGTATGAGGTGGCCATGATTATTTAGTAATCTCGACAAAGTGTAAGATTTCAATGGAATAGAGCTCAGACTGGAGAGAGATTGTGAGATATTCTCTATTTTTGGGCTAATTGTACAGGGAGTAATGTATAGTTGTATATGTATTTGCGATCTCTAAATGCAGATAGTCGCGCTAGATCACTACAATACTGTTCTCGTCTTGTTGGGATTGCCATACATGAATACAATACTGTCCTGGACTAGCATTGCTGTGATTGCTGCTGCGCTCTGATGTCGTGTGAGTGGAAAAGTAGCGGGACACTCTGAAGTTGAAACCCCAACTTTATGGTTACGTTAATGTAGTGCATTGCAGGGCGAGAAAGCAGCTTTTCCTAAAGTGAAAATATGAGCCAAATGCATGTGTATGCACATACATACATATCATGTACATATACTTCAGCTTTTTCAAATCTGGGTTGCACACTTGTTTAGGGATCACCTCGGTCATGGCTTGCACGAGTGTATGTACACATCTGACCAAATCACGCTACACACATCGGACACACAGGATGCCGAATACAAGCTCGTCGCCGATTACTTGACGCCTGGTGCCAACCTGAACTCGGGGCAAACCAACGGTGACTACAGCTACGTGGACCCTGGTTCGGAGCCGGGCGTGTGGGTATATCGCGTGCAGGAGGAAGACATTAACGGCAAGCGCATGACGCTGTCGCAGACAATTATCGAAGTTCCGTCCAACAGTGACAAGGTCAAGACGCTCGTTGCAGGCGGCCTCATAGTGGCCTTTTTGGCCGCCGCTACCTACCTGGGGCAAGCTGTTGATCCCATGAATGGCATCAACTAGGTCGCTGCGCGCTGCGTTGGGGAATGTCAGATGGTAGTGTTGAGGCGTATACATCATACACATAAATAAAAAGATAGATAGATAGATAGATGTATTCATATACGGGTGTGTGTGTATATGTGTGTGAGTGTGTGTATATGTATGTATGCTCTTTGCTACATGCATATATAGTACGTGTGTGTGTGTGTGTATTACTCTATCCTCTCTTTCGAATTGAGTTTGCTTCGCAGCTGAAGCTAAGCAGAGCAAGCAGGAATTTGTCGGGCTGTTGGTGTAGTGTGCTTTTGTGGATAGTGTAGATGTGTGTGCGGATTTGGGTTTGGGAGAATATAGACTATTTTACTATTTTTGAGAGATGAGGAAGGGTGAGAGCAGGGCGCGGGGTCGGCGAAAGTTGAGCAGGAAAATACCAATAACATTTTTAGCGACGAGGCCAGCGCCCGCTTCCCTGGTTGAGCTCCAGCGTCAGCTCTCCTTCATTCCAAAAATTGAAAGTGTAGAGAGAGATATATAGATGCATATACATTCATCCATATGCATATACATGTGTGTATGTGTGTGTATGTACCTACATGCGGAGAAGAGAGTGCGAGAGTGGACAATTAGATCTCAGACATTGAGAGCAATATCGAGATGTTGATAATACAAGATGTTCGTAGACAAGATCATTTCATGAGTAAGATCTTTGTATATTTGCTGTTATTTTTTTGGACAAAGGTATTGAGAACAATATCGAGATATTCACAATACAAGATCTCCTGAGACGTGATGTCAAAAAATCATGAAAAAAACAGAAATCGCTCTCACGAATGTCTGGAGGTATGATGGGGTGGCTACGATCAGTAGGCTCCTTGAAATTAAAGGTTTATTTTGCAGACTATCGTTTCTTATATAGGGCCCTTTTGCAAAAGAGACATGTGATTTTAAGGCGCCTACTAATCGTAGCCCACCCATAACTAGTGTTTTCTGTATATTACGTATGTAACGGTCTCGAGATATCTGTAGCCAAAATTATTATCATCGTAGTACAATTAAAGGTCTCTTTTGCAGAACACTGGTCTCTTCTATGGGGCTCTTTTGCAAAAGAGACTTGGGATTTTAAGGAGCCTACTAATCGTAGCCTACCCATATCACGTATGTCTCGAAATATCTCGCCGTGTCTTTCTATGTCTCTTTTGAATGTGTCTCTTTTGACACATCCGTGACACACCTATACATACATATTTGCGAAAAGAGACACATGCAGAATGTGTCTCTTTTGACACATCCTCGACACACCTATACATACATATATGTGAAAAGAGATACATGCAGAATGTGTCTCTTTTATGAAAAGAGACACATGCAGAATGTGTCTCTTTTGACACATCCTTGACACACCTATACATACATATATGCGAAAAGAGACACGTGCAGAATGTGTCTCTTTTGACACCGTGGCATTCTCTTTTGACACACCTACGCGCATCTCAAGTGACGGTGTTTCTTTTGACGCAATGTGTCTCTTTCAGGTGAGTCATGGTGTCTCTTTCGACACACCTAAATGTGTCTCTTTTGACACACCTACAAATGTGTGTCTTTTGACACACTTACGCGCATCTCAGTGACACAAACACACGTGTTGGATGTGTAGACAACCCGCAGCGACGTCCAACTTCTGTATGTCACTTTTGCGTGACACACGCACACATGTTAAAAAAAAGACTATGTATACGCATATATATATATGTATGTATAAATATGTATATATATATAATCTAGTGTTTTTCCATGGTTTTCTTTATTTATATTTTTTTTGAAAGCTGATATACCGGTTTCCTAAGGATGCGGGGATTATATTGGTCTTGCAGTTGAACGGCACTTCCCGCCATTCGGCACATGATGGGGTGAGTACGGTCTGCGGCAGGACGTGGTACTCTGCGTGCCACTGTAAGTAAGTCCGACTGTCGGATTTCCAACCTCAGAAAAAGGAAAAAACAGGAAAAAACGTCGTTAATTAGTAGTGCCAGTGGTTCTTCGCAACACAAAGTAGAATCAACATAGTTGATGGACTTGAATCACCATAATTGATTGACTTGAATCTACATAATCGATTGACTTGAATCAACACACACAGTTGATTTGGATCAGCACAACTTCGTGATTCATATTTGGAGTGCAAGTCTTAAGAGAAGAGAGTTCGTGATTCATATATGGAGCGTGTGTCTTAAGAGGAGA
>Ga0209390_10010064_pt1 | contig 11181 bp, 14 predicted proteins | sample BON01_FD_187212 | JGI IMG/M metagenome (GOLD analysis project Ga0209390, IMG submission 187212) | Freshwater microbial communities from Lake Bonney liftoff mats and glacier meltwater in Antarctica - BON-01 (SPAdes) (version 2) | ecosystem: Environmental > Aquatic > Freshwater > Ice > Glacier... | reverse complement strand
TATATATATATATATATAGATATATACACATATACATATGAGCATATATGTATGTATATATGTGAGCGTAAATATATGTATATATATATATATATGTGTATATGTATATATTATATATGTATATATATATATATATAAATATATATATATATATATATATATATATATATATATATATATATATATATATATATATATATATATTTATATCTATATATATATATATATATATATATATATATATATATATATATATATATCGCGTTGGGCGTACCACGTCAAAATGTATCATGGGTTACCACGACGAATTTTTGAAACCAGACGTGGTACAGATTCCAGAACCCGTACAAACACGGTTGTTTTGGGTGACCCAGGCGACGGACACACACACACACACACAAGAACACACACACACGCACTCACACACGTGGCGCACAATCACAAGCACGCCACATACACACGCACACACACACACACACACACACACACACACACACACACACACACACACACACACACACACACACACACACACACACACACACACACACACACACACACACACACACATACAAACACACACACGCACACAAACACACACAAACACACACACACACACATACACACACATCCACACGAACACACAAACACGTGAACACAAAAGCATTACTTGTCTCGTGTTTGCGTGTATACTAACGTTTCTTGCAACATTCAAGGTGCATGGAGGGTTCTTGTCAATTGATTCGGAGATTTTGAAACGCGCTCTTTACATCCAGAATCACTTGATCGATATAATGATTTCTTGTCTCGCAGCCTTGCCTGCAGATCGGCCCACTCCCAGCGAAATTCTGCATATGCTTGGGGAGAAGCCTCGCGCACAGAAATTCGTAGAATTTTCAAGTCTTGACCGTTCTATGATGGAATTGGCAAAAAGCGTTGTTGAGATGGAAGAAGCTGAGCATATCCTTCAGGTGAAAAAAGAGCAAAAAGCAGTAGCTTTGCAGCGTACTCTCGAGGAAAAAGAAGCAGCTCTGCAGCATGCTAAGCAAAAAGAGAAGGAGGTCATTGAGAACCGAGATGAGGAGATCCAAGAAGGAGATGAGGAGCATGCAGTCTACGTGGAGGAGGAAGACGAAGAGATCGAAAACGATGAGGATAGGGAGGAGGGAGGAGAGGAGGGAGAACACGATGAGAATGGGGACGAAAGTGACGACGAGTTGATGTCGCTCGAGAGTGCCATGTTGAAAGGAGCGAAGGACCGTCAAATGATCCTGGTCCTTGACGGCGACGCAGCACAGCAGCTTTTCGACGAAATTCTTGTGAAGGAAAGTATGACAAGCAAGAAGATCGGCAACGTGATTCGAGATTATTACATTGTCTTGCCAGTGTTTCGAGAGAGAGAGAGCGAGCCCTACTTGTCGGAGGAAACGACAATTCGTCTGATCAATCCGATGATTGAAGATTCCAAATCTCAAAATTTCACTCTTTATGATGGCGAAAAAAAAATCAGCAAGTTCCTGGAAGACCTCGAAATTTTTGTCTCCAATCACCACCAAGATATCTTTCACAAGTTGAACGAGCACTGTTGTCAGGAACAGTGGCAAAAAATGGCGGAGATGGGCATTGATGCTCGCACACTCGCTAACTTCTATCAGACCACTAGCATTACTCGGTTTTGTGATCCCAATGCAGGTGCCGTGATTGAGCACTGCATCAATGTTTATCACTTGGAGTTGGAACTTGAGGAGGACGATGTGGAAGAACAGGAGTCGGCGTAGCCATCAAACTACGATATATGAATGGGTGTGTGCGCACTGTGTACGCACACACACGCATGCATACATAAACACGTAGATTCACACAGCATACATACATACATACATGCATACATACACACACAAACAAGCACACACACACATACATATATACACATGCAACACATTCACACATACATGCAAGTACACACAAATATATATACATATACATATATATACATATATACATATATACATATATATATACATACATATATATACATACAAATATACATATATACATAACTTAGATTATGGTTCTAGAGCGAAGTAGTACAGGTAGGACGAAGGCAGCTGTTGTGTTCAGCTGACATGATAAGAGAATCAAACTGGCCCTTAAGCAAGTGTAAGCTGACGCCACACTCATCCCAAAACTATTTTTGAGATTCCCTGATCTCTTTTGAATGAACCATGGCTCTTTTGGTAAATTTCATCGAATTCGGTGGTTTTCGTTCTTTTTTTATTTTTTTGGATATTCTGAGATTCCGAGAAAAGTTGACATCCAGCCAATATATTTCTAGCGTGTTGTAAAGATATACGCTGACCTTCTTCGATGGACCAGGGTACCTATAGATTCGAACGTTAAAATCTAGGACTGTCCTATGAGGACCGTGCAATTAAAATCTAGGACCGTCCTACGGTCCCGGTCCCGGGATCCTCCGAGCACCCTCTTCGTGTTTTTAATCATTTCGCCGATATTTTGTTTGGTCTGAAAAATATCCCCCTCAAAAAAGCCTGCTTCAACACACACTGCACTCGAGGTGGGAGTAGAAACACCAAAAAAAGAACGCCGAAAAAGTGAAGTGATTAGTATGGCATAAAACCTCTAGGGGGTTTATGCCATATTCTCCCATTGGGAATTAGTATAGGACACATTCTGTTTGTACAGAGGTTGACCAATGTTTTTTTTTAGGTGTTTCTACTCCGGCTTGGAGTGCACTGGCGGGCTGGGATTGGGGGATATCTCCGACAATAAAATTGCATCTGTGCATTCGGTTGCGGGGCGGAAATTTACATGACTACCGAGCACACACTGTCCTCTCTAATTTCCGAAATTTTGGAGCCCGCATTCTCATGCACAGTCCCTCGTCAGACCCTCACGAAACGCTTCGACCGCAACTGTCAAAAACAGCACCGTGACAAAACAAGCTCCATCAGCCAAGTGTTGAGGAAACCCCCCATTTTGAGGCGCCTTCTGCCAAACTTAAGTACCAGGGTTGGACTCCGGGCTTCTCCGCACTCCAAACTCGATCTTCAGAAATGATGCACCCCCCTTACAGCCGCCCGGGGCTCCTGATCTTCTCAGAATTAGCCGAAACCCGGATTAGGCAAATAATCCATATCTCAGAAGAGTTTTGGGATGAACACTGCAGACCTCTATTAGCAGGGCCCTCCGACATGTGATTTTGACGTCTACGGCTGCTCCCTTGATCCTTGACGTCCGTTGTTTCTATCTTCGTTTTTCTAATCAAGGCGGGGGAAATACCTAAGGATTAAAACCTCAAATGTTTCTCAGTTGACTAACGAGTAGTCAACCCCAAGCGTGACTGATACGAGTCACGGTCTACACATGTCAGAGCCATAGAATGACTCTGATACCCCCCCTCACTCAAATAGTCAGTGGTATACGACATATGACATGTTTAAGCGAAAGACATGTGTGAAGAATAAATTCATCAAGAACGGAGAATCCAAGCACCTTAACATTGCGCGCAACCCCTGATCAACCCCCCTTGCTTAAAAGCGAGAGAGAGAGGTATAAGCAATAATTCAACAGACATGACACATTAATAGGGTAACAACGCACTAATATCATTGAGAAACAACTTGAATACTTGAGCAGAGGCACGGGCGTAGGAAGGTCCGAATAAAAAGCATTTGCCGCCAACCCCGCAATCTGTCAACACAAGTCTATCTACCGAGATCTTGGTAGATAGAAGTCTATCTACCGAGATCTGTCCACCCCAGTCTATCTACCGAGATCTCGGTAGATAGACATCTATCTACCGAGATCAAGTCTATCTACCGAGAGTGGGGGTTTTACCGAAACGTAACTCCACTGCGGAGACACAGTGGTAAAAAACCCCATTCTAGCACTGTTTATATTACAGGAATGTCTTCGCATTGTGTCTTCGCATTGACGGGACCCCGTTGCGAGGGGTCAATTGCGAAGACACCGCAGTGCTTCACAGGCAAAGTCACTCGTAGGACGGTCCTAGAAGACGAAATTTTTCAAGGAACACATCGTGCAGAAATTTTTTTTACGAGGTGTTCCTTGAAAAAATTTCGTCTTCTAGGACCGTCCTACGAGTGACTTGGCCTGTGAAGCACTGCGGTGACTTGGCAATTGACCCCCCGCAACGGGGCTCCGTCAATGCTCAGACACAATGCGAAGACATTTCTGTAAGATAAACAGTGCTAGAATGGGGTTTTTTACCACTGTGTCTCCGCAGTGGAGTTACGTTTCGGTAAAACCCCCACCGAGATCTCGGTAGATAGAAGTCTATGTACCGAGATCTGTCAACCCAACTCTATCTACCGAGATCTCGGTAGATAAAAAGATCTGTCAACCCAAGTCTAGCTACCGAGATCTCGGTAGATAGAAGTCTATCTACCGAGATCTGTCAACCCTCCACTCGAAGTAGAGACCCCCTCCGCAGGCTTGCTTCCAGGTTTTGATGCAGTGTTGGTCCTCAGATTCTTCCCGCGTCTCAATAGACCCTGACACTGAAGGGTCCGGCGGTTCATTTCTGATTCCCTACCACTTTATCGCAACCTCTCCACAATATTTTGCCCCTCCGCTAAAATCCGTCTCTGCGTCCGCCTTAGTCCACACCCACAGCCACCCCCTTATCCCAAGTCTCCCAACCGACCCATGTGTGGACAGGATGGAGGGGCAGTTTACTTTGGAGAGGCAAACCCTTGTAGGGGGATAGACTGGGTATCAGTGTGGTCACATACATCCCTATGTCAACCAGTCACGTCGGCGCTACTGCGTCTCGTCCATGACTCACGGTTCGAGTAGCACAGCACCACACGACAAAAACAGAGGCAATTGGGTGTGTAGTGCACATAAAGTAAACGCTATATTTCGCTATATGTCGCTGTATGTCGCTATAGGCAAAACAGAGCCCTATTTCACAAACCCCTATTTCTCCTGTAAAGGCCCTATTTCTCCTGTAGGGTAAAAAGCCCTATTAATAGGGTAGAAAGCCCCATTAATAGGGTAAAAAGCCCTATTTCTCCTGTAAAGAGCCCTATTTCTCTTGTAAAGAGCACTATTTCTCCTCTAAAGAGCCCTATTTCCCCTGTGGGTTAAAAGCCCTATTAATAGGGTAAAAGTCCTATTGATAGAGTAAAAAGCCCAATTTCTCCTGTAGAGAGTCCTATTTCTTCTGTAAAGAGCCCTATTTCTCCTGTAGGGTAAACCCCCCTACTAAAAGGGTCAGAAAGCCCCATTAATAGGGTAAAAAGCCCGATTTCTCCTGCAAAGAGCCCCATTTCTCTTGTAAAGAGCCCTATTTCTCCTGTAAACAGTCCTATTTGTCCTGTAGGGTAAAAAGCCCTATTCATAGGGTCAGAAAGCCCAATTAATAGGGTGAAAAGCCCTATTTGTCCTACAAAGAGCCCTATTTCTTCTGTAAAGAGCCCTATTTCTCCTGTAAAGGCCCTATTTGTCCTGTAGGGTTAAAAGCCCTATTAATAGGGTAAAAATCCCTATTAAGAGGGTAAAAAGCCTGATTTCTCCTGTAAAGAGCCCGATTTCTCCTGTAAAGAGCCCCATTTCTCCTGTAAAAGAGCCCTATTCCTCCTGTAGGGTCAAAAGCCTGATTAATAGGGTAAAAAGCCCTATTAAGAGGGTAAAAGGCCCTAATTTTCCTGCAAAGAGCCCTGTTTTTCCTGCAAAGAGCCCTACTTCTCCTGTAAAAGAGCCCCATTCCTACTGTAGGTTGAAAAGCCCTATTAATATGGTAGAAAGCCCCATTAATAGGGCAAAAAGCCCTATTTCTTCTGTAAAGAGCCCTATTTCTCTTGTAAAGAGCCCTATTTCTCCTGTAGTTGCCCCCCCCCCTTGCAGCCCTCACATCGGGAGCCAGGACGTGGTCACACTCCCCCCCCCGCCCCTCCTGTCACCACACCCTGTCGGGCCAGATCGCTGGGCAGTGCCAAGACGCTGCCCACATCCGGCGTTACGACCCCGTCATCGCCGCCCATTCTACCACTGCCTCAGCCACCTCCACCCATTCCACCACCGCCCATTCCCCTTCTGCCCATTCTCCCTCCGCCGATCCTCCCAGGAGCGATGCAGGGGCGGGATTTCTGTCGACGCGTGTGTCTTGTGTTGTGGCCCGGCGCGGTTCCTGATGTTGTTTCTTTGCACACGCAAACACACACACACACTCGCACACACACACATATCCGGACACACACACATACACACATACACACAGGCGCACACATACACACACACACATACACACATGCATCCTTCCACACAATACGCCTGTCGCTATATTTGGATATATGTCTCTATATGTCTCTATATGTCTCTATATGTCTCTATATGTCTCTATATGTCTCTATATGTCTCTATATGTCTCTATATGTCTCTATATGTCTCTATATTTCTCTATATGTCGCTATAAGTCGCGATATGTCGTTATATGTCGCGATATGTCACGAAACATCGCGATATGTGGCTATACGTCGCTATATATCTCTATATGTCGCATTGTATCGCTGTATGTTGCTATAGGTCGCTATATCTCGCTATATGTTGCGATATGTCGTGATATGTCGATATGTGTCTCTATATGTCGTGATATGTCGCAATGTGTCGTGATATTTCGGTATATGTCTCTATAGGTCGTCATATGTCGAGATATGTCGCGATATGTCGTTATAAGTCGCTATATGTCACTATAAGTCGCTATACTTCGTTATATGTCGTAATATGTCGCTGTAGGTTGCTATATGTCACTAGAAGTCGCTATATGTCGTTATATGTCACGATGTGTCGGTATATGTCGTTATATCTCGCGAAATGTCTCGTTATGTCGTGATATGTTGGGATATGTCTCTATATGTTGCGATATGTCGCGACATGTCGCAATATGTCGTTATAAGTCGCTATATATCACTGTAAGTTGCTATATGTCGCTATATGTTGTTATATGTCGCTAGGTTTCGCTACACGTCAGTATAAGTCGTTATATCTCGCTTTATGTCGCGATATGTCGTCATATGTCGATATATGTCACTATATGCTACTACATGCATATATGCTTGCGTGCATACATGCATGCGTATGTACAATATATATGCAGGCATACATACGTACATGCACGCATACATGATGAGCAGTGCTTTTGCCAACTGGACCATTTATACCAAGGCAGCACTGCAGTTATCAGATCTGATTCTAACTGCAGTGCTGCCTTGGTAAGCACTGCTCATCATAACAAAGGTCCCCAGAAGGGGACCACTGGCTACTGCACGCCGTCTATGAGTCTTGTGTATGGAGCACCAATCTCTGAGATCATTCATTTGCGGATCCTATCTGGTTGTTCGTGGCGAAATCCTCTTTTTCACCCGGCCTGCAATCACCGCGAACTTTTCAAACACTTCCTGCGTCGTGGGGACTTCCACGTCTCTTCGTGGATTCCACAATCTCGGTGAAGTTTTTATCCCCATTACGGCCTCTTACGACCGGCTTCGCAATCCAGACGAACGTGTTTGTGGGAAGGCTATCTTTGTACTCCAATCCAAGATCTGACACCCTCTAGATAGGTGCTTGATTTGATTTGCTTTTATTACTGGAAACAGTAGTTTAGAACCCTTGATTGAGGGTCTATGTGCTCAAATCCATGTGAATCTGAGGTGACGTGTTTTCGGCCGGAATCGAACCGGGGACATTACGGATTACTAAATTTCTTATGTGCCGCGCTCTCAACCACTGAGCTATGGTGACAGATAAATCACCGAAAATCCTTTAGGACCCTCCTCCATACATCACCGGGAACCAAACCCAGTACATTTGTTATGATACACGCTTTCGTGCATACAGGGAGACACTCTCACATGTACACACACACACATACAAATGAGCGTGGTCAAGGTCGTATTCGTGCAGTTGTTGCTCGTCGTGCGTCGTTCGCGCATCTGCCTCTCGTCTGGCGTCCGCCTCCCGCTCCGCCCCCCTTTCCCACCGATCAAACCCAACCAAACTCCCCGACGCTCCCCGCTGCTGATGAGCCCTTGGACGTGGAACACATGTCGCTCGTCGTGCGTGCGTCGCGCAGGACCTGTAGTTTCACGCCTGGGAGGGCGTGCTGAATGGGCGTTGCGCCCCACCTGCTCTATCACGCCTCAGGGACAACTGAGAGCTATCATTGAGCATGGAAGATCACAGAGAAGTGAGCACCGGAGATTTTGCGAACACCAGTGTCAATGATATTGCTGATCTGGGTGACTGAGACATCCACGGTCCCAAGCAACGACCAACCTACCGGCCGCCACGCGCGCGGCGCCAGCAAGAACGAAAAAAGGGACCCGGGGGCCCATCAACAACCCCGGAGAGACGCGTTTCGCGAGTCGTTCGCTGTGCCGAAAGCAGCACCAGAGATTTTTCGAACAGCTGTGTTGATGATATTGCCAATCTGACCAGTCGAGCAAGAGCATTACACACACACACACGTCAGAAAGTGCTGGAAATACCAATATGGGTAGGTAGTATTGTAATAGTGTGCTGCTTGGATGGCCAGTTTATTGAGAGTGTAGTTTAAACTGTCACTTCGCGTGGAGCCTAGTCTCCACAAGAGGGACCTCTCGTGCCAAGTAAAGATCTCAGATTACCCAACCATGCCCTCGACCCGCCTCTGCCTTACTGCCACTGTTACTGCCGCACCCCCTAGTCTACGCTTGCTCCTTGTTTACAAGTATGTTATCAGTAGTAAGTAGTAAGCAGCACGTAGTAAGTAGTAAATAGTAAGTAGTACGCAGTAAGTAGTAAGGAAAGTGCTGGGGATACCCATAGGGGTACGTAGGGAGAGAGAAAGAGAGAAAGAGAGAGAGAGAGAGAGAGAGAGAGAGAGAGACGTCGGAAAGTGCTGGGAATACCACTGGAACTTTTTTTAGGACTCATTTTTTTCTTCCTTTTCCTCATTTTCTTTGGATGCTTGGATTCCTGGATTCTATCCACACTCTGGAGATCGTCGCCCATTTTAGCTAAGGGGTAAACGCGAGATGGATTGTGCGGTAGTAGCGCTCTTCAAAGTAAGCTTCCGCAAGGTTTGCAATTAAGCCTTTGTGTCACTACAGGCACTTGAATGCTTGGATGGCGGGGATCTGTCCATTCTCTGGAGATCGTCGCCCATTTTAGCTAAGGGATAAACAGAGATGGATTGTGTGGTAGTAGCACGGTCAATAGCAAGCTTCCGCAAGGTTTGCAATTAAGCCCTTGCGTTACTACTAACACAGTAGAGATGGAGTTTATGGTGCGGTGGTGCGGAGACGAGAAGGGGGAGGAGACTTGTGTTTTATTGTTTGATTTAGGATCAGTGATGGCTGTTTGTTCGTGTGTTTGCTGTGATGAGACCCGTGACAGTAAAACCCTGGAATTGCATCCACTCGCGGAAATCCACCAAAGCTCGACAGATTCATTGAGACAAAACCCTTTAAGATTTTTCCTGGGTGTGGCTACTTGGTACCCCAAGGAGGCCTTGCCTTAGCACTCAAACTGCTGAGGGACACTCCAAGTCCAAACTGGGGTGAGCAATCTACAAGTTGACGGGCTGGTTTGCATCACTGGACTTACGCAAGCCTGATACAAATCGCATTCTCAGCCACCAACGAGCGTCCCCTGACTCCACTTAAATTTGGCGCTCTCGACACTCAATAACAGTTAGGGTTGGAGCCAAACATCAGAAGGCGCTACTGTAACAGTGTAGATACTCCCAGAGGGTAGAACAACGTTTTAGTGGATGGTAAATACGACCTTCCGCCAACTAAACAACCTACACACGAAACATGCACGCGCACCTACACAGACACAGATAGCGACCGAAGTAGCAATGAAAGTACCAAATCAGAACCTGAAGAGAAGTTGAAACCAAGAGAGAGAGAGGGAGAGAGAGAAAGGGGGAAAGAGAGAGAGAGAGATGGAGGCAAAGAGAGCCAGAGAGAGAGAGAGAGAGAGAGAGAGCAGACGAGAGAGAGCCTCGGAGAGAGAAAGAGAGAGAGGGAGAGAGAGAAGGGGAGAGAGTGAGAGTGGGAGAAAAAGAGAGAGACAGGTCGAGGCAAGGGAGGAGAGAGAGAATTTCCCGCGAAAATTGTGAAGTTTCAATCTTCTGACGCCTTTTTGGACTGTCTGGTGGTGGAGGCTGGTTGGCAACTCGACTTGATGATTTTAGCCCTTCATCTGATTTTAGCCCTGAATCTGTCCTTCATCAGATTTTAGCCCTTCATCTGATTTTAGCCCTGAATCCGATTCTAGCCCTGAATCAGATTTCAGCCCTTCATCTGATTTTAGCCCTGAATCTGTCCTTCATCTGATTTTAGCCCTTCATCTGATTTTAGCCCTGAATCAGATTTTAGCCCTGAATCTGATTTTAGCCCTGAATCTGATTTTAGCTCTGCAACTGTCCTTCATCTGATTTTAGCCCTTCATCTGATTTTAGCCCTGAATCAGATTTTAGCCCTTCATCTGATTTTAGCCCTTCATCTGATTTTAGCCCTGAATCTGTCCTTCATCTGATTTTAACCCTTCATCTGATTTTAGCCCTTCATCTGATTTTAGCCCTGATTCAGATTTGAGCCATGAATCAGATTTTAGCCCTGAATCTGTCCTTCATCTGATTTTAGCCCTTCATCTGATTTTAGCCCTGAAAAAGATTTTAGACTTCAATCGGATATTAGCCCTTCATCTGATTTTAGCCCTGGATCAGATTTTAGCCCTGAATCAGATTTTAGCCCTGAATCTGATTTTAGCCCTGAATCAGATTTTAGGCCTGAACCAGATTTTAGCCCTTCATCTGATTTTATGCTTGAATCAGATTTTAGCCCTTCATCTGATTTTAGCCCTTCATCTGATTTTAGCCCTGAATCTGTCCTTCATCTGATTTTAGCCCTTCATCTGATTTTAGCCCTGAATCAGATTTTAGCCCTGAATCTGATTTTAGCCCTTCATCTGATTTTAGCCCTGAATCTGTCCTTCATCTGATTTTAGCCCTTCATCTGATTTTAGCCCTGAATCAGATTTTAGCCCTGAATCTGATTTTAGCCCTTCATCTGATTTTAGCCCTGAATCTGTCCTTCATCTGATTTTAGCCCTTCATCTGATTTTAGCCCTGAATCAGATTTTAGCCCT
>Ga0209390_10010058_pt1 | contig 11184 bp, 9 predicted proteins | sample BON01_FD_187212 | JGI IMG/M metagenome (GOLD analysis project Ga0209390, IMG submission 187212) | Freshwater microbial communities from Lake Bonney liftoff mats and glacier meltwater in Antarctica - BON-01 (SPAdes) (version 2) | ecosystem: Environmental > Aquatic > Freshwater > Ice > Glacier... | reverse complement strand
CTTCCCGAGCGCGTGCGGTAAAACGAATTTTTCGATGCTCATCCCCCCCCCGCATTTCAGGAAACAAGGGTGGAAGATCACGACGGTCGGCGACGACATCGCGTGGATCAAGCCTGACGCCAATGGGCGCTTGCGAGCGATCAACCCGGAAGCGGGATTCTTCGGCGTGGCGCCTGGCACGGGCAACAAGACCAATCCGAACGCGATGAAGACACTCGCGAAGAACACCATCTTTACCAATTGCGCGCTGACCGACGGCGGCGGCGTGTGGTGGGAGGGCATGACCGATCAGCCGCCGAAGCATGCTATCGACTGGCAGGGCCGCGACTGGACGCCAGCGCTCGGCAAGCAGAAGGGCGTGAAGGCCGCCCACCCCAACGCTCGGTTCACCGCTCCGGCCAAACAGTGTCCGACGATGGATGCTGATTGGGAAAGCCCCGACGGGGTGCCGATCCACGCCATCGTCTTCGGCGGGCGACGAGCCACCACCATGCCGTTGGTCTACCAAGCGTTCAACTGGTCGAGCGGAGTTTACATGGGCGCGACGATGGGCAGCGAGATGACCGCGGCCGCCGCCGGCACGATTGGCAAGGTGCGGCGCGACCCGATGGCGATGCTGCCGTTCTGCGGTTACCACATGGGAGATTACTTCCGCCATTGGATCAACATGCAGCGCAAGCTCACTGAAACACCGCGCATCTTTCACGTGAATTGGTTCCGCAAGGACGAGCAGGGCGACTTCATCTGGCCGGGCTTCTCTGAAAACATGCGGGTATTGAAGTGGATCTTCGATCGCGTGCGGGCCGGCGGTCGCGCGCAGGAAACGCCGATCGGTTGGGTGCCGCGCTACAAGGATATCGACTGGAGTGGGATGAAGTTCTCTCAAAAGAAGTTCGAGGAGCTGCAGGCCTTCGACCGCGCGGGTTGGCGGGCGGAGATTCTTGGCCACGAGGAGCTCTTTATCGATCTGCACGCGGCGCTCCCGAAGGAATTGATGTTCGAGCGCGAGCTGTTGATTTGCCGGATGTAGGCGTGAGCGGATCCCGCCCCTTTTTTTCCCCCGGTGCGGGCCCAGCTTATATGCAATGGCGAATATTTACTCTGCTTGGCTTCTTAACAATCGCAACCTCGGGTGGCGCGGTGATCCCGCGGCTGCTCGAATCGGCCATCGCGAAACTGCAAGCCGATGAAAACCACTGGGCATATACGCAGACGACCCAGGAGTTTGACTTAAAAGGTGAGCCGAAGAAGGGCGCGACGATCGAGCGGTTTGATCCGTCGCAGCCGTTGGATCGACAATGGAGCCTGTCGCAATGGAAGGGCGGCGTTCCCACGGCGCGGGAGGAACGGGCTTGGAAGCGAAAGAAGGAAAAGGAGATGGCGCGTCGTGAAGAGAAGACGCTGGGCGAGGTGATGAACTTTGACCGCGCCGAGTTGATCAGCGAGAAGGCGGGCAAGGTCGATTTCGAGATCCCCCTCCAATCCGGGGCCAGCCGACGATTACCGGCCGATAAATTTGTGGTGCACGTGACCGTTGATCAAGAATCGGAAACGCTGGAGGGTTTTAGCCTGAGGACGAAAGAAGCGTTTCGCGCCTATGGGGTGGCCAAGATCGAGACGATTGAGATTGAGGCGGCCTTCGCGACAGCGGCCGAACCTTTTGCGCCGCAGCTGGAGAAAGTCACGGCGCGTGGGGTAGGGAAGATTCTCTTCCTCCGCGTGGGCGGGGCGGCTGAGATGACGTGGTCCGATTATCAAAGGGTCAAACCCTACGCCGATCGGTTTGAAGTGAAATTTGGCGAGCTGAAGGCGTTCGGTTTCTAGGTCCTGACGCGAACTGCCTCGCGGTGCAGGGAGATTGCTTGCTGGCTCCATCGTTGTCTTATAAGAACCCAGAGTGAAAGGCTGGCTAACTGACTTCCTGCGGACGGTCTGGGCGTTGTTCTATTGGAACTCGCGCAAGTCGTATTTTCGTCTGCGGGGCGGTCGATCGCCGTGTCCGTGTCAGCATCCCAGCGATTCTGGCGAACCCATGAGGACGGGGTGTGAGGCGATCATCGGATGGTCGGAGCCCCGGCGATTCCGGAGAGTCTGCCCGCTTCTGCAAACCAATGAGGCCGGGACTTGGAGGTGCAGCGTAGCGGCGTCCGAGGTGCGACCCTTCTGGGGAAGGGTGTTTGCGTATGCCGGTTCCACGGCGGTGATCACGGCCGTGATGCTCGTCAGCGTGATCTATGGGGGGATGCATGCCGTGGGTTATCAGGTGACGCTCCGGCAGCTCGGGTGGCCCCCTGCTTGGTCGGAGTTGCGGGCGGTGCGGGCGGATCTGTTTATTGAGCAAGCGCGAGCCAACTACCTTAAAGGCAATGTCCGCGACGCCATCAATTCGCTCTCGGTGGCCTACGAGCTGAACCCCCATCACTTTCAAGTGGGGATCCTGCTCGCGCAGTTTTACCAGTCGGGGAATCCCTCCGAATCGGATGCCCTCTATCGAAACCTGATGGTGGAGCACCCTGATCGGCGCAAGGAGACGGCGCGCGCTTGGTTTCAGAGTCTGCTGATGCGGGGGCGCATGCCGGACATCGCCGAGCTTGCGTGGCGGCAGCTAGTTTTGGATCCGGAGCAGGCGTCGGTGTGGATCCATGCGCTGCTCTTTTCCACCCGCCACACTCCAGATATCCCGCTGCTGGTGAAAGCGTCCACCTCCGAAGCGGTGCCGGCCCCGGCGCGAGAGGTGATTCGCCTAGGCCTTCAAGTGAGGCAGGCCCCGGCGGCGGACAAGGTGCGACTCCTCGTGGAAACGCCATCGGTTTCAGGTTTTCCTTATGATCGTGTCTTCCGATTGGAAGAACTGATTCGACTGGGCCGGTCGAATGAAGCGCTCACGATGTTGGCGTCAGCGCGGTCGGAGCTTGCCGGTAGGGATGTCGCGCGGTTGCTCCTCGCGATCTATGCAACGGGCGGCGCGAAGGATCGGCTAAGGCAGGAGTTTGGGGTGCTGCTGGCACCGTCCCGGCGCGTGAGCGCGGCGGAGGTCACCTTGCTTGCCGTGCACTTGGTCAACTATCCGGACCGGGACCTGTTGCGAATGGTCAGTCAAACGCTGGGACGCCTCCCGGCGGAACCCGCCGAGGCCAGGGTGGAGGCGGCGATTGCCGTGTTCTGCGCCGCCGGCGTGCAGAAAGATTCCGCCGAGATGGGCGAGGTCCTGCGGTTGTTGTCGGAGTCGTTTGGCATCAGTCCGGTGGGTCTGCGCAAGCTGCAGCTTTTCTTTGACGGCAAAGGGGCGGTCACGCACATCGAGACGCTGTTGCCGAGCATCAACTCGCTTTCGTTAGAATTGAACTACGCCTTGCTCGACCGGTATACGGGCAAGGTCGAGGATCCTTCGCAATCGGACCGGTGGATCGAAGCATTGAGCCGATAACGACCGGACCTCGTTACCGCGGGTGAGGGTGGCCGGGCGCGTTCAAGTGAGAGGCGCCACAGTCATCCGGCTGGCGAGGGCCAAGGCGAGGAGGCTGATCATGGCGACGGCGCAGCCAAAGCGAACCACGGTGGAGAGGAGAAATCCCACAGTGGCCCCGACGCCTGCACGCAGGGACTGCCGATCCGATTGCTTGGCGCCGAATTTCTCCGCGGTGACCGCGCCGAGAAAGGTGCCCAGCATCAAGGCGGGGAGAGAGAAAAACATCCCGACGAAGGCTCCCCCGCTCGCGCCGGTCATACCCCATTTCGAGCCGCCGAATAACCGTGTGCCGATGATGATGCCGGCGAAGTCGGCAATGATGGACAAGGCCCAGAATGCCCCGATCCAACCGACGACGGCCCAGCTCACGGAGTCGGGCAGAAACAATTTAGGCAGGAGGACGCCCAGCATCACGAACGTCGTGCCGGGAAGCAGAGGCACGACCGAGCCGATGAGACCAATCAGCATGAACATCAGGGCGACGGACCAGATCAGGTATTCCACGCCGACAAGACACCGCCGAAACCGACGGAGTTGCAAAAACAATCATTGCCGGGCGGGCGGCGCAAGGGCGGCTGGACTCAGCCCTCCTCCGGTGGGGTGAACCCGCGACGCATGACGTTCTCGATGATGATGCGCGAGAAGAGGAAATTGTGGAGATACTCCTTGCCGCCCGCCTTGGTGCCGCCGCCGGACATTTTGAACCCGCCGAAGGGATGACGCTCGACCATCGCGCCCGTGATGGTGCGGTTGAGGTAGAGATTGCCGACCAGCAATTCGGCCTTGGCGCGCTCGAGCGCGGAGGGGCTGCGGGAGAACAGGCCACCGGTCAGCGCGTAGTCGGTGCCGTTTACTTGGTCGAAGGCCTCGCTGAGATCCTTGGCCCGGAGAATGGCGACGACGGGTCCGAAGATTTCTTCGCGGGCGATCTGGTGATTGGGTTTGACGTCGGTGAAGACGGACGGGGGCACGAAGTAACCTTCGGCCGGGGCCTTGCCCTGCCAGGCGAGCTTCGACTCCCGGGATCCTTGTTCGATGAGGCGGAGGATCTTCTTCTGGGCGTCCTCATCGATGACGGGACCGACGATCGTGCCAGGTTGGGCGGGATCACCGATGGGGTAGGCGTCACACGCCTCGATGAACCGTTCGACGAACTGCTCGTAAACTTCATCGAGCACGATGAGGCGGGAGAGAGCCGAGCACTTCTGCCCGCTGAACCCGAAGGCGCTGGAGAGCGCGGCCGGAATGGCTTCGTCGAGGTCGGCGTCGTTGTCGATGATGAGCGCATTTTTGCCACCCATCTCGCAGACGACTTTCTTGAGATTCTGTTGGCCCGGCAAAGTCTTGCCAGCGGCCTCCCAAATGCGGCACCCGACGGCGCGGGACCCGGTGAACGCAATGAAATCGACATCACGATGGGCCACGAGGTGGGCGCCGACATCTTCACCGAGCCCGGGCACGAAGTTGACGACTCCGGCGGGCACCCCGGCCTCGATTAGGATGTCCATGAGCACCGAACCGATCACGGAGGTTTGCTCCGCGGGTTTCATGATCATCGTGTTGCCGGCGACGAGAGGCGCGACGGTGAGTCCGCAGAGGATCGCGAGTGGAAAATTCCACGGCGCAATGGCGACGCCGACGCCGCGGGGTGTCCATGTTTGCACGCAACGCTCGCCGGGGACGGCCTGCGTGACGGTGGGCCGACCGAGCTGGCGCATCTCGATTGCGTAGTAGCGGCAAAAATCGATGGCTTCGGAGATGTCGCCATCGGCCTCAACCCAGGGCTTTCCGGCTTCGAGGATTTCGAGCGCGTTGAGCTCGTAGCGGCGAATCTCCATCAAGTCGGCTACTCGCTCGAGAATTTTGGCGCGAGTTTCAACAGGGGTCGCGCGCCAGGCCGGGAAGGCGGCTTTGGCGGCGGCGATGGCGGCCTCGGCGTCGGCAATCGTGGCGCGGGCATATGAACCGACAACTTGCGATGGCTTCGCCGGATTGACGGAATCGAGGTAGGTGCGATCGGTGATCTTCTTGCCCCCGATGACGAGAGGACACTTGCGGCCGACACGAATGCTCGCTGCCGAAATCGGCGGACTGCTGAGGGCGGTGAGGGCGGCGCGTTGTTTCGCGCGGTTGGCGGCCTGAGAAAAGTCGATATTGGGGGTGTTGGTGAAGACCGGTCCGGACTTCGTCGATGCCTTGCGGGCGAGAGGTTCCGGAGCGTCGGCGATCTGCGAGATGGGGTTGGCGAGGAGCATGCCCTTGGTCGCTTCGCCGGCCCCTTTGATTCGGAGAAATCCTTCGTTGGAAGTGTTCTCGAGAAGGCGCCGCACGAGGTAGGCCATGCCGGGCAGGAGTTCCCCGATGGCGCAGTATTCACGGACGCGAAAGCCCATCTTGATGAGGGAGAGTTTCAACTCGTCGGCCATGCCGTAGAGGGCTTGAAACTCGAACGCGCGGCGGTCGATCCCGAGTCGCTCGGCCTGGACGATGGCGTGGGCGCACGAGCGGGCGTTGTGCGACGCGAAGTTGGGCGTCACGATGTCGATGTTCTCGAGGAGGACGAGGGTGAGTTTCTCGAAATTGGCGTCGGACTCCGGTTTCTTTTGCCAAACCGGGATTGGCCAATCGCGTTGCTGGGCCGTGATGGTCTCGTAGTCCCAGTAGGCCCCTTTGACGAGGCGGATGCTCAACGGCCGCTGGTTCTTTTTGGCCCAAGCGATCATGTCGCGCAGATCGGTTTCGCAATCGCACAGGTAGGCTTGCAGGGCGAGACCGATCGCGGGGCTTTGACGGAACTCGGGCTCCTCGAAGATCGACTTGAAGAGGGCCAAGGTGAGGTCCTTGAGCTTGTAGCTCTCCATGTCGAAGTTGATGAGGGCGTTCACCTCGATCGCGCGGCGCAGGATGGGTCGGAGGCGAGTCTTGAGCGCGGTGATCGAATTCTCGGGATCGGCGGGATGGACGTCGGGGGTCAACGCGGAAATTTTAACCGAAAGATTGAGCCGCGGGAGGGGGCCGTTTTCGCCGAGATCGCTAAAGCAAGGCTCGGGCTCCTTTTCGTAGTGGCGCGAGACCGAATCGAGAATCTCGAGGTTGCGCTGGAGGAAGATATCGGCCTCGGCATCGCTGACGACGGTTTCGCCGAGGAGATCGATGGTCGTGGCGAGTCCCAGCTTAGCGTTGCGCTTGAGCTGTTTGATGAGGTCAGCCCCGTCCTCGCCGGCGACGAACTGCCCAGCCATATCGACGATCTGCGCCTTGACCGGTTTGGCGACGAGCGCGGGAGCGAAGGAGGAGGCGGCCAATCCGGCCTTGAGGGCGGGGTGGAGCTCGACGGCGTGATCGCCGAGGTATTCCTGAAGGTGACGGACAATCTCGGCCGACGAGGTGAGAGTTGGCAGCACATCAACAAAGCGGAACAGCTGGGTCTTAAACACCGGGTCTTTCATCGACCACTCCATCAGGCGGGCATAGGCGCCTTTCTTGGAAAACAACGCCGGGGGCGGCTGTTGGTCCATCAGCTTGAACAGCTCGTCGCCTTTGGCGCGGACGGCGGATTCGATCTGGGGGTCAGGGGTGAGAAAGTGCGACATGGGTGTAGCGGTGAGAAGCGAGGCAGCGTTGGTGGTTTAGGAACGACGCCCAGAGGCGTGGTTGGTGGTGAATGCGCCGATTCCGGCACGGGTTCGCGATTCATTTCTCCGGGCTCCGGCTCAATTAGTCCAAAAGTGCGACTTTCTAGTCACTTTGGCGGAGGTGGTTGGGCTCACGGTATGGGGCTTGGCTCGGTCGGGGAAGGCTGCCATCAAGAAAACTGCGACTTTTGCGGCGCGGGCCGTGTTCTGGGCATGAACGATGAAACTCCAGTGCAAACTAACCCAGCGGGGATGATCACCCCGATCGACTTCACTACGTTCATGCGCAACTATCAAGACATGGTATTTTCTACGGCGGTCCGCCTAGTTGGAAACGAGGCGCAAGCGGAGGATATTTCCCAAGAGGTCTTCTTGAAAGCGTATGAACGATTCGCCGGATTGAGGATCAGCCCGACGGCCGGGGGTTGGCTTAAGACCGTCGCGACCAATCTGTCGCTGAACCACCTGACGCGCTACCGCAACCGGTGGCGGTTCTTCTCGGAGTTTACCCGCCATGGGGATTCCGCGCCGGACGATGCTCAGGAGATCGAATTTGCCTCGGACGATAATTTTGTCGGGGACCTCGATTCCGAGGAGCGGAAGGAATGGGTCGGCCGGGCCTTGGAGGCTTTGCCGGAGCATCAACGCGTGCCGTTGGTCCTGTTTCACTTTGAAGAGATGCCTTACGACGAAATTGCGAAGAAACTGCGGATTTCCCTCAGCAAGGTAAAAACCGATATCCTCCGTGCCCGGGTGGCCCTCGCTCAAGCGCTCACGCGCAGCGGAGCCAGCCACGAAAATTTTAACGACTAATCCCATGCCAAGAAAGACTCCCGAAGAACTCGAAAAGCTGATTCACCAGACGCTCCGCTCCCTCCCGGACCGCCGTGCCCCGCGTTCGCTCGAGGCACGAGTGCTGGCGGCGATCGAGACCCGGCAATCGCTCGCATGGTGGCGCCAGTCGTTCGCGCATTGGCCGCTGGCCGCTCGCGCGGCATTTCTCGTGGTGACCGGCGTGCTGGCGGCCGCTCTCATCGGCCTCTTTTTCCGGAGCGGATCGACGGTCAATCCCAGCGCGGTCCTCTCGGGCCCGGCGGCGTTCTTCGCGCATCTTAAGTCAATCGCCAGCGGTTTGACTGGATTTGGGGCCCTGCTGTTCCGCTCTATTCCCGTCCTCTGGATTTACGGTGGCCTCGCCTTTTTCGCCGCGATGTATGCGGCCCTGATCGGGCTCGGCGCCACCGCCTACCGCACCCTCTTTAACGACCGTTAATCCCCACCTCCCACGCCCATGAAATCAAAGAATTTTTTATCCACCGCCATTTTCGCGCTTGGACTTGCCCTCATCATGGTGGTTGGCGCTCGCGCTCAAACCGCGTCGCCGCCAGCCCCGCCGCCGGACGAGCCGACGCCCGCCGTCGTTCCGCCAGCTCCAGCTCCAGTTCCCGGGCCGGAAGCCGTGCAAGCCCCGGAAGCTGAAGAGAAGTCCGAGCTGCGCCGCTTAGATACCGCCGAGCCGGAATCCGACGCGGTTGAAATGTCGGCCCCTGAACCTGAATCCGCCATGGCTGATTCCGAAGAGGAGGAGTCGGAGGAAGCAGCAGTTCGCCCTGACCGGCACAGTCAGAACTTCCCGCTCGGCGACCATACGGTGCCGGAGGGGCAACGGGTGCGCGAAGTCGTCTCGCTGCTCGGGAACTCGACGCTGGATGGGACCAGCCGTGGCGCGGTGGTTTCGATCATTGGCAAAACGACCGTCAACGGAACCGCTGGCGGTGAGGCCGTCGCGATTTTGGGTGATGTGTCCGTGAACGGCACCGTCGAACGCGAGGTCGTGGGCGTGCTGGGGAACATCTCGATCAATGGCACGGTGCACGGGGAAGTGGTCTCGATTTTGGGCGACGTTTTTCTCGGTCCCCAAGCGGTGGTTCGCGGCGAGATCGTGACGGTGGGCGGGAAGTTGCACCAAGACTCGAGCGCGGTGGTGGAAGGCGGCGTGCAGGAACTCAATCTTTTCGGTGATGGGGCCAAGTTCGAATGGCTCAAAGTCTGGATGCACCGCTGCCTCCTCTACGGTCGGCCGCTGGCGTTCGGGGAGCATCTGGGTTGGGCGTGGATGATCGCCCTGTCGGTCTTTGGCCTTTATGTTTTGCTCGCCCTGCTCTTCCCCCGGGCGTTTGAGAAGTGTGCGGAAACGCTGGAGCAGCGCCCCGGTTATTCGCTTCTGGCCGTGCTGCTGACGGTGTTGATCACGCCAATTCTGATCGTGCTGTTGGTCGCCACCGGAGTGGGGATTTTGCTGGTGCCGTTTGTCGTGGCCGGGGGGTTCTTTGGCACGCTCTTCGGCAAGGCGGTCATGCATGCGTGGCTCGGACGGCGGATCACCAAGTATTTTGGCCCCGGCCCGATGAGTCACATCGCCGTGGCGACCCTCATCGGTGGCGGCGTGCTGCTCTTACTCTACACGGTGCCGGTGCTCGGATTTCTCCTCTGGAAAGTCTTCGGGATGATCGGGTTTGGAGTCGTGGTCTATACCCTGATTCTCACGATGCGCAGCGAGCGGACGCCCCCGCGCGGCACCGTTGCGCTGGGGGCTGTGGCGAATCTGCCCTTAACGGCGTCGGCACCGACCATGCTGGCGGGCGCGACCGGATTCCCAGAAGCGGCGGCGATGCCAGCTCTGGCGCAACCCCCGCCGACCTTGCCCCTCAGTGCTCTCCCGAGGGCGGGATTCTGGGTGCGGATCGCGGCGAGTGGTTTGGACGCGATTCTCGTGGGAATGATCGTCGGTATCGCCGGATTGGGCGATTGGTTCCTCCTCTTCTTCACCGCCTACAACTTGGCTTTCTGGGCCATGAAAGGCACTACGGTGGGGGGGATCGTCTGCAACCTGAAGCTGATCCGCCTCGACGATCGAGAGATCGACTGGATGGTCGCGATCGTGCGCGGGTTGGGTGCGTTCCTTTCACTGGCCGTGGTTGGGTTCGGATTTATCTGGGTGGCGTTTGATCCCGAGCGGCAGTCGTGGCACGATAAAATCGCGGGCACGGTGCTGGTGCGGATGCCCAAGGGTCGACCCTTACTCTAACCTCAATCCAAAGAAAATCATGCCCGTCCTCATCCTGTTTCTTGTTTGGTGCTGTCTGCTGATGCTCTTCTGGCCACTGGCGTTACTCGCGCTGCTGTTGTTGCCGGTGATCTGGTTGGTGGCGCTGCCGTTGCGGTTGCTGGGCTTGGCCGTGGCGGCGGCGTTCGCCTTGATCAAGGTGGTGCTCTTTCTCCCAGCGCGTCTGCTCGGCCATCGACCGAATCCAGCTTGATCGATTGTTTTCGGTGGTGACAGGCGCGATCAGTCCTCAATGATCCGACCCATGGCAACAAAACCATTGGTCGGGATCATCATGGGGAGCACGTCGGACTGGGAGACAATGCAGCACGCGGCGACCGCGTTGGAGCAGTTGGGAATTCCGTTTGAGAAGCGGGTCGTCAGTGCCCACCGCACGCCCAAGCTCATGTTCAGCTACGCCAGCAATGCTGAAAAACGCGGCTTGAAGGTGATTATTGCGGGGGCTGGTGGCGCGGCGCATTTGCCGGGCATGACGGCCTCGATGACGACGCTGCCCGTGTTGGGCGTGCCGGTGCCATCCGCGGCCCTCAAGGGTCTCGATTCTCTGCTTTCGATTGTGCAAATGCCGGGTGGGGTCCCCGTGGCCACGTTTGCCATTGGCAAGGCGGGGGCGACCAACGCCGCGCTCTTTGCGGCGCAGATCCTCGCCCATGGCGACGCCCGCATTAAGAAGGCGGTGGCGGCGCAGCGGATTGGGCAGACCAGCACCGTGCTCAAGGCCAAGTTGCCCTGATGGTGCGGATTTTCCTTCCCCCTCGACCCAGCGTGGGCCTTGGTGAATTTCTCATGATACTCCCCGGCAGCACTTTTGGCATCCTCGGCGGCGGACAACTCGGCCGCATGTTGGCGCAGGCCGCGCAGACCCTCGGCTATCGAGTGCACGTTTTTGAACCACAAGCGGGGTGTCCGGCCGGGGCGGTGGCTGACCGGGAATTCAATGCTGCCTACACCGA
>Ga0209390_10010056_pt1 | contig 11186 bp, 8 predicted proteins | sample BON01_FD_187212 | JGI IMG/M metagenome (GOLD analysis project Ga0209390, IMG submission 187212) | Freshwater microbial communities from Lake Bonney liftoff mats and glacier meltwater in Antarctica - BON-01 (SPAdes) (version 2) | ecosystem: Environmental > Aquatic > Freshwater > Ice > Glacier... | reverse complement strand
GTTTCTATCTTCCAGATCCTTGTCAATTAACTTTTGCTAATACACTTCTTTTATCTAATGCTGCTATATCTCTAGGAAATGCTTTTATAAGTTTAGAGATTTCATCACAATATTTCATTTTCTTTTCATTATTCTCTTTCATACTATCTCAATTATTTATAAAATTACAAGTTAAAGAATTTCGTATCATGGCTTTATCAATTAATGATTCTATTTATAGTTGTCTATTCTTTTTTCTTACAGGATTACATTTCTTTCATCTCACTATTGGTATTTTTCTTCTAAGTCTTTTCTTTTGGAGTTGTAGTTTTTCTTTATAACAATACCAATACCTTTTCAATTACAAAAAGATAAGAGGGTAGGACTGTTAATGATATTTCTTTAGGGATACTTAACCTACAGGTAGGGACAGTACCTATACGTATATTATCCTTTCTCTGTTAGGCTTTACCATCTTTACCATCTTTACCATCCCTTAAGGACAGGTAAGGTAGGTCCCTTCAGGTATATAGAAGGAATGATCTCTTTTCTGGGTACCTATCCCTGGGGCTTGCCCCTCCAAAATGAGTGCTGACAACAGCACGGAAATCATTCCTTCCTCCTTTATCCCTTATGGGTCCTTTAGGACCCAGTTCCTTTAGGGGGGACGGGTGTTGGGGAACCCAACAATTACCCGTCCAATAGGGAATTAGGGATCTGTTTTCCAGCCGCAGGCTATCTTACAGATCCTAATTCCAATTTGTAACAGGAATTCCGAATGGGTTGTTGGCCGTAGGCCAGTTACCATTCGTTATTCCTGGGACAAGGGGCTTGAGCCCCTGGAAGGGAGCCAAGAATTGGCGGTGGTAACAACCCGCCAACTTCTTGGGGCTCGTCCCTCTACCTTTTGGAAGTCAGACAATTTGTCTGGGGGTTAACCTGCGGTTACCCAGCAACAGACATTAATTGTCTCACTCCAAAAGAGTAGAGAGTTGTTAACCCGTCCCTTCCAACTCGTTCCCTCACCAGCCATCCATAAATTATCTTTGGCTGGTTAGGAATCGAGTTAGGGACGAGGAGAAGGAACCCAGGTGTCCTCCAGCTGTTACCAGTTCCTTTACCATTCTTCTTTAAATTTGTAACAGCTGGGGACCCCAAGGGTCCTTCTTCCTATATTCCATTACCTATTCCTTGTAGGTCCAAAGGACCCCAGGGAATAGGAGCTGTAATATAGCTCTTTCCTACGGTCTCCTCCGGGAGACCTACCCTGGGAAGGACTGGTAACGAGTTGGTGTCTTGAAGTCGCAACAGTTGTTGCGGCAACCAACTCGCAGTCCTTCCCTACTCGCTTCCACCTCTCTTTTCCTTTCCCAAATGGGAGATAGGAAAAGGAGAGTGGAAGGATAAAGGACGTAAGTCCCAGGAATACAGAATTGGCAAGCCAATGAGTATTCCTGCTTCCTTGGCCTTTCTCTTTACCCCCAATTTATATTGGGGTAAGAGAGAAAGGATAGTAGGTCCCAGTTCCTTGCCTCTTGTCTAGAGGCTCCCTAAAGGAACTGGGGTTATTCTTCTTTACCCTTCCAGGGATTCCAACAATGGATTGAGTGTTGGTGTTCACCACCAGCCAATCCATGTTGGGGGCGGAACGCCCAATCCCCTGGAAGGTAGGTAAGGAGAATGGGAATGAGGATGATGCCAGGCTATCGCCACGGCTCATTCATTCCCAGTTACCTATCCTTCTTTCCTTCCCAAAGGATAAAGAAATAGGAAAGGAACAGAAGGATAGTAAAAGAGATGTCCCCAACAGCATCAACAAGAGAGATCCTTAAAGGAAATGCTGTTGGGGGCCCCATCCCTTCCAGGGATGGTAAGAAGGAAAAGAATAATATGCCAGCAGTCATGGACAAAATAATTGACTGCTGGGTATTTATTCTTCTCCTTTCTTGTCCTTACTATCTTTCCTTAGTCTCTCTCTCATCCCCAATCCTCATTTGTATCGTAATTGATTGGGGCTGAGAGGTAAGAGACAGGAAAGGGAATTAGTTACCCATCCCTCATCTTTTCTTGGGACTGCTGTCAACAGCAGGAGGGATGGGGAAAGGAAATAGTCTGTCCCCTGACAGCCTCTGGCTGGGGGACACCAATAGGGAATGGAAGACGTGTGTCCTGACGTTAACGAGACACACGTGGGCTTCCATTCTCCTTTATGGGTCCCTTGAGGGACCTGGAAGGAAAAGGAAAGAAAGTCTAACAGGAAATAGGAAATGAATTCCGGTGCTGAAGGTAACACCGGTAGAACATTTCATTTCCTTTTCCTGTAGGGAGCCTCAATGATTGGTTCTGGCTAACCGCTCAAGCGGTAACCAACCAATCATGGGCTCCTTATCCTTTTTGGTACTCAATCCTTTTGGGTCTATCTTACAGATCCCAAAAGAGATTGAGGGGACACGGGTATTATCTTGGACAATTAAGATATCCCCGTGTCCACATACTTTTTCCTTAAGGTTCAAGAGGCTGAGACTTGTTGGTTTTTCCAACAACGACAGCCTCTATGAACCAATAAGGATGGAAAAGATAATGGAGGAGAACCTGTACGATAGTTGGACGACCTGGCGTTGGCACAGCCAACTAGTTGTCCAACATCTCAGGTTCGTTCCTGATTCCTTTTCCTTTGGGTCCCTAGGACCCCTGGAGGAATAACGAATGGAAACCATTCGGGATTCCCCAGAAAGGAAAAGAATAATAAGGCTGTCCCTGAAAGGGACAGGGAAAAGGAAAGGGCGAACAGGAAACCAATTGAGAGTTCCTGTTCTCCTTTCCTATTCCTATACTAATCCCCCAATCTGTATTGGGGGCAAGGAGTTTCTTTCCCTACCCAACTCTCCCGGTCACTTACGATTCTCTTTGGAAAGGAATTGAGGGAGAGTTGGGGGAAAGTAAAAGACAAAGGAAAGTATACCGAATTGGTCTCTGTAAAAAAGATCCAATTCGGGGAGCAGGAATGATCGATCCATTATTAGATATACAAACTAGAGATCGATCATTCTTCCATTATTACCAAACTGTTAACGGGTCTCTACCTAATTGTATTAGCTATTACCGTTAACGAGTTTGGCTTCCTTGATATTTCCTTACTCTCTTAGGGTCCTCTTCCTTTCTGTCAGAGACTGTAAGAAAGATAAGGGAAGAGGACCCATCCTTCTTTTTCTCTTTTACCTATCCTTTCTCTTTAGCCTCTCTTCCTTTATCCTCTCTCCAGATTCGAGGAACGAGAGGAAGAGAGAGGAAGAAAGGATAGAGAGGGAGGGACAGATAGGAACTGGTTTGGGTTAGTTGTTGCGGTTACAAGACCGCAATTCCCAAACCATATTCCTGTTACTGTCCCTACCCATATGGAAAGGAAAAGTAAAGGAGGATAGGACAAGAGAGTAAGAGAAGGACAAGTACGAGTCCTATCCTCCCTACCTGAAAGTAGAAGGAATATCCTTTACCTTTCTCTGTACCAATTCACAATTAGTGTTGACAACGATATAGGAATTGTGAATTGGGTAAAGATAAAGAGGAAAGATAAGTTCCAATTCTTTGTCCGGTTAAGGAAAAAAGAATGTGGGACAAAGAATTAGGAACGCGTATATTCCCTTGCAGGGTCCTTACGTCCCTAGGGCTGTTGCCTCCTCTCAGTCAACTACAATACAAATTAGAAATGGATTGTGAGTTGACTGGGCAACAGCTAGAGACAAATGAAAGGATAAGTTACCTACTTCCTCCCTGGCGTTCCGCCAGCTCTTAGAAGCTATAGGTACCTTATCCAAAGATGTCTATTCCTGTAGGTACATAAGTCCCAGGTATATGTCCCTTATCCTATATTCCTTCAGAGATAAGCATGGAGGATACCTATTCCTGAAGGAAATGTAAAGGTATAGAGATCTGTAAGAGAGGAAGGGACCCCCAAGGGTCCTACAGGCTTAGCCCAAATGAATTGGGTTTGGAGAGTGACGACTGGTAAGGAGGAAAGATACGAATAACTGTCCAAACCCAAGAATACATTTGGGAATACATTTTGGAATAGATTATTAGGAATGGATATTATTAGGAAAGTATACTTATTTAGTATTTTCTTTTGGGTACTGGTACCTTATTGGTAAGGAAGAGATACTATAAAGGAATACCTTTTAATTTAGGGGCTCAAGCCCCTGCAAGGAGAAGGAAATGTTGGGAAGGGAGAGTATAAGAAGAAGAAGAAGAAGAAAGAGAAGAGAAGAGAGGATACGTGCGTTAACTCTCCCTTCCAGACACATTTCCCTTTCAGGGTGGGTAAGTTATTATCCTTTGGATACCTAAAGCCTAAGGGTAAAGAAGAAGGTAAAGATAAAATAAGAGCATAGGAGATAAAATAATGGTAACGTTAACAGCCAGCTAAAGAGAATTAATCATGCCTGGACGCTGGCGTTAACGTTTCTAAGTCGTCTCTCCTACAGTTCCTTTCCTATCTTTCAAAAGGAGAGACGACCTGGGTCCTTTTATTTCCTTTTCATTTCCTTTCATTGTTCCCAAACCTCCACTCAATTACCGTTACGGTTTGTCCGGTCAGCAACCGCAATGAAACAAAAGATGAATGGCGGTTGGCTGACCATAAAGGAAGATATAATAAGAAAGATATGAATAAGGAATATATAATAAGGAAAAATAGGAAAGGACAACTCCTATATTATTTGTTTCCTAGAGGTAAAATATTTTCTACCTTCGGGACTAACCCCGGGAGTTGTTGCAAAGTCAATCACGAGAACTTGACCAACAACTAACCCGGGGATACGTCCCTTTCCCTTTGGGTCTCTTGACCTTGTCTGCGAGCTCTTTCTCTAATCCCAAAAGAGAACAGGGTATTATAGAGAGCTCTGACAAGGTCCCCTAGATTATTTGTCTACCCTACCAATTCGTTCCTCATTTCTGTTAAGGTGAGAGAACGAATTGCATGAGAGACAAATAATCCCATATCCTTATTGTCCTTGGCCTCATCAACAAGTTGTGAAAGAGAAAGTTGATTGTTGATGAGAAGGCCAAGGAGCCAAAAGAGAATAAGGATAGAGAAAGTAAATACCAGAAATACCAGAAAATACCAGAAAATATTCTGTAACACTAAAGGTAAAATGAAAGTTAAGAAGTGTAAGTTGTTTATTTTGTTCCTATTGGTAACAGCAATCATCCGTAAATTATTTGTGATTGTAAAAGATTATTAGAATATGAGAAGGTAGAAAAGAAAAGAAATTGTGTATAGGAACGTATATGAAATAAGATTTATTTTGGAAAGGTAAGACGTGTTACTAATATACAACTTATCCATTTATAAATCCTTCTTTCTTGCTTCTAGAATAGAGATTAGAGAATGGATAAGTTGGTTAACCAAGAAAGACAAGATGATTAATCCTTCCTTCTTCTTCTTTTGGAGTAGGTACTTTTCCTTTCCTGTCCCAGAGGGACAAAGTAGATGAGATTATTCTTATTCTCCCTTATGCTTTTAGGTATATCCCTTTAGGGATCCCACATTCCATTCTCTAGAAATTCCTATAGGTAAAGTATAAATGGAATGTGGTAAGGATAAAGAAATAAGGAGAAAGGAAATAAGGAGTACCACTCCGTGTTCCTAATTCATTTCCATATAGGGAAAGTAATAGACAAAGTCCTTTGTTATCTAACCTGAAAGGAGAAGGTAAAATATATTCGTACCTGTCCTCCCTTGTTATTTTGTGTATAGGTAAGTTACCTTACCTCTCATTTCTGTATCCTACATGTCCTTATCTTTCTAACAGTCTTCCTTATCTCCTTTAGGGTAAGAGATTGCTTCCTATCTTCTTCAGAGTCTCTCTCTAATTGTCACATCCCATTCCATCTAATATAATTTCAATCATGGGATGTGGACAAGGGAGAGAGAGGAGAGTACCTATTCTACTTTGGGGTAAGGAAATATCTCTGCCTGTTGGGTTGTTGGCAGCTCGCTGCCAGGGACAACACCAACAGGATGGGAAAGTTAAAGAGCCAAGGAATAATGAATTGGACTTGGAAATGTATTCGTGTCTTCTTGACATATCATTTCCAGTCCTACATTATTCCTTGAGAGTCCCTTGAATTGGATTGTTGGACAAGAGACTGAAGATAAAGAAGAGAAAGGTTCCAACAATCCACATTCAAGTAGGAAGGTAAGGAAAGAGAAATGTCCTAACGAGTATCCTTCCTCACTCTCTCCCCTCCTTTGGTTCCTGAAGGATAATAGGGAGAGAGAGATGAAGGACCCTGGGAGTCTCTGTCAAGTATATTCCTAACAGGACAGTGATAGAAAGTAGAAGGGCGGAGCCCCTAATAAGATATGATAAGAAAAGATAGGAATGCTATCTTCTCTGGTATACCAGGAATGTGTAATAGGGAAGGTAAAGAAAAGAGATGACTGCAAGGACAATCATTTAGGATATCGTATATTCTATGCTCTTCTTTCTTTTTTAACCAACCATAACATTCATTTCCTAATCCTTCAAATAATAGTTCTCTGGGTGTTATGGTTGGCTAACTATTCCATTATACCCAAACCGTAAACGAGTTTGGGTTCCTATTGGTACCTTCCTCTACCTTTCTCTCATTTGGATTGGAAGCCAGGGCGTATCACCAATCCAATTTGAGGAAAGGTAAGTAGGAAGGGTAGAGAGTGCTGCGCAGCAGTTGCCCAACCAACACTAACCAGAAAGGTGTAATGAAATGAAACGTGTTGGTTGGGTAAAGAAGAATAGGGAAAAAGAATAGGATGAATGGTCACTCGTTTGTTAAGAGCGCGAGCTCACCATTCATCCCTCCTCCTCCTCCGGATCCTATGGATCCTCTACATATAGGTAGAGTAATAGATATAGGAAGAGTGTAACGGTAGAGTGTAACAGATAAAGGAGAAGGATACTATCTTCCTTTCATGTCCCTATCCTTCTTACCAATACCAATGCTCTATTCCTTTAAGAGAGTAATAAGGAAAAGAGTAAGAGGTTAAACAATTCTTTATCTTTTTTATCTTGGGTTTCCAAAGTTGTTTAACCTCCTATTACCTGTCCCGAAGGGACCCATAATGGATTGTTCATTGCCTGTCAACACGCAATTTACAAATTGCAAGAGAAAAAATAAGTGTTGACACGGCAAGAATCAATCCAGAAAGGAGAAAGGAAAATACGTTGACCAGCTCTCTCCCTAATTTCTGTTTCCAAAAAGGACATCTGTATGAGAGAGCTGGAGTATACAGATAGACAAAAGGAAATGTGAATGAGAATATGGGGACCCTTGGGGTCCAATCTCTTACACCATATAATTATAGTGCTCATTTGGTAATAGACTGAGAGAATTACCAATCCTATACCAATTAGTAAAAGTACAGATGACAGATAATAAACCAAGAATTCCCAGATAACCAAGGCTAATTACCAGATAAGGATATTAATGATGGGAGCTCCTTTCTTGTCTTTCCTACTTGTCCTACTTGTATTATCCCTACGGGTATTATCCTTACCGAACTCTTTGGCAAGGACCTTCCCTGTCTTTTTCCTTTACCAGTTCCTTGTCAGCTCTCTTCTCTGGCTTCTGGTCCCTGTCGGTCCCTTCATCCATATCGTTCACTGACTCGTTCACTGATTGCTGCTGCTGACCACTAGTCGTCTGTCAACAGACGTGTCAGCAGCCAGGAAGCAGGAACGATAATTGTATCCTGTTGGTTCCACCTGCCGTTGCCAGAGAGACACGACAATGTTGGCAACGACAGGTTCTCCAACAACAACCGTGTAACACCTTCAATAATTGGAGGTGTAACCGGTTAGGTGTTGTTGGAGCAGTAACCAACAGTTAGGGGCACCAACCATATGATTCAAAGGTATTAGAGTTGGTGCCCTGCCAAAAGTAGATATTGGTAAAGGAGAATATAAATGAAAGGTAATTCTTTGGGCTCCTTTACCAATACCCATTCAAGGGATTGTTGGTATCTTATTTGTAATCATGGCTGCTACACGTAGAAAGAGATAGGAAAGAAGAGCAGCCATGAGGACACAAAGAAGGATGGAAAATAATTAAGGAGAAACAAATAAGGATAAAGGAATTTGTCACGACTGTTGGGTCCCTACAGGACCCTTGAAGGAGTAGGGACAAATAATAGGAAGAATGATTACCTTACCTGTCCCAGAGGGACAGTACCTATAGGAAGAGAATAATAAGGGAAATGGAATAAGGATTGACGGTTGACTGTTAATGAGCGGTAAGCCGCTCGAGCCAAAGGAGAAGTCAACCGTCTATCTTCCATTTCTTTGTCACGTTCACTAGCCATTCCTCTATATTCCCTTCATTTGGAGGAATGGTGAACGTGAACGTACACGGCTAATTCTTCAAGTACAAATTGTTGATAAAGAATTAGCCTAGGGAATAACTTTCCTATCCTTTGCTATCTTCTCCTAATAAGCATACAATATTTGGAAAGTTATTCCTCTTTCACTTTATTTATCCTTACCATCCCTAAAAGGGATGGGCTACCCATACTTTCTTTTCCCTTGTCCTTTTGGGTACAGTCTCCTCAAGGAGACCCCCAAAAGCAGGTAGGAAAAGAAAGGATGCTCACCATTAGGCAGTCCGCAAGCCAATGGTAATTGGCAGGGACTTGCCGATGGTGACCATGTTGGGGATCCTTTAGGAAGGATCCTTCCTCCTTTACCAGACGTTAACCAACTGTCTATTATTGGGGATAACGAATTCGTGTCATCTTGGAGTTGACGAATTCGATCCCAACTGGAGACAGTTGGTGTACGGTCACTCGTCCCTTGCTCTCTCCTCCTTTCACGAGTCTCTACTCTAGGAGAGAGAGCTCGTGACCAAGACAGAGAGAGCAGGGACAAGCAAGAGAGTTGTAACTGCTGTGCCGTCCTCTGGACTCAGGCTAACAGCAGACAACTCTACCTACCCTTCCTCTCTTTCCTGCATCTCTTCTACGCTTCCTTCATTTACAAATAAAGAAGAGATGCGTGAAAGGAAGAGGAAGGTAGGAAAAGGAAAGACGACTGTTGACTCACTGTCGATATCGATATCGATATCGTTAACCCCAAAGGTCAACAGTCTCTTTCCTCCTTCCCTATCCAATTCCTTGCCAAGCGTCTGTTTCCAAAAAGAATTGAATGGGAATAGACGCATGGCTATTGGAATTGGAATACAAATGAGAAATGAATAAGATAGGAATGGAGAGTTAATTATTTTTACCCATTCCTTTCTTATTCATATTCCAATAAGGAAAAAGAATGGAGGACAGATAAAGGAATAGAAGGGAAATTAGTAAATCATTTTTACTAGAGTAAACCTATTCCTTTATCTGTATCATAACGGCTGTCCTTTGCAGGACAGATAATGGATTGGGATCCTTTGGATCCTTTTTCTATATCCTTTCCATATAGGGAAAGGACCTATCTTTCCTGGGGTTAACCATTCTATCCACATTTCAATTTTGAAATTGGAGACAGATGGTTAACCATCCTTATTTCTTATGGGTCCTTTAGGACCCCAGGGCCCATTGCATTATTATCTCTTCTTTTGTATCCTCTCGTCAACCATAATTAATTACCTGTTATTGGTATTGACGAGAGGGAATAATGCAATGGAATAATGGAATGCAATGAGTGTTGTCGTGAACGTTGTCGTGAACGTTAACCCGACAACACGACAACACGAGTATACGAGAATACGAGAATACGAGAGTAAACGAATTGATGGAAGGGAAATCGACAGCCGCTGGACGTCAGCCAGGTCTTACCAGCGGTTACAAACGATTTCCTCTTCCATATCCAATTCGTAAAGGTATAGAGTATTAACTCTTGGACCCCCAAGGGTCCCCATAGGGAAAATGATTGACGTTGGAGCCGGCAAGCCGCCGGCGAGGAGACGAGAGTCAATCATCTTTCCCTTCCTCGTCCCTCACTCAACTCTCGTTCCTCACAACTCCTGTCTTATAGACAGACAGTGGAACAGAGGTTGAGTGAGTCCCTGCCAATTCCTAACACGTATAGGAATTGGTATTTTATTATCCCCTGTCTCTTCTACTTTCCTTATCCCCCAACCATTCTTATTTTATTTGTATTGGAATGGTTGGGCAGGGATATAGGAAAGGAAGAGAGACAGGAAGGCGGACGGCTGTTCGGTGACAGGCCGTCCCTTGAAGGTCTGCCAACATCTGGCAGGTGACTCCTGGACAACATCGTCCAAAAGAGTACCTGCCAGGTGTTAGCCAGACGTCTTTCTTACAGATACTAATAAGGATGTAGCTTACCTCCTTACCAGTCGGTTACTACCTGAGTTGTCTTTGTCACAGCCTATGATTGAGGATTTATCCGGTAAAAATCTCAGGCTGTTGACGACAACCTCAGGGTAGGTCCCAACCGTCTGTTGAGGACAGAGAATAGGTTGGGACAGTCTCCTTGTCCCTTATGGGACTCACCGTCCTCGTCCCTGCAGGGACAGTCCCATAAGGGAATAAAGAATTAGTCACCATACCACAATACCTATTGGGTAAGGATAAATAAAGAAGGAGGTGACTAATTCCCAAGAAGAATAGGAGGAAGGAAGGAGAAATATAATTTGGGTACTCCAAGTTAACAGGAAGTTACAACTTACCCAAATTCATTTCCTCCTTCCTGAACCAATAGGAAAAGGAATGGGAGTTGTTAATGGATGACTTCATGTCATCTCCCATTCCCTTTTCCTTATGGGTACTGTTGGGTTCCTACAATAACAAGAACCCAACAGGGTAGGTCCTGGAAGGGACCAGTAAAAGAAAGGAGAGTCAACTCACAATCCATTTGAAATATGAATTGTAGTTGACTGACTCCCTTCCAGGACAGTAATGGATTGTTGACGGGTTGTTGGTTTGTTAACAACAACCGTAACAATCCAGAATAAAATACAAATACGTATACGTGCTAGGAATTGGCGAAGCCAGGCCCAAAAGAGAAAAGGAAATGAAAGTTATGCCTGGCGTACGCCAATTAATATAGGAGAATGAAACTGCTGTCTTCCTGCTATTTCCGCGGCATGACCTTAACGTCATTCTACTGCCGCGGCTCTTCCTACCTGACCTGTCTCTTCTCTCTTCTCTTCTTCCCTTCCTTTCCCAATTGGAAAGGGAATAGGGAAGATAGAGAGAGAGACAGGGAACA
>Ga0209390_10010054_pt1 | contig 11188 bp, 10 predicted proteins | sample BON01_FD_187212 | JGI IMG/M metagenome (GOLD analysis project Ga0209390, IMG submission 187212) | Freshwater microbial communities from Lake Bonney liftoff mats and glacier meltwater in Antarctica - BON-01 (SPAdes) (version 2) | ecosystem: Environmental > Aquatic > Freshwater > Ice > Glacier... | reverse complement strand
CGAGGGCAGCGCGGGGGCATCGCAGGGGCAGCGCGGGGCAGCGCGGGGCATCGCGGGGGCAGCGCCACGGCGGGGGCAGCGCGAGGGCAGCGCCACGGCGGGGGCATCGCGTGGGCATCGCCACGGCGGGGGCAGCGCCACTGCGTGGGGTTCGCGAGGGCATCGCGAGGGCATCGCCACGGCGGGGGCAACACGTGGGCATCGGGTTAACCCGGGGGCAGCGCGAGGGCAGCGCGGGGGCATCGCAGGGGCAGCGCGGGGCAGCGCGGGGTATCGCGGGGGCAGCGCCACGGCGGGGGCAGCGCGAGGGCAGCGCCACGGCGGGGGCATCGCGTGGGCATCGCCACGGCGGGGGCAGCGCCACTGCGGGGGCTTCGCGAGGGCATCGCGAGGGTTAACCCGAGCGTCACCCACGGAATTACTTTCTACAGGACGTACCACCTCCCCGAGCAAATACGTTGTCGGGGATGGAGCGTCACCCCCGGAACTACTTTCTGCCGGGCGTGCCACCTCCCCTGGCAAATACTGTCGGGGATGGAGCGTCAGCCCCGGAACTACGTTCTGCATGGCGTGTCACCTCCCCGAGCAAATACTGTCAGGGACGGAAGGGACGGGCGCCCCCAAAGCTATTTTCTTCATGCCCTCTGAAACTTCTCACGTGCCTGCGACACAGCAGTAATGCAATCCCGGTGTCCGCCCTCTGCTGCCAAGTCCATGGCGCACTTGCCTTCTTCCGATGACTCCCATGTGCTGGCGCCGGCCGCAATGAGCTCGCGGACCGCGTTGATGTTCCCATTGTCGCAGTCGTGCATGAGTGCAGTCCACCCCTGTGTGTCCGTGACACTGAGGTCCGCCCCCGCTTCGATGAGCATCCGCCGCCGGTCACCGGAGCTGATTATGAGCGCAGTATGCCCTGCGTCCCAGGTCTGGCTAGCCCGCTGCACCGCGTCGAGGTCGACATTCTTGTCGATGAGCCACCGCGCAACGTCCCCCTCATGGCCCCTCATGCAGGCAAGCATGAGGGCCGTGGTTCCATCGGCGGCGCTGACCGCGTGTGGGTCGGCCCTGAGCCCATCGAGCAGCAAGACGTTCTCCATGTACCCGCTGCGGCACGCGGAGAGCATCGGCGTGAAGCCGTTGGCATTCGCGGCGTGCACGTCGGCGCCGGCCTCAAGAAGCGGACTCAGGGACCGGTTGCCGTACAGCGCTGCGTGCATGAGGGCGGTGTTACCGTCGTTATCGGCAGCATTGACATCGGCTCCTTTCTCGAGTAGCAACCGGGTGCACGCGGTCTGATCGCTCTCGAGATAGCTCATGCTGAAGCTGCCCTTGCTGAAGTTGAGCGCTGTTTGTCCACATTTGCTTCGCGCGTTTACGTCAGCCTTGTGCTCGAGGAGCAGTCGCACGCACTCGATTTGACGAGCGCTAGTCGCATACATGAGGGCGGTGCATCCTGCCCAGTCCCACGCGTTCACGTCGGCATTGTTCTCGAGTAGCAACCGCATGCACTCCAAGTGCCCCTCGCGGGCGGCCTCCGCTAGCGCGGAGCCCTCCCGTCCCTGTCTGTCCACGTCGGCCCCCGCCGCAAGCAGCGCTCGTGCGCACGAGAGGTGTCCGGAATTGCACGCGCTGGTGAGCGCGTGCCTATGGGCGCCGTACCACACGTCGTGCAACGAGATTTTGCTGTCCGGGTGCACGCCGGCGTCGAGCACTGCGTTGAGGAAGGCCACGTTGCCGCACTGCACCGCGGTGAGCAGCGCCGTAGGCGAGTGCTCCAGTCCGGCCGCGATGAGCAGCCGGAGCACCTCAGGGGTGGATGCCGACGCGGCCACGTTGAGGAGGGCGTTGGGTGCCACTCGGACGAGCCCGAGTACCCAAGCGATCACCTCGTGTCGCCCTCGATCCGCGGCGGTTTCCAGCGTGTTCCACATGTCGAGGTCCTCTTCTTCATGCTGGTACAAGTACTTGAGCGCGCGGAGCTTGCCAGTCGCGGCCAACTCGCTCGGCTGGAAGAGCTGCGCCCAGTCGACGCCGACCGGCGCGGCGCCACTCGCGCCGTGGCAGGTGCGGCGCAGCCGGGCGAGGGCCACTGGCGGGAGCGCCACGGCCACGCAGGCCTGCGCGTCGGCGTCCTCGCCGAGCAGTACTACGTGCACCGCGGTCAGCATCGCACGGCGGGGCGGTGCAGTTTCAAGTTTGCGGGGTGCTGTGTCGGGCGCCCCCAAACTGCCCCGCTGCGTTCCCCGCGTCACGTGCAGCGAACGCTGCGAACACAGCGGGGAACCCCGAGCAAATACTTTGTCGGAGACAGAGCGTCAGCAGCCCCCAACCTACTTGCTCCAGGACGTGCCATCTCCCAAGCAAATGCTTTTTCGGAGACGGAGCGTCACCCCCGGAACTACTTTCTGCAGGACGTGCCACCTCCCCGAGGAAATACTTTGTCGGGGGCGGAGCGTCAGCCCCGGAACTACTTTCTGCAGGACGTGCCACTTCCCCAAGGAAATACTTTGTCGGGGACAGAGCGTCAGCCCCGAAACTACTTTCTGCAGGACGTGCCACCTCCCCGTTGAAATACTTTGTCGGGGACGGAGCGTCAGCCCCGGGACTACTTTCTGCAGGACGTGCCACCTCCCCGAGGAAATACTTTGTCGGGGACGGAGCGTCACCCCCGGAACTACTTTCTGCAGGACGTCCCACCTCCCCGAGGAAATACGTTGTCAGGGACGGAGCGTCAGCCCCGGAACTACTTTCTGCAGGACGTGCCACCTCCCCGAGGAAATACTTTGTCGGGGACGGAGCGTTAGCCCCGGGGACTACTTTCTGCAGGACATGCCACCTCCCCGAGGAAATACTTTGTCGGGGACGGAGCGTCACCCCCGGTACTACTTTCTGCAGGACGTCCCACTTCCCCGAGGAAATACTTTGTTGGGGAGGGAGCGTCAGCCCCGGAACTACTTTCTGCAGGACGTGCCACCTCCCCGAGGAAATAACTTTGTCGGGGATGGAGCGTCACCCCGGGAACTACTTTCCCCGAGAAAATACTTTGGCGGAGACGGAGCGTCAGCCCCAGAACTACGTTCTGCAGGACGTGCCACCTCCCCGAGGAATACTTTGTCGGGGACGGAGCGTCAGCCCCGGAACTACTTTCTGCAGGACGTGCCACCTCCCCGAGGAAATACTTTGTCGGAGACGGAGCGTCAGCCCCAGAAATACTTTCTGCAGGACGTGCCACCCCCCCGATGTAATACTTTGTCGGGGACGGAGCGTCAGCCCCGGAACTACTTTCTGCAGGACGTGCCACCTCCCCGAGGAAATACGTTGGCAGAGACGGAGCGTCAGCCCTGGAACTACTTTCTGCAGGACGTCCCATCTCCCTGAGGAAATACTTTGTCGGAGACGGAGTGTCACTCCCGGAACTACTTGCTGCAGGACGTCCCACCTCCCCGAGGAAATACTTTGGCGGAGACGGAGCGTCAGCCCCGGAACTACTTTCTGCAGGACGTCCCACCTCCCTGAGGAAATTCTTTGGCGGAGACGGAGCGTCACCCCCGGAACTACTTTCTGCAGGACGTGTCACCTCCCCGAGGAAATACGTTGGCAGAGACGGAGCGTCATCCTGGAACTACTTTCTGCAGGACGTCCCATCTCCCCGAGGAAATACTTTGGAGGAAACGAGCGTCACCCCCGGAACTACTTTCTGCAGGACGTCCCACCTCCCCGAGGAAATACTTTGGCGGAGACGGAGCGTCACCCCTGGAACTACTTTCTGCAGGACGTCCCAACTCCTCGGGGAAATACGTTGTCGGGAACGGAGCGTCACCCCCGAAACTACTTTCTGCAGGACATGCCACTTCCCCGAGGAAATGCTTTGGCGGAGACGGAGCGTCACCCCCGAGACGACTTTCTGGAGGACGTGCCACCTCCCCGAGGAAATACTTTGGCGGAGACGGAGCGTCAGCCCCGGAACTACTTTCTGCAGGACGTCCCACCTCCTTGATAAAATACGTTGTCGGGGACGGAGCGTCACCCCCGGAACTGCTTTCTGCAGGACGTCCTACCTCCCCGAGGATTTTTTTTGGCGGAGACAGAGCGTCACCCCCGGAACTACTTTCTGCAGGACGTGCCACCTCCCCGAGGAAATACTTTGGCGGAGACGGAGCGTCACCCCGGACTACTTTCTGCAGGAGGTCCCATCTCACCGAGGAAATACTTTGGCGAAGACGGAGCGTCACCCCCGTAACTACTTTCTGCAGGACGTGCCACCTCCCCGAGAAAATACTTTGGCGGAGACGGAGCGTTACCCCCGGAACTACGTTCTGCAGGACGCGCCACCTCCCTGGTGAAATACGTTGGCGAAGACGGAGCGTCACCCCCGGAACTACGTTCTGCAGGACGTGCCACCTCCCCGGGGAAATACGTTGGTGGAGACGGAGCGTCACCCCCGAAACTACTTTCTGCAGGACGTCCCACATCCCCGAGGAAATACGTTGGCGGAGACGGAGCGTCAGCCCCGGAACTACTTTCTGCAGGACGTGCCACCTCCCCGAGGAAATACTTTGGCGGAGACGGAGCGTCATCCCCGGAACTACTTTCTGCAGGACGTCCCACCTCCCCAGGGGAAAAAGTTGTCAGGGACGGAGCGTCACCCCCGGAACTACTTTCTGCAGGACGTGCCACCTCCCCGAGGAAATACTTTGTCGGAGACGGAGCGTTAGCCCCAGAACTACTTTCTGCAGGACGTGCCACCTCCCCGAGGAAATACTTTGTCGGGGACGGAGCGTCAGCCCCGGAACTACTTTCTGCATGACGTGCCACCTCCCCGAGGAAATACTTTGTCGGGGACGGAGCGTCAGCCCCGGAACTACTTTCTGCAGGACGTGCCACCTCCCCGAGGAAATACTTTTTTGGGGACGGAGCGTCAGCCCCAGAACTACTTTCTGCAGGACGTGCCACCTCCCCGATAAAATACTTTGTCAGGGACGGAGCGTCAGCCCCGGAACTACTTTCTGCAGGACGTGCCACCTCCCCGAAGAAATACTTTGTTGGGGACGGAGCGTCAGCCCCGAAACTACTTTCTGCAGGACGTGCCACTTCCCCGAGGAAATTCTTTGTCGGAGACGGAGCGTCACCCCCAGAACTACTTTCAGCAGGACGTGCCACCTTCCCGAGCAAATACTTTGTCGAAGATGGAGCGTCAGCCCCGGAACTACTTTCGGCAGGACGTCCCACCTCCCGGAGCAAATACTTTGTCGGAGATGGAGCGTCAGCCCCAGAGCTACTTTCTGCAGGGCGTACCACCTCCCCGAGGAATTACTTTGTTGGGGACGGAGCGTCAGCCCTGGAACTACTTTCTGCAGGACGTGCCACTTCCCCGAGGAAATACTTTGTCGAAAACGGAGCGTCACCCCCAGAACTACTTTCTGCAGGACGTGCCACCTCCCCGAGGAAATACGTTGGCAGAGACGGAGCGTCAGCCCTGGAACTACTTTCTGCAGGACGTCCCATCTCCCCGAGGAAATACTTTGTCGGAGACGGAGCGTCACCCCCGGAACTACTTCCTGCAGGACGTGCCACCTTCCCCGAGGAAATGCTTTGGCGGAGACGGAGCGTCAGCCCCGAGACGACTTTCTGCAGGACGTGCCACCTCCCCGAGGAAATACTTTGTCGGAGACGGAGCGTCAGCCCCGGAACTACTTTCTGCAGGACGTCCTACCTCCCCGAGGAAAAACTTTGGCGGAGACGGAGCGTCACCCCCGGAACTACTTTCTGCAGGACGTGCCACCTCCCCCAGGAAATACTTTGGCAGAGACGGAGCGTCACCCCGGACTACTTTCTGCAGGACGTCCCATCTCACCGAGGAAATACTTTGGCGAAGACGGAGCGTCACCCCCGTAGCTACTTTCTGCTGGACGTGCCACTTCCCGATAAAATACTTTGTCGGGGACGGAGCGTCACCCCCGGAACTACTTTCTGCAGGACGTGTCACCTCCCCGAGGAAATACTTTGTCGGGGACGGAGCGTCAGCCCCGGAACTACTTTCTGCAGGACGTGCCACCTCCCCGAGGAAATCCTTTGTCGGGGATGGAGCGTCAGCCCCTGAACTACTTTCTGCAGGACGTGCCACCTTCCCGAGAAAATATTTTGGCGGAGACGGAGCGTCACCCCCGGAACTACTTTCTGCAGGACGTGCCACCTCCCCGAGGAAATACTTTGTCGGGGATGGAGCGTCAGCCCCGGAACTACTTTCTGCAGGACGTTAATCTCCCCGAGGAAATACTTTGTCGGGGACGGAGCGTCACCCCGGAACTACTTTCTGCAGGACGTCCCACCTCCCCGAGTAAATACTTTGGCGGAGACGGAGCGTCACCCCCGGAACTACTTTCTGCAGGACGTCCCACCTCCCCGAGGAAATACTTTGGCGGAGACGGAGCGTCACCCCCGGAACTACTTTCTGCAGGACGTGCCAACTCCCCGAGGAAATACTTTGTTGGGGACGGAGCGTCAGCCCTGGAACTACTTTCTGCAGGACGTGCCACTTCCCCGAGGAAATACTTTGTCGGAGACGGAGCGTCACCCCCAGAACTACTTTCTGCAGGACGTGCCACCTTCCCGAGCAAATACTTTGTCGGAGATGGAGCGTCTGCCCCGGAACTACTTTCTGCAGGACGTCCCACCTCCCCGAGCAAATACTTTGTCGGAGATGGAGCGTCAGCCCCAGAACTACTTTCTGCAGGGCGTGCCACCTCCCCGAGGAAATACTTTGTCGGAGACGGAGCGTCAGCTCCAGAACTACTTTCTGCAGGACGTGCCACCTCCCCGCTTAAATCGTTGTCGGTGACATAGCTTCACCCCCGGAACTACTTTCAGCAGGACGTGTCACCCCCGGAACTACTTTCTGCAGGACGTGTCACCCCCGGAATTACTTTCTGCAGGATGTGTCACCTCCCGAGCAAATACTTTGTCGGGGATGGAGCGTCAGCCCCGGAACTACTTTCTGCAGGACGTTAATCTCCCCGAGCAAATACTTTGTCGGGGACGGAGCGTCAGCCCCAGAACTACTTTCTGCAGGATGTGCCACCTCCCCGAGTAAATACTTTGTCGGAGATGGAGCGTCAGCCCCGGAACTACTTTCTGCAGGACATGCCACCTCCCCAAGCAAATACTTTGTCGGAGATGGAGCGTCAGCCCTGGAACTACTTTCTGCAGGATGTGCCACCTCCCCGCGGAAATCTCCGAGCAAATACTTTGTCGGGAGGGAGTGTCACCCCCAGAACTACTTTCTGCATGATATGCTGTCAGTTTAGGGAGAGTTTCGGGGAGGGGGGGTGAGTGGATGCAGATGGCGACATCGCCGCCACCCGCGCGGGGGGGTGCGGTTCCCGTCTCCCCTCTGATTACATCCCAAGCCAATCTCATTGCCGCGTTGGAGCTCCAATGTGCAGCAGAGCTCCGATGCGGTAAATCCCAAGCCAATCACATTGCCATGTTGCAGCTCATATTGGCAGAAAAGAATGCGGCGCTTGCGACAAAGGACGCGGCGCTGGTGACAAAGGACGCGGCGCTGAAGAGAAAGCGGCGTGGGTAGCAATTGACGCGGCGCGGGCTGCGGGGAACGCTGCGAGTGGGTGTAGTTGTCAGTTTTGGACGAGTGTCGGGAAGAGGGAGACGCGGATGCACATGGCAACCTCGCCGCTTCCTACGTGGGAGGGTGCTGCTCCCGTCTCTCCTCTGACAATGGAGTCGTCTGCGGAGATGCTGGCTGGTTTTCCGCAGCGGGGATTAGATCATATCAAAGGAAGTGGTTTGGCGGACGTTCCGCCATGGGCGCATGCATTTCAGGCGGGGGTTTGCGAGATGGCGAAGGCTGAATTCAAGACGATGGTGAAGGCTGAATTCAAGACGATGCTGACCGAGCTGCAGTCCACGCTCCGGCCTTGGCAGACTGAGGTGCAGCTGAGGCTGGCTGAGGTGCAGGTGGGGGTTGTGAAGCTCCTACTTGATGGATCAAATGCGCAACACATTGCCACCGCGGCGCAGGCGCAGAGGGACGCAGATCAGGCGCAAAGGAACGCAAATCAGGCGCAACGGGTCACGGAGCAGGTGCAAAGGGATACCGAGGAGGCGCACGTGGCCATGGAGCAGGCGCAAATGGCCGCGGAGCAGATGCAAATGGCCATGCAGCAGGTGCAAATGGACGCGGACATGGCGAATACGGATGCGGAGTTGCGTGTGCGCAAGGCAACGCCGTCCGTCGCTGGTAACGATTGGCATGACGTCTGCGTTGACTGGCTTACTTCGATTGGCATGCCGCCGATCAAGGATACCCACTTGGTCGCGCATTCAGGCGACGTCATACTCAAGCTACCGGGTCGGGACCTGCGCGTGCTGGTGGACTTCAAATCGTCTGGTACTATGAATCAACGGTCTGTTCATCTCAGAAAGTTGGAAGTCGACTTTGGCCATCTGGCGGCGAAGGCGCGGGTTGATAAGAACGCGCGTGGATGCGATTTTACGATGCTGATATACTCGGATGGTGCGATTACCGCAGAGAGCGGGTACGCGATTGATCCGTGCTGTGCCTCGAATCCCAGTACCAATGGCGGTTACTCCATGCTGGGAGTACTGCGTACGGAACGCACATTCGTCTGCACTCGTTCGACTTTCGTACGAGCAGTTGGTGGCATGCTCGACTCGGTGCCCCTCGTCGCCACCGAGAGTACGGCTCAAGCCTTCCAACACGAAACTGTTCTGAAGGTGATATCGCTGTATTCGAAGCTTGGCGTGGCGAATTATGGGCCAATCCTCAAGGAGTTTGCTAAACTCGGCGCGTATAGCCCCGACCATACGCTGTTGGCGACCAGCATTGAGCAGCTACAGGCTACCGTCGAACATGTGCAGGCGTCGATGCGGGATACGGCCGGTGATATGCAGGAGGATTACCTGTCAAAGGCCACTGGCGCGGATACACTCGACAAGACATGCATGCAGCGGGGTGTGAAGGGCATTGAGGAATGGGTAGATTGGGCGGGTCACCTCGACGCGGCCAATGCTAAACGGCGAACGATGGATCCCACTTCAGCGCCGCTCACGATGGCAGCTCGTCCAGCTCCAAAGCCAAAGAAGGATCCGAAGCCAAAGAAGGATCCGAAGCCAAAGCAGGATCGGAAGCGACCGTTTGAGGAGATTTGACATCTTGTTATGTCTGGCGAACATGGCATCTCGCACGTGCAGCGAATTGACCATGGTGTGCGGGGGCGCGTCTGGGTACGTGGGACGTGGGTTATCGGGGGTATGGGTTTGGGTTAGGGTTAACCCGAGCCCGACGAGAGCATGGGAGCGCCTGGGGAGAACAGGGGAGCGCCTGGGGAGAACAGGGGAGCGCCCGGTGACAACAGGGGAGCGCCCGGTGAGAACACGGGAGCCCCTGGGGAGAGCATGTGAGCGTCTGGGGGGGAGCATGGGAGCGCATGGGGGGAAGAAAGGGGGGGGGGGCATGGGAGCGCCTGGGGCGAGCATGGAAGCGCCTGGGGCGAGCATGGAAGCGCCGGGGAGCGCATGGAAGCACCTGGGGAGAGCATGAAAGCGCCTGGGTAGAGCAAGGGTCTAAAAAATTCGAACATAGCACATTGCATGGGTTAGGGTTAGAACCCAAAAATTCCTAACCTGAAATTTCATCGGAAATTTTTGCGCCAAAAAGTCATCGAGATTGAAAAATCTGAAACTGAAAATTTCGGAATTTTATCCTCGAAAAATCCGAAACTTTTAGTTTCGGAATTTGCTCTTCGAAAAATCCGAAACTAAAAGCTTCGGAATTTTATCTGCGAAACTTCCGAAACTAAAATTTCATCGGAAATTTCCGCGCCAAAAAGTCGAAGAGATGACCACGTAAGTATACTTACGTGGTCATCTTTGGGTTAGGGTTAGGGGGTTAACTCTTAACCCTTAACCCTAACACGTCGACCTTTGCCCAGGAGCTCTCGGCGTAGGACGTGGGCAACATGGCCGACTTCCATGATATGTTCACAAACTCGCGTATGCGCGCCGAGGTGACTAGAGCGGGTCAACACGAGTGCGTACGGCTGCTCATCGAGCACAAAGCTGACGTACACGCGCGAAGCAACTGGGGACGAACAGCGCTCAACTTCAGCAGGGAAACTGCCAAGCGGGATGAGACCGCGTGCACCCGGTTTCTACTCGAGGCGGGAGCCGATGTCCACGCTGCCGACGACAACGGTCGCACCGCCCTCATGAACGCGGCGCTGTACGGCGAACGGTCCCTGAGCCTGCTCCTCGAGGCCGGCGCCGACGTGCACGCCGCGGACGCCTATGGATTCACGCCGATGCTCTCCGCGTGCCGCCATGAGATCATGCAGACCGTCCTGCTGCTCAACCGGCTCGGGGCCGACCCGCATGTGGTTAGCGACGACGGCACCACGGCCCTCATGCTGGCCTGCTCGAGGCGCCACGGGGACATCGTGCGGTGGCTCCTCGACAAAAAAGTAGACCTCGACGCGGTGCAGAACGACCCCGAAGGCAGCACTGCGCTCATGTTAAGCTCGGGGGACCAGCGGCGGATGCTCATCGAGGCAGGCGCGGACCTAGACGCCACGGACGCGCAAGGGTAGACAGTACTCATGTATGAATGCCGCTTTGGGAACAGCGACGCGGCGCTCAACTACGGGCCCATTGGCAATGGCGCTACAAACGCGTGCGCCCGAGAGCTGCTCGCGGCGGGAGCCGACGTCAACGCGGCCGACCAATACGGTTGCAACGCCCTCATGTACGCGGCAATGTACGGCAAACGGTCTCTGAGCCCGCTCCTCGAGGCAGGCGCCGACGTGCACGCCGCGGACACCGACGGCTTCACGCCGATGCTCTACGCGTGCCGCCTTGGGTGCATGCAGAACGTCATGCTGTTATACCAACACGGGGCCGACCCACACGAGGTCAACGCCGATGGCACCACGGCCCTCATGCTGGCATGCGAGGGGGCTACTTTGGGGGCCACTTTGGGGGCTACGTGGACATCGTGCGGTGGCTCATCGACAATAACGTCGACCTTGACGCGGTGCAGCACGGGGACGAAGGCCAGACCGCGCTCACCTTCAGCTCAGGTGACAAGCAGCGGATGCTCATAAAGGCCGCGCTCCCCCCCGCCGCCCTCGCCGCCGCCGCCCTCGCCGCCGCC
>Ga0209390_10010051_pt1 | contig 11191 bp, 11 predicted proteins | sample BON01_FD_187212 | JGI IMG/M metagenome (GOLD analysis project Ga0209390, IMG submission 187212) | Freshwater microbial communities from Lake Bonney liftoff mats and glacier meltwater in Antarctica - BON-01 (SPAdes) (version 2) | ecosystem: Environmental > Aquatic > Freshwater > Ice > Glacier... | reverse complement strand
TGCCGAGGCCGGAGTCACGCTCTCGTTTTGTTCGCCCCACGGTCGATTTCTGGCCGCTGTGCGCGGCTTCACTCCAGGCAATGTCCTTCTGCGACGGACCCAATATCGGGTCTCGGATGATTTGGAAGCTTCCTTGAAAATTGCCGCACCCATGATTGCGGCCAAGCTGGCCAATACGCGGGCGGTCGTCCTCCGGGCGCAGCGAGACCATGGTGCCCATCCTAGACTGGAAGAGATTGCCACGATGCTATCCCGGAGTGCCCGGATGGCGCTTCGGGCCGAAAGCCTTGATCAATTGCGCGGCATCGAGGGAGATGCTGCCGCCGGTTATTTCTCGGGATTTTCTCTCTTGCTCACGCCTGCGGATTTGCCATTTGCCGGTCGGGTGCGACGTCCACCCACCGATCCCGTCAACGCCCTGCTTTCCTTTTTCTACAGCCTTTTGGCCCATGATTGCCGGTCCGCACTCGAGTCGGTGGGACTGGACGCCGCCGTCGGATTCCTCCACCGCGACCGTCCAGGTCGCCCTTCCTTGGCCCTTGATTTGATGGAGGAATTTCGCCCCGCCCTCGCGGATCGCGCTGCTCTCACTCTGCTCAACAGAAAGCAGATTGGTCCCGGCGACTTTCGCATCCAGGAAAGTGGAGCCGTGGAACTGAAAGAGGAGCCCCGAAAATTGGCCATGACGGCTTGGCAGGAGCGTAAGCAGGACGAAATCATGCACCCCTATTTGCAGGAGAAAACCACCATCGGGCTGTTGCCCTTTGTCCAGGCACGGCTTCTTGCCCGTCATCTGCGAGAAGATCTCGACGCCTATCCGGCCTTTCTTTGGCGGTAGCAGACGAAAGACCAAAACCCATCATGCAGCTCCTTATCACCTACGATGTGGCCACCTCCAGCGAAGGCGGAGCCAGAAGGCTGCGCCGGGTGGCCAAGGTTTGTCTCGATTATGGGCAACGGGTGCAAAATTCGGTTTTTGAGTGCGAGATCGATCCGGCCCGTTTTGTCGAGTTGAAGAGCCGACTTTATGGCATTGTCGATCTGGAGCTTGATTCCCTGCGATTCTATAATCTGGGAGCGGACTGGGATCGCCGAGTTGAACACTATGGTGTAAAACCATCGCTAAATCCCAAAGGAACACTTATTGTTTGACCTGCGCGAACCCCAAGTGAGCAAGTGGTCAGGAGGAGGTTCGCAACCCTCCTAATACGCTGGGTGAGAACGATCTTTGAAATATCGAGTTTCGGCGGACCCGCGAGATGACCGAAATTGCGGCAGGTTCGCCGTTATGATGTGATTGGCATCTGATAGTCAGACAGTTACAGTCTGGCGGTCGCGCCCCTCGCGGGGCGCGCGGATTGAAACACATGCTCGTGGACGCCCGCTGGCTTGCCGTAACGTCGCGCCCCTCGCGGGGCGCGCGGATTGAAACGATCAACGGGCAGTACGTCGCTTGGAACGCGGCGTCGCGCCCCTCGCGGGGCGCGCGGATTGAAACTCGTCACCATCGCGCAAATAAACACCGTTCGCGGGTCGCGCCCCTCGCGGGGCGCGCGGATTGAAACCTTGCGCGTAGTGATTCTCAGGCCGTGCCCGCGGGTCGCGCCCCTCGCGGGGCGCGCGGATTGAAACAGTTCGCGGGCCGTGCGGCGGCTCGGCAGAGTGCGGTCGCGCCCCTCGCGGGGCGCGCGGATTGAAACGGGGTCTCTCGGCCGCCCCCCCCCCTCAACGCGTGTCGCGCCCCTCGCGGGGCGCGCGGATTGAAACAGTTACGGGATCTTCTAAAAAAAAATTATGAGACGTCGCGCCCCTCGCGGGGCGCGCGGATTGAAACGCCGAGGGGTCCGGCAGAGGATCTACGGGCAGAGGTCGCGCCCCTCGCGGGGCGCGCGGATTGAAACTACCGTTAGTGTATCAATCGGGGTGTCGTCGATGTCGCGCCCCTCGCGGGGCGCGCGGATTGAAACACTTCCTTCATGCCGGGGGTCAGGTGTCCCTCCAGTCGCGCCCCTCGCGGGGCGCGCGGATTGAAACCCGACGCGGCTCGCGATGGCGTCGGACACATTTTGTCGCGCCCCTCGCGGGGCGCGCGGATTGAAACGATGACCAGGTCTATGACGAGAAGGTCAACGTCGTCGCGCCCCTCGCGGGGCGCGCGGATTGAAACAAATCGGGGGCCGACACCCACGTGGCAGACGGGGTCGCGCCCCTCGCGGGGCGCGCGGATTGAAACATTTTTTTATACTCTCGTAGAGACCTTTGATCATGTCGCGCCCCTCGCGGGGCGCGCGGATTGAAACTGGGTTGAGGCGGAGACTGGGTTGATCGGCTTAGGTCGCGCCCCTCGCGGGGCGCGCGGATTGAAACAATACCCTCGTCATTCAGAACCAGCGGAAATTCGGTCGCGCCCCTCGCGGGGCGCGCGGATTGAAACGAGTTCCTTTCTGTGATTTTCGGTTCAGGTCCGTGTCGCGCCCCTCGCGGGGCGCGCGGATTGAAACGGTAGATTCCGCCGCCAGAGCTATAAACCCGCCGGTCGCGCCCCTCGCGGGGCGCGCGGATTGAAACACCACAAGACGGTGACGGCTATCGAAAACCACTTGTCGCGCCCCTCGCGGGGCGCGCGGATTGAAACTCATCCGTGAAAGCGCATTCGTAGTTCTGATCGGTCGCGCCCCTCGCGGGGCGCGCGGATTGAAACCGCGACATCCTCCTCGAGGCCAGAATGCCGGGCAGTCGCGCCCCTCGCGGGGCGCGCGGATTGAAACGAGTACCAACTTCCCTCCGACAATCTGCGGGTGGTCGCGCCCCTCGCGGGGCGCGCGGATTGAAACGACGGCAACCCTTGGAGAGGGCGCGTCGATGTCGTCGCGCCCCTCGCGGGGCGCGCGGATTGAAACTCGGCTCTATCCTGCTCGACCCGGACCGGACCAGTCGCGCCCCTCGCGGGGCGCGCGGATTGAAACATCGTCCACGTCCGCATCGTCCAAGATGAACTTGGTCGCGCCCCTCGCGGGGCGCGCGGATTGAAACGTTTTTCTCAAGCCAGCGACCGCAGGCCGCCCCAAGTCGCGCCCCTCGCGGGGCGCGCGGATTGAAACCTGCACTCATGGCGAGGCAATAAAGGCGGCGAGTCGCGCCCCTCGCGGGGCGCGCGGATTGAAACTTCATGGCCTTTTCGGCCCATAAACAATCGTGAAAGTCGCGCCCCTCGCGGGGCGCGCGGATTGAAACATCTCCTCCTTGGAAAGCACCACCGGGACGTGGGGTCGCGCCCCTCGCGGGGCGCGCGGATTGAAACCGCGACCAAGAGGCCGATCCCTACGGCGGCGAATGTCGCGCCCCTCGCGGGGCGCGCGGATTGAAACTGAGCGAAACCGGGGCAGAATTGGGTCGATCTAGTCGCGCCCCTCGCGGGGCGCGCGGATTGAAACCCATAAGTCCCATCCGGACCCCGATCTTTGCCCGGTCGCGCCCCTCGCGGGGCGCGCGGATTGAAACAGGTTTGGGCTTTGTCATCGACAAGGCGCAGACCGTCGCGCCCCTCGCGGGGCGCGCGGATTGAAACCTCGGCGCAGGCTTTGCTAAGGGGGATCTCGGGCGGTCGCGCCCCTCGCGGGGCGCGCGGATTGAAACGCCAGTAGGAGTCCCAGACCCACAGGCTATTGCTGGTCGCGCCCCTCGCGGGGCGCGCGGATTGAAACGATAACTACCTCCGCCACTACATGGACTGCGGCAGTCGCGCCCCTCGCGGGGCGCGCGGATTGAAACATCACGTGGGTGTAAATCATGGTGGTGCTGACATGTCGCGCCCCTCGCGGGGCGCGCGGATTGAAACCCTGGGTTCCGCGACCTTTTGGCGGAACATTGGAGTCGCGCCCCTCGCGGGGCGCGCGGATTGAAACGAACAGCGACCGAGAGGTGCGGGAAATACTTAGCGTCGCGCCCCTCGCGGGGCGCGCGGATTGAAACGTATAGAGTCATGGAGTTTCCTCCGGGCAGGGGTGGTCGCGCCCCTCGCGGGGCGCGCGGATTGAAACGACGCCAGGCTTTCGCAAATGCCAGGGAGCCGAGTCGCGCCCCTCGCGGGGCGCGCGGATTGAAACTTCCGCCATGATGCCCGCCGGCGTGGATCTCATCGTCGCGCCCCTCGCGGGGCGCGCGGATTGAAACGGGTAATGGTCTCCGCATCCTCCCCCTCCAGTTGGTCGCGCCCCTCGCGGGGCGCGCGGATTGAAACGATCCACTGCCCCCATTGATTGCGGAGGCAGAATGTCGCGCCCCTCGCGGGGCGCGCGGATTGAAACACCCGGCGCATGACCGAGTAGTCGGGAGCGTCCTGGTCGCGCCCCTCGCGGGGCGCGCGGATTGAAACTTTTCGATGGTGGTGCCTTTGAGCATGATGCGGGAGTCGCGCCCCTCGCGGGGCGCGCGGATTGAAACGGATTGGAGGGTTTCGATCTGAGCGACCAGGACGGTCGCGCCCCTCGCGGGGCGCGCGGATTGAAACTCGTCGCTAGGCGTGAGCTGGGCATCCATCGCGGGTCGCGCCCCTCGCGGGGCGCGCGGATTGAAACCGCAGTTGATTGCGGGCTCCTTCGAGGCTGGCTTGTCGCGCCCCTCGCGGGGCGCGCGGATTGAAACCGGATGAAACAGTAACTCTGGGCAGCCAGCGGCCGTCGCGCCCCTCGCGGGGCGCGCGGATTGAAACCACCGCACCGCCCAGCCGGCGGAGTGGCTTTCCAGGTCGCGCCCCTCGCGGGGCGCGCGGATTGAAACGGGGTGTCTAATTTTGGCTTAGCCATGATCAGCGGTCGCGCCCCTCGCGGGGCGCGCGGATTGAAACGGCGGCGTTGCCCAATCCAATCGCAGAGCGAAAATGTCGCGCCCCTCGCGGGGCGCGCGGATTGAAACAGCTTCCGCATCAGCTTCCACCGGCCCGTGGCCAGTCGCGCCCCTCGCGGGGCGCGCGGATTGAAACACATCGAAGGCAGCTTTGATGTTGCCGAGGCTCGGTCGCGCCCCTCGCGGGGCGCGCGGATTGAAACCCTCCATGGACGCCTTATGATAATCGAAGTTGTTGTCGCGGGGCGCGCGGATTGAAACCACTTGTCCACCTGGGCGTTGTGGGTCATGAGGCGGTCGCGCCCCTCGCGGGGCGCGCGGATTGAAACATAGCCGCCTCCCTAGCTTGATCTCAGCATGAGGGTCGCGCCCCTCGCGGGGCGCGCGGATTGAAACATTTCCTCGGCGGTTTTTGCCGCTGGCTCAGGAGTCGCGCCCCTCGCGGGGCGCGCGGATTGAAACAAGCATACAATGAAGGAGCTAGACTTGGGACCGAGTCGCGCCCCTCGCGGGGCGCGCGGATTGAAACGGCGAAGGGACGATCACATACTTTGTGGACGACCAGTCGCGCCCCTCGCGGGGCGCGCGGATTGAAACGAGATGGCAGCGGGAAAAAGTCATGGCGACGATTGTCGCGCCCCTCGCGGGGCGCGCGGATTGAAACATTGGCTACCTTATACACCCGGCCCGTCCATGCGGTCGCGCCCCTCGCGGGGCGCGCGGATTGAAACCCACGGAGGTGTTTTCGGCCCGGGCGTGGGCCGGGTCGCGCCCCTCGCGGGGCGCGCGGATTGAAACTTTTCGATGGTGGTGCCTTTGAGCATGATGCGGGTCGCGCCCCTCGCGGGGCGCGCGGATTGAAACCGGTCTTTGAGGGCATATGCTGCCCCTCCGCCGAGTCGTGCCCCTCGCGGGGCGCGCGGATTGAAACTTTCTTTGTCACGCGCTCCTCCGGATGGAAGGGGTCGCGCCCCTCGCGGGGCGCGCGGATTGAAACCACCACCGTGCCGGTGACCGAGCGCATCCAAGCGGTCGCGCCCCTCGCGGGGCGCGCGGATTGAAACGGAATTTGTTTGCTCTGCCTGCCGGGGTGACTTTGTCGCGCCCCTCGCGGGGCGCGCGGATTGAAACCTTTTCTGCCAAGTTTCTGCGTTCTCGTCCGTGGTCGCGCCCCTCGCGGGGCGCGCGGATTGAAACACCTCCCAAATCAGCGAACTCGCGTTCGGGAATCGTCGCGCCCCTCGCGGGGCGCGCGGATTGAAACGTCTTCGCCGCACTGGTCGCATTGCCTCCCCCGGTCGCGCCCCTCGCGGGGCGCGCGGATTTCTTCACCCTGGAGATCACGCTAGTTTTCCGGCCAGGGGAATTCGTTCGGATCCTTCCAGTGCTTAATGACAACTTCCTCGCTGGCGAGAGATTTTCCCTAGGCCTCTTCTTTGGATTCGTCCGGCGTCGGAGGGAGGGGCTTCACGGCTTCAGCAAGGATTTCCACCTCGGCGAGAACCTTTTCCACCTCGGCGAGAATCTCGGCGGCTCCGATGAATTTGTAGTCGTCGAGAATAAAGCGGGCGGATTGGCCGGGCTGGGGTTCATAAACAAGATCGGCGATGCCTTTGTTTTTCCAACGCTTTTTGCTCACTCCACGGACCTTGTCGAGGGGGATTTTTTTTCCGTTCGGAAGAATGATACTTCCATCTTCCAAGCGGGTGGTGAGGGAGAGGGACCGAAAGTAATGAGCGCCGATGATCGCCGCGACGAACAGGGCGGCCAGTCCGAGCCAGAGTTGGGTTCGGAGACTGTCCGCAGAATGGATCTTCTTGGGGGGAGATTCGCGCCAGCCCCGCTCGCGGGCGAGGGCCAACCAGGCGGATTCGAGTTTGGGCGACTTTTCTCCCAAATCGTCCCGGAGGGCAAAGTAGGCCTCGGCCCGCACATTGTTTTTCGGATAGGAGATCAATCCGTCGTAGAGGAACCAGCCGCCCATCCCTGCACACATAAGGATGAGCAAAAGCATGCGTTGCTTCCATTCCTTGCTGATGATGGCCGTGAGGGAAGGTGTCATGAAATCTGCCGGACCCTACGAAAGGAATGCCCCCGAGGCAAGCCCGGGTGTCGGTGCGCCATCCGAGATCACGCTTGGGCCGGCTGGCTTTCTCTCCAGCTTTGGGAACTCGCCCGCCTTCGGAAAATCGGAAATGAGTGGCCAATCGCGCCGCAGCGGGGTAAGGGCAGGGATGCTGACTTTGTATCTCTTGCGGCACGGACAAACGTCTTTCAGCCGAGCCAACGCTTTTTGTGGGGCCGCCCTCAACCCAAGTCTAACCGACGAAGGTCACCAGATGGCAGAATCCTTCGCCAAGGCATATGCCTCCCAAAAATGGGAAGCCATTTTTACCAGCACCCTCAAACGCACTCTGGAAACAGCCGCTCCGATTTGCAGTGCCACCGCGATCACCCCGCAGCCCCGCGATGACCTCAAAGAAATCGGGTACGGCAAATGGGAAGGAAAGACGGTCGCGGAAGTGAGTAAGGAATACCACGACGATTACCTTCGCTGGACGGCTGACCCCGCTTGGTATCCGCCAACGGAAGGAGAGCCGGCTATTTCAATTGCCCATCGGTCCCTGCGCGTGGTGGAAGAGATCGAGCGGGTCTATGAGAATGGCAATGTCCTCATCGTTTCCCACAAGGCGACGATCCGGATTCTTTTGTGTTCGCTCCTTGGAATCGACGTGGGCCGTTTCCGCTATCGACTCGGCTGTCCGGTCGGTTCGGTCTCGGTGGTGGAATTTGGGGAACATGGACCTCTCCTCAAGCGCATGGCGGACACAAGCCACCTCGACGAAAGCCTGCGCAATCTCCCGGGAACTTAGGAAAAAGCGAAGCGGAAGGCGAAAATCCAGTATAGAATGGAAGCGGCGTCCGGGCCGCAAAAAAGGGGGGGTGTATCCCTGCGAGCTTTTCGCCTTTTCTCCCCCTACTCCTTCAGCCGAATAGTGATTTGACCGGGCTCGATGGTGAAGGATTGGACTCCGGGAAGATGGTCAGACTGGCTGGCTCCGAGAATTTCCTCCAGGAGGTTGCGCCCTTTCAGATTGCCCAGCCATTCGTTGGGGAGGGAAATGCCCCAAATGGTCAAATCGTCGATGACGAAGGAGGGGCGTCCAGAGGGTTCGGTGATGAGGAAGCGAGCCCGGGCCTTAAATCGACGACCGCCGAGAAGCGGAAGGTCTGGATCGAGGTCCGTCTCGAATCGGGCCAGCAAGACGCCGGCGCCGAACTCAAAACTGAGTGACCGGCCCAAGTCGGTGTTGAGGTTGAGGAGACCGTTGATTTCGCGGTCGGTCAGGAGGATTTCTTTTTTTCCGGGTTGGTAGCTGGGCTCGGGAAAACCGGATGCCGTCGCCGCCGGAATCGGAGTTGTGGGTTCGACCCCTTGAATGACGGCGAGCTTCGCTTCGACCGTAGAAATTTCTCCGGGACTGAGAACGACGGGCTGGATCGGCCGGGTGAACCACCACCAAAGCCCGCCAATGATGAGAACCCCCAAAACAAGACCGATGAAGATTCCCAGCCAGGGCACTTTGCACCGGGGAGCGGGAAGAGGGGCGTCGCTCATGATGCCGACAAGATAGCGGAGGGAAAAAATCCTTAAAGGGGAATTTTTTCGTCTCTCCAGACCGTGAATATCGTGATTCCTCAGCTATCTAATTTGGTGTGATCGGCCGCGTATTTGTCCTTCAACTCGTCCTTTTTGGTTCCTGCCCAACCCTGCGTGTGATGCAAATACGCCGCACGTCCGATCATGTGGGCCGCGACCGGTGCGGTCAAAAACACAAAAAAGATCATCAGCACACTTTTCACGATCACCGGCGCTGTCGGGTCCATCAAAATCAACGCGATCAGGAGCAATCCGATTCCGAGGGAGCTGGCCTTCGTCGCCGCATGAATGCGCAGATAGATGTCCGGCATCCGTAATACGCCAAGCCCGGCGACAAACACAAAAAAAGCGCCACCAACCGCCAAAATATTAACCGCCCACTCAATCATCATCCTGGATCCTCTTTTCAATATAGCGCGCCAAGGCGATCGTGCCGAAAAACACCACGATCGCAAAAACCACAAACACATCCAAATAGAGCGTCTCCTCGGACAACAACATGTTTGCCCCGATCAGGGCCACCATGACCACCCCGAGCAAATCCAGGGCGATGGCACGGTCCGACAAGGTTGGTCCGCGCAAAAGCCGCAGCAGCGCCAGCAGAAACGCCCCCCCCAGGAGGCCAAAAACCAGGAATGCTACCGGTCCCCAAATCATGTGCGGAAAAGGGCCATGACCTTGCTTTCAAAGTCCCGTTTGAGAATTCGTTTCAGTTCTTCTGCATCGTCCAAATACATGGCATGAATATAGAGCACTTTGCGGTCCGTCGAAATATCCAGGCTCAGGGTTCCTGGCGTCATGCTGATCAAATTGGCAAGAACCAGAATTTCCAAATCCGTCTTCGCGTCCAACGGCAATGCGATGAAGCCGGGATTGCTTCGATGAACCGGCGTGACGACGTCCCAGGCGACTTTCAGGTTCGCGAGGATCACTTCCTTGCTATAGAAGAGCAGGAAGGACAACAACCGAAAGGGAAAGGTAAGAATTCTCATTGGCGAGGCTCCAGGACGGCTTGGATGTAACGGGAGGGGTCCATCAATTCTTCACCGGCGCGGTTGGCAATGGTCAACAACCATTCGGGATAAAATCCGATACAGAGCGTCGCCGCCGCCATCACCGCGATCGGGACCCACATCATCACGGGAATCCGTTTGACCTCTTTTTCCCGTTCTTCATCTGGATCGGGCTTCCAAAAAGCCTCCGCCCATATCTTGGTCATGGAATACAAGGTGAGCACGCCGACGAGCAGGGCAACCCCGACGGAAATATAAGCCCCAATTCCCATGGCTTCCCGCACCAAGGTAAACTTCGCGAAAAACCCCGACAGCGGGGGGACGCCGCCGAGCGACATGGCGGGAATCAGGAACAGCAGCGCCAGCCACGGATACATTTTGTACAGCCCCCCGATCTTCTTCAGTTCCTCCGAGCCCTTGATGTGCCGAATCGTACCGCTGATCAGAAACAGATTTGTTTTCACAATGATGTGGTGGAGGATATAAAACGTTGCTGCCGCCAGCGCCGGCGCGGTGAACAGCCCCAGCCCCAGCGTCATATAGCCGATCTGGCTGACGATGTGAAACGACAGAATTCTGCGGATTTCGAAATGGGCGGCGGCGCCGAGGACGCCCGTGATCATGGTCAAAATCGAAATCACAAGAATCAATCCATGCGTGAAGGCGACATCCGCCGTGAAGATGACGGTGAAGACACGGATCAGCGCGTAAACCCCCACCTTGGTCAGGAGTCCCGCGAAAATCGCGGAAACGGTCACTGGCGGAGTGTGATAAGAGGCGGGCAACCACGAAAAGAGAGGAAACACCGCGGCCTTCAGACCAAACGAAACCAACAGCAACATCGCCACCGTCATGATGGAGAGCGACCGCTCCGATTCCGCCACAAGCCGCCCGATTGCCGCAATGTTCAATGTGCCCACCTCGGCATAAAGGATGCCGATCGCGGTCAGGAACAATCCGGATGAAAGAAAGTTCAGCACGAGATACTTGACCGAACCCTCCAATTGCGCGCGCCTCCCGCCGAGGGCGAGCAGCACGAAGGACGCCATGAGCATCACTTCGAACCACACAAACATGTTGAACAAATCCCCGGTCAGAAACGCCCCGGTCACACCCATGATCAATATCTGGTAGAGCGGGTAAAACCCGAAATGCTCGTGTTCTTTGTCGATGTCCGACAAAGCGAACAACCCGACGAGGAACCCCATGAACCCGGTGATCAAGACCATCGACGCGCTCAAGGTGTCGGCCACGAAGGAAATCCCAAACGGCGCGGGCCAGTTCCCCATCTGCACGGCCTGGATGCCGTGCTCCATCACGTACCACAGCAACCACGCCCCCACGCACAAGTGAGCGAACGTCGCGATGGTGTTGATAATCCGCTGCGCGAGGCGCGAAGGAGTCAGCAACATTAATCCCGCCGCGATCAACGGAATCAGCACGGGCAGCGAAATCATCACCGTCATCCGTCGTCCTCCTTCATCTTGTCGACATCATCCGTTTGCATCGCCTGCTGGGTCTTGTGCACCAGGGCGAGCGTGAATGCCACCACGCCGAACCCGATCACAATGGCCGTCAGCACCAGCGCCTGCGGCAGAGGGTCGGCAGAGGGGCCAATCACCGTTTCCGCGTTGCCCGGAATGACCGCTGCGTGGTCGCGCGTCATCCCGGC
>Ga0209390_10010046_pt1 | contig 11195 bp, 8 predicted proteins | sample BON01_FD_187212 | JGI IMG/M metagenome (GOLD analysis project Ga0209390, IMG submission 187212) | Freshwater microbial communities from Lake Bonney liftoff mats and glacier meltwater in Antarctica - BON-01 (SPAdes) (version 2) | ecosystem: Environmental > Aquatic > Freshwater > Ice > Glacier... | reverse complement strand
GTCTTGGGGCGTGTGGTACGGAAAATCGGCCTGTTTGACCCAGGGCAGCGAGTCCAGTGGCAGGCGCAGACCCATCGGTGAATCGCCGGGCATCAGGACCATGCGCTCGTCGCGCACGAACCACGGACCGGTCATCCAGCGTGGGCCGCCGGTCGCGGCATGATCTGCGGCCTTGATCGGCAGCACGTAGCCCACGATGGTGTCGAGATTCTGGGTAAAGACCCGGCGCAGACGTGCACGCTCCATTTCGTCATCAAGACGCGACAAAAGCGGGTCGACATTGACCGGCAATCGGCGTTCGCGCCATTGGTAATACCAGGCGTCCTCATAGCCGGGCAAGATGTGTCGCCCGCTTAAACCCAGACGCTGCGCCAGAGCGAGAGTGAAGTCGCGCGCGACTTCACTGGTGTAGTGCGTGGGATTGCGCTCGTCGACGAAAATGTCGGGGTTGGCCCAGACCTGCTCGCCGTCGGCACGCCAATAGATGTTCAGGGCCCAGCGCGGCAACTGCTCGCCCGGGTACCACTTTCCCTGGCCGAAATGCAGGAAGCCACCCTGGCCGTATTCGGCGCGCAGCTTGTGCACCAGCGCCGTTGCAAAGCCGCGTTTGGTCGGGCCGAGCGCGTCGGTATTCCACTCCCCCGCATCGCGGTCGCTGACCGCCACAAAGGTCGGCTCACCGCCCATGGTCAGACGTACGTCGCCGGCGATCAGCTCCTGGTCGACCACTTTTCCCAGCTGCATCACGGCCGCCCATTGCTCTTCGGTATAGGGCTTGGTGACGCGTGGGTCTTCGTACAGGCGCGTGATCTTCATCTCGTGCGCGAACTCGACCCCGGCGAGCTCGACGCCGCCTTCGATTGGCGCGGCGCCCGAGGGCTGGGGCGTGCATGCCAGCGGTATATGGCCCTCGCCGGCCAGCAGGCCGGAGGTGGGATCGAGCCCAATCCAGCCCGCGCCTGGCAGATAGACCTCGCACCAGGCGTGCAGGTCGGTGAAATCGACCTCGGTGCCGCTCGGGCCATCGAGGGCCTTGACGTCGGGAGCCAGCTGAATCAGGTAACCCGACGCAAAACGCGCCGCCAAACCGTTGTGGCGCAGCAGGTTCACCAGCAGCCAGGTAGAGTCACGGCAGGAGCCCGCGGCAAGGGTCAGGGTCTCGTCCGGTGTCTGAACACCCGGCTCCATCCGAATCAGGTAGCGGATGTCCTTGCTCACCATCTGGTTGACGTCGATCAGGAAATCGATCGTGCGCCGTTCGGTGCGGTCGATCCGCGCCAGGCATGCCTTGAGGTTGTCGGATGCCGGTTCCACCGCGAGATAAGGCGCAAGTTCTTGTTCGAGCAGTGGTTCGTACTTGAACGGAAATGTCTCGGCCGTCGGTTCCAGGAAAAAGTCGAACGGGTTATAGACCGACATGTCCGCAACCACGTCGACCGTGATCTTGAACTCTGTGGTTTTATCCGGGAACACCAGGCGAGCCTGGTAATTGGCAAACGGGTCCTGCTGCCAATTGATGAAATGGCCTGCAGGCTCCACCGTCAGCGAATACGACAGGATCTTGCTGCGGCAATGGGGCGTCGGGCGCAGCCGGATCACCTGGGGGCCGAGTATTACCGGGCGGTCGTATTTATAGTGGGTAACGTGGTGCAGGGCTGCGTGGATGGACATATTGGAATCTCTCAGATTGCCGCCGATTGGCGGGGGGCTCCGGTGAAAGCTTTTCACCTGCCCAGCGATTGATATTAGCAGGGCGCATGGTTTTCACCGGTCCACGCGCCGGGTCGGCTTTGCGCAATACATGTACGGCGGTTTCGCGCATGACGCGGGCGTAGGCATCGAATTACGCGCCAGAATGGCGCAGGTCAAGAAAAGGGGAAAACACAATGCAGGCGGCATTTTACGAACAGACGGGGGCGGCGGCGCATGTTTTGCGCGTGGGCGAGGTGGCTGATCCGCAGCCCGGTCCACACGACGTGCGGGTGCGGCTGCGCTGGTCCTGGAGTTGTTGCGCCCGGACGGCCAATTGATGGTGTACGGCAGCGGAAAACCCGCACTTGAACTCCCGTTCTTCCCTCTGATCGTGCGCAACGTATCACTGGGGTTCTTCATCGTCTATAACCTGCCCCCGGCCGCGCGCCAACATGCCCAGGCCACGCTCGACGGCTACCTTGAACGCGGTGCCTTGGTCCACAACATCGCGCTGCGCGTGCCGCTCGCCCAGATCGTTCGCGCGCACGAGGCGGTGGAACAGGGCGCGGTCACGGGCAACGTGGTGGTGCAGATCCCATGACGAAGCCAGGACGCACGGATCGTGCAGGAGGGCTGGTCTATTCGACCGACAGCGGTCGGATGTGCCCGGACTGCCGCCAGCCTTTGGCCCAATGTGTTTGCCGGCAAGGGCCGCCAATTGCCACGGGTGACGGCATCGTGCGGGTTGGCCGCGAGAAAAAGGGCCGCGGGGGCAAGACCGTCACCCTGGTGCGCGGTCTGGCGCTGGATTCGGCAGCGCTCACTGCCATGGCGCGGCAACTGAAAGCGGCCTGTGGCAGCGGCGGGACCGTTGCCGATGGTGTGGTCGAAATACAGGGTGATCATGTGGAGCGCGTGATGGTGGCGCTGCAGGGGCATGGATTCGCGGTCAAGCGCGCGGGTGGCTAAATGGGATTACGGCCTCGCCGTTGGTGGCCGGAGACTGGCACGTACCTGAAACGGTGGACACGCCCGCGCGAGACTGCAGCGCGCGCCGCCTACGATGCCGACGATGCATTTCGGCGACGGACACCTGCCCGGTATGGCAAGTCGGTGGTTGATGGCCCTGCTGGCGTGGGTCGTCGGTACAGCGTTGCAACTGTTGCAGCCGGCCTTGTGGCCGCTGTCGGTGTATGGCCTTGTCGTGGCGATCGGTTTGGTCGTCGTCGTAGCTGCGGCAATGCGGAATGGGCGGTCCGGCAAAGCCGCCGGTCTATGGTTGCCAGTGGCGGTGGCCGCACTGGCCTTTGGCCAAGTCGGTTTTCGTGCGGTCGTTTTTCAATCCAGCGGCCTGTTGCCCGAACTGGAAGGACGCGATCTACTGGTGACCGGTATCGTTGCAGCGATGCCGCAACGGCATGCAGATGGCCTGCGCCTGCAAATGGACATCACGTCGGCCCACGCTGATGGTCTGCCCGTGCGGCTGCCGCCCCGCATCCAGCTCGGCTGGTACCGGGCTGTTGGCGATGGCGACAGTGGATCGGACGCGGCAGGGGCTTGGCCGACGATCTGGGCTGGAGAAAGTTGGCGCATGGTGGTACGTGTGAAGGCTCCGCACGGCAACAGCAATCCCCATGGCTTCGACTATGAGCTCTGGCTATGGACGCACGGTGTGCAGGCAACCGGATATGTGCGCGACGGTGGCTCCGGGGCGGAGCCGCGGCGGCTGGGGCAAACCGGCCACCATCCCATCGAATGGATGCGCCAGGCCGTGCGCCAGCGCATTGATGCCCGCTTGCCGCAATCGGCGCAAGCGGGCTGGATCAGCGCCCTGGTTACCGGGGATCAGAACGCGATCGACCGGGCCGACTGGGATGTGTTCCGTGCCACGGGCGTGGCGCATCTGATGAGTATCTCGGGTCTGCATATCACCATGTTTGCCTGGGCGGCATCGGCGCTCATCGGCATGGCGTGGCGACGTAGCGCCAGCCTTTGCCTGTTTTTTCCTGCGCCCCATGCCGCTTTGCTGGGCGGCCTGGTATTGGCCTTGGCCTACGCGCTGTTCAGTGGCTGGGGCGTGCCGGCGCAGCGCACGGTTGGCATGCTGGCAGTGGTGTGCCTGTTGCGCCTGTCCGGTCGGTCCTGGCCCTGGCCGACGGTCTGGTTGTTGGCGGGTGTTGCGGTCCTGCTCATCGATCCCTGGGCGTTGCTGCAAGCCGGCTTCTGGTTAAGCTTCGTGGCCGTCGGCGTGTTGTTTGCATCTGGCAAGCCGGCAGCAGGCGGGGGATCGTCGGCATGGCGGGGCGCGGCACAGGCGATGATGCGTGAGCAGGCTGTCATCACGCTGGCACTGACGCCGCTGGTGTTGTTGCTGTTCGGTCAGATGTCCACGGTCGGTTTTGTGGCCAACCTGTTGGCCATTCCCTGGGTCACATTGGTGGTGACGCCACTGGCCATGCTGGGAGTGCTGCTGCCGCCAGCCTGGGACCTGGCCGCGTTTGCGATCCGCCTGCTGGCCGCCACTCTGGCGTGGTTCGCCCAATTGCCGATGGCCACGGTGTCCATTGCGTCGGCTCCTGTCTGGATCGGTGTCTGCGGTGTCTTGGGCGGGCTGCTGCTGGCCGTGCGTCTGCCGCCGGCGTTGCGAATTTCCGGTGCAGTTCTGATGCTGCCCGTGCTGTTGTGGCAGGCGCCGCGCCCGCCCGTCGGCCAGTTCGAGTTGCTTGCGGCCGATGTCGGTCAGGGCAATGCGGTTCTGCTCCGCACCGCGAACCACGCGCTGTTATACGACGCCGGGCCGCGGTATTCGCGCGACAGTGACGCCGGGAGTCGGGTACTGGTGCCTTTGTTGCGCGCGCTCGGCGTAAAACTGGACCTGCTGGTTTTGAGCCACCGCGACAGCGATCATGTGGGTGGGGCAGAGGCGGTGCTTGCAATGTATCCGGGGTCCCGGTTGCTCGGCTCGATCGAGCCCAGCCATGGCTTGTGGTCGATGCGGCCAGGCCAACGGTGTGTGGCGGGCCAGTCCTGGAACTGGGACGGGGTCGACATCAGCGTCCTGCATCCACGTGCTGCGGATTACGATGCGCCGACCAAGCCCAATGCGCTGTCCTGCGTGCTGCGCATCCAGTCCGCGGCCCGACCGGGACAGGCTGTGTCAGTGGCCTTGCTTGCCGGCGATATCGAGTCGGCCCAGGAAAAGCGGCTGGTATCCGATGCATCGGCATTGGCCGCTGACCTTCTCTTGGTACCCCATCATGGCAGCAAGACGTCAAGTAGCGGTGCCTTCCTGGATACAGTTTCGCCGCGGATCGCGCTGGTGCAAAACGGGTATCGCAACCGTTTCGGGCATCCTGCTGCCGCTCCCATGGCGCGTTATGCCGAGCGGGGTATTGCGGTGTACGAATCGCCTGGATGCGGTGCCATGACGTGGCGCTCGATCGACCCGGTAGTTGTCATTTGCCATCGGTCCGAACGGCAACGCTACTGGCACCACTCTCGGATCCACCGAAGCCCGTTCTAATCCCGGGTCAAATAGCAATGGTGCTTACCCGCAAATAGACGCAGGAAGAAGCTTGCTAAGCTTGCTAAGCTTGCTAAGCTTGTAGGCTGTGCGGAGCTGTCAGGGGACAACAAAATATGACTAAATTTGACGAGATGTACACATCTCTGCCCTATGAGTTTTTCTCGGGCGGAGAGAAGATTCGCGACCACTACAAGATCTATGACGAGTGGCTGGCGCGCCAGCCCGGCGACATGATGGCGAACCGGCGCGAGGAAGCCGAAATGATCTTTCGCCGGGTCGGCATCACGTTCGCGGTTTACGGCGACAAGGACTCGGCAGGCGTAGGTTCCGAGCGGCTGATCCCGTTTGACCTGATTCCCCGCATCATCGCCGCTCGCGAATGGGACGCGCTGGAAAAAGGCCTGGCACAGCGTGTGACCGCACTGAACCGGTTCATTCATGACTGCTATCACGACCAGGAGATTTTCAAGGCAGGGATCGTGCCTGCCGACCAACTCGTGGGAAATGCGCAGTTCCGCAAGGAGATGATGGGTGTCGATGTCCCGGGCGGCATCTATTCACACATTTCCGGCGTCGACATCGTGCGCGCTGTCAATGCCCAGGGCGAACCCGAGTATTACGTGCTCGAAGACAATCTGCGGGTCCCCAGCGGCGTGAGCTACATGCTGGAGAACCGCAAGATGACCATGCGGCTGTTTCCGGAGCTTTTCAGCGCGCACAAGGTCGCTCCTGTGGCGCATTACCCCGACCTGTTGCTGGAGACGCTGCGCGAAAGCAGTCCAGCGACCACGGCAGACCCCACGGTGGTGGTGTTGACCCCGGGCATGCACAACAGTGCCTACTTCGAGCATGCCTTTCTGGCCCAGCAAATGGGGGTGGAGCTGGTAGAAGGCCAGGATCTGTTCACGCGCGACAGTTTCCTTTACATGCGCACCACGCGCGGCCCCAAGCGTGTGGACGTGATCTATCGCAGGGTCGACGACGATTTTCTCGATCCAAAGGTGTTCCGTTCGGACTCGTCCCTCGGCTGCGCGGGCCTGATGGATGTCTACCGGGCCGGCCATGTGACACTCTGCAATGCGGTGGGCACTGGTGTGGCGGACGACAAGTCAATCTATCCCTATGTGCCCAAGATGATTGAGTTCTATCTGGGCGAGAAGCCGCTGCTGAGCAACGTGCCGACGCTGATGTGCCGCAATGCCGACGATCTGCTGTACACGCTGGACAATCTCAAGGACCTGGTGGTCAAGGAGGTGCATGGCGCTGGCGGATACGGTATGTTGGTCGGACCGGCGGCGACCAAGGCCGAGATTGAAGAGTTTGCGACCATTCTGCGGGCCAAGCCGGAGAATTACATCGCGCAGCCGACGCTGAGCCTGTCAAGTTGCCCGACGTTTGTCGAAAGCGGAATCGCCCCACGTCACATTGACTTGCGGCCGTATGTGCTCAGTGGAAAGAAGGTCCGGATGGCACCGGGCGGCCTGACCCGTGTGGCACTCAAGGAAGGGTCCCTGGTTGTGAATTCGTCGCAAGGCGGCGGCACCAAGGACACCTGGGTGCTGGAAGAATGAGCGACCTCCACAACGACCGAACACGTACGAACAAGGAGCGCCCATGCTGAGCCGAACCGCCGATCACCTTTTCTGGATGTCCCGCTATGTCGAGCGGGCCGAAAACACCGCCCGCCTGCTGGACGTGAACTACCAGACCGCCTTGCTTCCGCAGTCCGACGCCGTCGCGATGGCGGGCTGGCAGGGGGTGGTCAGCACCAGTGAACTGATGCCGGCCTACACCGAAAAATACGGTGCCGTGAATGCCCGCGACGTGATGAATTTCATGGTCAGGGATGAATCCAACAGCTCCAGCATTTTGTCCTGCCTGACAGCCGCACGAGAGAATGCGCGGGCGGTGCGTGGCACGCTGACGACCGAGGTATGGGAAACCCACAATTCGACCTGGCTGGAAGTGCGTCGCAACCTCAAAAACGGGGTGTTCGAGCGCGATCCGGCGGCGTTCTTCGAATGGGTGAAATTCCACTCGCATCTGTCGCGCGGCGTGACCAATGGCACGATGCTGATGGACGAAGCGCTGTATTTCATGCGGCTGGGGACCTTCCTGGAGCGCGCGGACAATACGGCGCGTCTGATGGACGTCAAATTTCAGGCCGTGAACAGTGACTTTCATGGAGCTGAGAGCGAGAAGGACCAAGAGTACGACTTCTATCACTGGAGTGCCGTCTTGCGCAGCGTGGCGGGGTTCGAGAACTACCGCAAGGTGTATCGTGACGTGATCAAGCCCGAACTGGTAGCCGATCTGATGATCCTGCGGGCCGACATGCCGCGCTCATTGCTGGCCAGCCTGAACGAGGTCGTGGTCAACCTGGGCATGCTTGCGACCGAGCGTTCGAATGACACCTTGCGCCGTGCCGGCAAGTTGTGCGCGGAACTCAAGTACGGGCATATCGATGAAATCCTGGACACCGGCCTGCACGCCTTCCTGACGCAGTTCCTTGACCGGGTGAACGATCTGGGCTCTCACATCAGCCGCGATTTTCTGGTTCCGCTACCGCAATAGGGCGGGTGAATGATGCGCGCGCGCTGCCGCTACTTCCTGGCCCAGCTCGATCACTGCCAAGGCGTAGTAGCTGCTCCAGTTGTAGCGGGTGATGACGTAGAAATTCTCCGTCCCGGCGAGATAAGACGGCTGTGCTTCGCCGTTGAACAGCTCGACCAGCGCCAACGGCCCGCCATGGCGCAGACCAGCGGCATCGAGGATGACGCCTTTGGCGGTGAAGCTTTCCACGCCGAAAGTGGGCAGGATGTCGGGCGCGAGCAAGGTGTCCAGGTCCAACCGTGCCTTGTCGAACTGCACCGGGTAATGTGTCGGCATGCCCTTTTGCCAGCCAAAGGACTGAAAGTAGTGCGCCACCGAACCGATCACATCCGCGGTGCTGTCAAACAAGTCGATGCGGCCGTCACCATCGAAGTCAATGGCATAACGCACCCAGCTTGAGGGCATGAACTGGGGCATGCCCATGGCGCCAGCGTAACTGCCTTTGTAGCCCATCGGGTCGCTGGACGCGCGCTGCGCCAGCGACAGCAGCTGTTCGAGTTCGCCCAGGAAAAATGCGCGCCGTTCGGCAGCCCGGGGATGGGCCTGTGGAAAATCGAAGGCCAGCGTGGACAAGGCGTCCATGACGCGGAAGTTGCCCGTGTTGCGGCCGTAAATCGTTTCCACGCCGATGACGCCGACGATGATCTCTGCCGGCACGCCGTAAATCTGCTCTGCACGCGCGAGTTCGCTGGCGTTGGCCTGCCAGAACGCGACGCCGGCGCGGATGCGCACCGGATCAATGAAGCGGCTGCGGTAGACGCGCCAGTTTTTCGCCGTGGGACTGGCGGCAGGCAACACCCAGCGCGCCACCCGCGGCAGGTGGCGGGACTGGCCAATGGCCGCACGTACCCAGTCTGGATCGAGGCCGCGCCGCTCGGCAATATCGCCGGCCAGGCGCATCACGTCCTCGCGACTTGCATACAGTACACCTGCACCGGACTCAGCCGCCACGCGACGCTTGCTCGGCGCCTTGGCCGCGTCAGCCGAGGGAAGGCACAGGCTCAGCAGGCAGGCGAGCAGAATCGATCGAAGGGGTGCGGAAATCACTTGGGCCAGGGGAGTTGGGAGAATTCTCGCCGCAATCGGGCCAGCTGCGTGGCACCGTCGGCGCCCGGTCGGGCGTAGCGCTGGGATTCCAGCGCGAGCAACCAGCGCGTGAGGGCCTGGGCACGAACGTCTGCCGCCCCCCAGCGCTCGCGCACGGTCTGCACGATGCGCCGTGGTGGGCTGGCGGGCGCGACCGGCCAGCCGGCGGCACGCAGCTTTTGGCTGGCACGTGCGAGCAGACGCAGCCAGGGATCCTGCCGATGGCGGTCCCACAAGGTCCATGCGGCGCCGACCAGGCTGGACGCCACCAGCAGGGCAAGCAAAACATAGCCCAGATCCTCCCAGCTCGGGGATTCGAATCCGAGGTGCTTGAGCAGGTCGAGCTGGGTGCTCTGGTTGTAGTTCAGGATCCATTGGTTCCAGCGGTTGTTGACCGCCTCCCAGGTCGCACGCAGGCCGAGCCAGAACTGCGGGTTGACGGCCTGCAGCGCGGAGGCCACGGCGCCAGGGACGGGCCGCAGCCGCTGCAGGCTGCCGGTGCGACCGGGCGAGACCGCCGATGTCGGGTCGACCCGGATCCAGCCGCGTCCTGCCAGCCACACCTCGGTCCATGCGTGGGCATCACTCTGGCGCAGGATCCAGAAGCCGTCCACGCTGTGGGTCTCGCCCCCTTGGTAGCCGGTGACAATGCGCGCCGGTATGTCCAGCGAACGCATCATGATCGCGAACGCCGAGGCGATGTGCTCGCAAAACCCGGTGCGCCGGTCGAACCAGAACTCGTCGGCGGTGTTCTGGCCATAGACGCCGGGCTCGAGCGTGTACTGGTAGCCGCCGGTGCGCAGGCGCTGCAACACCGCGTCGATCATGCGGGCCGGATCTCCGCCCAGGGCCGGGTCACGACGCAGTTCGCTGGCCCATGCCATGGTGCGCGGATTGAGTCCTGGCGGCAGATCCAGGTAGTCCTGCAATGCTGCGGTCCGGCGCAGCGGGCCGTGGCGGAACCGGGTGTGGCTCTGGACGCTGTAGCGCAGCAGGTCGGACACCGGCCGATCAGCCGTCCATTGCAGTTGCGCGGACATTTGCATCGGCATGGAACGCGCAACGGGTTGCTGCGCCGCCGCGTCGAGTACGAAGATCCAGGGCCGGTTGTTGGGCTCGAGCGTGACCTGGTAGCGGATAGCATCACCTTCGACCTGCAGGTTCGGCGCATCCTGCATGCGCTGCGGAAAACCCGAGCGCAATGGCTGCCATTGTCGCCCCTGCAGTGTCGACAGCACCGGGCCGCGGAAATACAGCTCGGACTGCGGCGGAGGCAGGCCGTCGAAGCGGATGCGCATGGCAATGCTATCGTCGAGCGCCAGTTCGGCGATGGAACCGACCTCCATGGTCGATGACAGGCCGCTGCGTCCGGTCATCGCGTCGCCGGGCATCCCCCACAGTGGCGCCAGGCGGGGAAACAGCATGAACAACACCAGCATGATCGGCGCGCCCAGTGCGGCCATGGTCAAGGCGATTCCGGCCGCCTCGCGCAGTGGTGGCTTGCCCACTGGCATGTGGGTGTTGACCAGGGCCGTGAGCAGGCCCATCAGTGCCACCAGCATGGCCGCTGCTGTCAACAGCGATTGGGAGAAGAAGAAATTGGTCAGCATCGTGAAGAAGCTGAGAAAAAACACCACGAAGGCATCGCGCCGAGCGCGCAGCTCCAGAGTCTTGAGCGTGAGCAGCACCACCAGCAAGGTCACGCCGGCATCGCGGCCCAGCAGCGTGCGGTGGGTCAACAGCGTGGCCGTGATGGTCAGCACCAGCAGGGCCAGCAACCACCAGCGCGAGGGCAGCGGACGCGCGTTCCAGGCCAGTGTGGCGCGCCAGAGCAGCACTGCCAATGCCAGAGCCGAACACCACAGCGGCAGGCGTACCAGTTGCGGCACCAGAACCCAGCCGATGACCAGTAGCAGAAACAGCGTGTCACGCGCGTCGCGCGGCAGGTGGCCGAGTCGCTCGAGTACAGCTTTCATGCGCCACCTTCGTAGCCAGCCAGTGCTTCAAGGCAGCGGCGCTTATGGGCTTCACCGCTGGCTGGCCGGATCTCCTGCCCGCCCAGGCGCAGTCCGAAATCCAGACCCATACGGTCCGCCAGCAAGACCCAGGCACACAGGCGCGACAGGGCGCTCTCCAACGCCGGACCGACGCCGGAGGCTGCCGCGGGTATGCCCGTTTCAGCCAGGTCGAGCCACAATTCGTGGCGTTGCGCCTGATGCGTGTCGCGGCTGATCATCTCGTCGGCCTTGGCGAGTTTCTTCCACACCACCAGCTTGAG
>Ga0209390_10010041_pt1 | contig 11199 bp, 14 predicted proteins | sample BON01_FD_187212 | JGI IMG/M metagenome (GOLD analysis project Ga0209390, IMG submission 187212) | Freshwater microbial communities from Lake Bonney liftoff mats and glacier meltwater in Antarctica - BON-01 (SPAdes) (version 2) | ecosystem: Environmental > Aquatic > Freshwater > Ice > Glacier... | reverse complement strand
CCGATTGTGCTGGAACAAAGGGGTGGGTTGGGTGGAGCATGGCTATGCGGACACTGGTGCGGAGTGGCATGGGTGTGGGCCCATGGGAACGGGTACATGATCCCGATACTCTGTATTCAGAGTCAGGGTTTTCCGGTGAAAGTGACTGTGGCCAGTGGCTTTGGTGGTCATGACTGTGGCCGGGGGTACATGGACGAAAAAAGTGACATTCATGGATTTCAAGCGATTGACATGTAATCAGACATCTGAGAGTGATGTCTGATGATCGATTTGAAGGCATTGAAACACTATTTCATGCGGAAGCGTGGCTGGCATGTAAGGCCACCGCTTGTTGTTTGGAGTGGCGGGCATGGGTTGCTGGGTTGGTGTACAGGATGCGAATCACATGGGGTAGTAAGATCATGAAGGGAAGCGAAAAGGAAGAGATCTGAGAGTATGAAGATATGAGAAGGGTGAACAGGAACGTTAAGTGAAGTATATGTGATTTTCCATGTATACGGTAACCTAATAAGTACAATGAGTTCTTCAATAGAATCTTGAAAACTTGAAGATTTTTTACACACTTTGAGCAACCTTTTCATGAATCCTAGTGAGCATTCTGAGTTGGTCTTTTGGCACTATTATGCGAACGTGGATGAACCTTTGGGATTGGAAAAACAGACAGCCTATTGATATGATAATACGAGAAGTTGTCTTGGGTTTGACTGTCCTGAAATATAAAAAAGGGGTTTATTCAAGAGATCAAGCCAATTCTTTTTTAATCGAAAAGGGTTTTAAAGATTCGTAACTGGATCTTGAAATTTTTTAGATATGAGAAGCGGGGAGATTTGTGCGGTATTGTTGTTTTGGCAACAAGACAAACAAGAAGCAAAGTTGCGAGATGATTTGTCTGGGGTTGTTAATCCGAAAGAAGGATGAAAAGAAGGGCATTTACAACTCTCCTGAATAAGGAACAGAAGTAAATGTTTTTTTTCTGTAATTCGGATTTTGGATGAGAACTTTGGATTGAAAAGCTCGCATGAATGGGATTAACATTTGAGAAAGCAGAGAGATTTAATCTTCTTTTCTTGGCTTGAATGTGAATCTTAGGAAGGTGTACCTGTTAGTTGGAAACAAAGGAAACTGAGTGAGGATTCTTATCAAACTCTTTATCCGAAAGGATGGGTTGATGAGATAATCTGATCTAAAAACAACATTTCCTGAAGGAGAAATGAAAGGAAAAGGGATAGGGTGGGGGGAAAGAAAGAAAGAAGGAAAGAAAGAAAGACTTTCGGGGTTTTCTATCATTCTTGAATGCTTTATTTTTCTCCGTCTTGTGTTTTTTTTCTTTTAATTGTATCTGGATTGGAATGTGGGGAAACCCAAAGCCAAAAATGAAAGATTTTAAGAACTATGGAAGGTTGTGTTTTGAGGTGGGGGAGAAGTTTTTACTAACTTCTTTCTTCTTATTGACCTACGTTTCCAAAGTTCTTATATTTTTTTTAATTGATGGTAGATACCTGGTTGATCCTGCCAGTAGTCATATGCTTGTCTCAAAGATTAAGCCATGCAAGTCTTAGTATAAACTGTTATACGGTGAAACTGCGAATGGCTCATTAAATCAGTTATAGTTTATTTGATGATTTCAGCTACATGGATAACCGTAGTAATTCTAGAGCTAATACATGGGAAAAGACCCGACTTTTTGGAGGGTTGTGTTTATTAGATATGTTAACTGACGGCCCTTTAGTGGGAGAAGTTGGTGAATCATGATAAATGTTTTACGGATCGCATTTGTCCGCAAGGATGGCGATGGATCATTCAAGTTTCTGCCCTATCAACTTTCGACGGTTAGGTATTGGCTAACCGTGGTGACCACGGGTAACGGGGGATTAGGGTTCGATTCCGGAGAGGGAGCCTGAGAAATGGCTACCACTTCCAAGGAAGGCAGCAGGCGCGCAAATTACCCAATCCTGACATAGGGAGGTAGTGACAATACATACTAATGCGAGGCTCTTGTAGTTTCGCAATTGGAATGAGTACAACTTAAACCTGTTAACGAGAATCCATTGGAGGGCAAGTCTGGTGCCAGCAGCCGCGGTAATTCCAGCTCCAATAGCGTATATTAAAGTTGTTGCAGTTAAAAAGCTCGTAGTTGAATGTGGGGCGAGTGTTTGGGTGTTTTTGTGCTGTTGTGCGGGGGCCTTCGGGTCGCTGTGCAGCGGGACATTGTGCCCACCTTGCTCATTGGAGCGCGAGTCCTCTCGGGGGCTCGGGCTTCGACTTGAATGTGTATTTTCGGCGGGTGTCACTTCAGTGTGGTGCCTGTTGAAGCATTCTTATTACTGTGAAAAAATTAGAGTGTTCCAAGCGGTCATTTTTTGATTGAATAGATTAGCATGGAATAATGGAAGAGGACGGTGTTTCCGCTTTTGTTGGTTTTAGTGGATGATGCTGTAATGATTAATAGGGACAGTTGGGGGCATTAGTATTTAATAGCTAGAGGTGAAATTCCAGGATTTATGAAAGACTGACTTCTGCGAAAGCATTTGCCAAGGATGTTTTCATTGATCAAGAACGAAAGTTAGGGGATCGAAGACGATTAGATACCGTCGTAGTCTTAACTGTAAACTATGCCGACTCGGGCTCTGTGGTGCTGTAAGGAGCGCATGGGGACCGTGAGAGAAATCGCAAGTTTTTGGGTTCTGGGGAGAGTATGGTCGCAAGGCTGAAATTTAAAGGAATTGACGGAAGGGCACACCAGAAGTGGAGCCTGCGGCTTAATTTGACTCAACACGGGGAAACTCACCAGGTCCAGACATAGTGAGGATTGACAGATTGAGAGCTCTTTCTTGATTCTATGGGTGGTGGTGCATGGCCGTTCTTAGTTGGTGGAGTGATTTGTCTGGTTAATTCCGTTAACGAACGAGACCTTTTGGGGTGGTTAGGGCTGCGAATCCGCGAGGATTGCGTCAGTTTTTCCTACTCCGACTATCGGTGTATTTTAAGATTGAAACCGAGGGAAGGTAAAGGCAATAACAGGTCTGTGATGCCCTTTGATGTTCTGGGCCGCACGCGCGCTACACTGATAGAGGCAATGAGTGGGATGATTTGAGGATGCGGTCCGATTCTCTTTCGGGGGAGTCGGTGCTGGCCTCTTGACCTAGTCCGAGAGGATTTGGGGTAATCTTGTGAAACTCTATCGTGCTTGGGATAGATCTTTGTAATTATCGATCTTAAACGAGGAATTCCTAGTAAGCATGAGTCATCAGCTCATGTTGATTACGTCCCTGCCCTTTGTACACACCGCCCGTCGCTACTACCGATTGAATAATTGGGTTAGATGTGGGGAGGCCTGCGCTGTTACAGGTGCGGAGGTTGGCCTGTGAGGGTCAGCCTATGCCGAACCAACTCAAACTTGATTATTTAGAGGAAGTAAAAGTCGTAACAAGGTCTCCGTAGGGGAACCTGCGGAGGGATCATTTTTGAAAAAAAAATTACATTTTGAGTAGCCTTTTTTTACTCTCTTCTACTGTCAAAGGTTGGGGGGTGTGAAAAAGGTGAAAGAAATGAAACAGTTGGTTGTGTTCTCTCTATTCTTTTCTGTTTTTGAATATTCCAAATTCTCTTTTCTGAAAATAAGAAAGGATTTATCAAGGTAGAAGACTTGAGAGAGGGGAAGGAAGAAATTCTTTCTTTTCTTTATGTTTCCTTACTTTGATTTCCCCCTTCTTGACTTTGAAGGAAAGAGAACAAGGGTATTTAAAACAGTAAAGTTTTAAAAAAGTGTAATAAAAGTATCCTTAACCAATTATGATTCTGCTAAAAAAAAGTAACAACTATCAACGGCGGATCTCTTGGTTCGTGTATCGATGAAGAACGTAGCAAAGTGCGATAAGTAATGTGAATTGCAGATCTTGTGAATCATCGAGTCTTTGAACGCAAGTTGCGCTATTCTGTTGAGGGATAGCATGTTTGTATGAGGGTTGTTAAATCAACAACAGATGGAATGAGGCTTCTCTTCTCATAGGGGATGCCTTGAAATGGAGTCATAGATGCATTTGATTTTTTTCCCTTTAAAACGGGAAGAGAAACTTTTCTTAAAGAATGGAACTCTTTAAAAACAAAAGAAAAAAGTAATGATCCTTCAGAAAAAGTGAAGAAGCCAATCTTTTAATTAAGATTCTTTCTTTCTCTTTTCTTGAAAGTGATTTCTTTATGGTTTTTTTTTCTTTCTTATTTTCCCTGCCGCTTCTCTTCTGTCAAAGGAAAGGGTTTGAGGTGGGTTAGAGAAAAAGGAAAAAAATCATATTTGGATTAAGTTGTTTTCGAACATCTTAAACAGAAAGATCTTGTAAAGGAAAGAAGATAGAATGAATGATTAATTTTCTAAAGGAGGGTGTATTCTGCTTTTTTATACCAAATGAAGCTTTACTTTTCTCTTTTTAATTTTGCAAGGGAAATCTATCAGTTCTTTCTGAATACAACAAGTTTTTTAAAATGCAACCTCATATCAAGCAAGATTACCCGCTGAACTTAAGCATATTAATAAGCGGAGGAAAAGAAACTAACAAGGATTCCCGTAGTAATGGCGAACGAAGTGGGAAAAGCTTGAAATTGGAATCTGTGCGCCTTTGGTGGCGGATAGAATTGTAGTTTATAAAAGTGTTGTTTTTTGAGTGCGCGGGTGGCTGATGAATCCCTTGGAAGAGGGTATTAGAGAGGGTGAGAATCCCGTGTTTGGTCACCTGCGTGCGGTACTACAGCGCTTTGACGAGTCAGGTTGTTTGGGAATGCAGCCTAAAATGGGTGGTAGGCATCATCTAAAGCTAAATACAGACACGAAACCGATAGCGAACAAGTACCGTGAGGGAAAGATGAAAAGTACTTTGGAAAGAGGGTGAGATAGTGCGTGAAACCGTTGATATTAGGATAAGCGGAAGGTTTGTGGTGATATAGAGTGTGGTGGGAGATCACTTGGAAGAGCTCCTGTAAAAAGGGTTTCCTCTGAGGCACTCTCCTGCTCGCTGCAGGAAAGGGGGTGTGTGGTTGTGCTGGATCCGGCCTGTAGGTGCCCACGCAAGTGGAGTTATAGGGGCCGAGGAAGGCATTTGACTGTGCATTCTTAATCGGAAAAGTTGGGGTAATGGTGAGGGTAGGTATGCGAGTAGATGGTGGCGGTAAGGGATGGTTCGCAAGAGGCAGTCCTTATTGGCACAAGTTTTACCGTGTGACTATTCTTTGAGTGCCCTAACAAGAGTTCTTTCCAAGTAATTGAGGTAGCCAAACCTGCCGACCCGTCTTGAAACACGGACCAAGGAGTCTAACATGTATGCGAGTTCTAAACAATAAGATAAAGTTTTGGGCGAAATGAAAGTGAATCTTGCGACGATAGCAAGTGCCCGTCCTTTAGGACGGAGTAAGAGCGTATGTGTTGGGACCCGAAAGATGGTGAACTATGCCTGAATAGGGCAAAGTCAGAGGAAACTCTGATGGAGGCTCGTAGCGGTTTTGACGTGCAAATCAATGGTCGAATTTGGGTATAGGGGCGAAAGACTAATCGAACCATCTAGTAGCTGGTTCCCACCGAAGTTTCCCCCAGGATAGCGGGATCTCAATTGTAACACGGTTTTATCGGGTAAAGCGAATGATTAGAGGGCTTTGGGGTTGAAACAACCTCGACCTATTCTCAAACTTTGAATTGGTAAAAAAGAGAGCTTGTTTAATGAAAGTTTCTCTGGTAACGTGGAGGTCCTAGTGGGCCATTTTTGGTAAGCAGAACTGGCGATGCGGGATGAACCGAAAGATTCAGTTAAGGAACCGGATAAGAGGCTCATTGGACTAATCAAAAAGGTGTTGGTTTTTTAAGACAGCAGGACGGTGGCCATGGAAGTCGGAACCCGCTAAGGAGTGTGTAACAACTCACCTGCCGAAAAGAGTAGCCCTTAAAATGGATGGTTTTTTTGCCTTGCTCCTAGACTGGTCTGCCAGTGCATTTTATTTTAATGAAGTGCTGGCATGTAGGTGGGTGTGAGGATTGTTTTGAAGAGTGGGGGTGACCCTGCTTTGAGCGGTCCTTAGTACAGATCTTGGTGGAAGTAGCAAATATTCAATTGAGAAGGTAAAAGATCTAATTGAAGACTGAAAGTGGAGAAAGGTTCCGTGTGAACTGCAGTAGGACACGGGTGAGTCGGTCCTAAGGAGGGTGCCGGAAGGTTATTAGATAAGATTGGCGGAATTTTTCCTGTTAAAGGGAAGGGTTGCGCATACCTCCGAAAGGGAATCTGGGTTAATATTCCAGAACCAGGTCTTCTTTATCTAAGTGGCGACACTGTGTGCACAGGAGACGACTGAACGTAATCCAGGAAGAGTTTTATTTGCTTTTCTTTTTAATCTGGTGCTGCTACTGGAATTGCATTACGCAGAGAAAGTATTAGTGCTTGGAGAATAAATGGGGTAATTTCTGCCCTGTTCTGGAGCTTACGTTAAGTCCCGTGAAAATCCTGTGTGCTGTTGTATAGGAAGAAGATCTGGCCGTACTGCAAACCGCATCAGGTCTCCAAGGTGAAGAGCCTCTAGTTGATAGAAGAATGTATGATAAGGGAAATCGGCAAATTGGATCCGTAACTTCGGGATAAGGATTGGCTCTTGTGTGGGTTCTGTATTGGGCGGGTGGTTTTTGCGAGGTGACTTGGTGTGGGGGAGTGTGGCTGGGTCAAACTAGCTGTGCTTCTTTATGCTGTTACTTTGCCTGCTTGTCATGATTTACAGGACGTTTACCACAAACAAGAACTGGTACGGACAAGGGGAATCCGACTGTTTAATTAAAACATAGCATTGCGATGGTTCCAAAGGATGGTGACGCAATGTGATTTCTGCCCAGTGCTCTGAATGTCAAAGTGATGAAATTTAACCAAGCGCGGGTAAACGGCGGGAGTAACTATGACTCTCTTAAGGTAGCCAAATGCCTCGTCATCTAATTAGTGACGCGCATGAATGGATCAATGAGATTCCCACTGTCCCTATCTACTATCTAGCGAAACCGCAGCCAAGGGAACGGACTTGGGTGGATCAGCGGGGAAAGAAGACCCTATTGAGCTTGACTCTAGTCTGACTTTGTGAGGGGTTGTTTGAGGTGTAGCGTAGGTGGGAGGCGCAAGCCGACAATGAAACACCACTACTCGAATCAACTCTTGACTTAGGGTTTAATATGGAAGCAGGGTAAAACCTGGTTTTTGAATGGTCCCTTTTTCCTTTATTGGAGGGGAGTTTCATAAATCCTACAGATCCAGATGGGGAGTTTGGCTGGGGCGGCACATCTGTCAAAAGATAACGCAGGTGTCCTAAGGTGAGCTCAATGAGACGAGAAATCTCATGTTGAACAAAAGGGTAAATGCTCACTTGATTTTGCTTCTCAGTACCAAGACAAACTGTGAAAGCATGGCCTATCGATCCTTTAGACCTATTTTGATGCGTAAATCTAGAGGTGTCAGAAAAGTTACCATAGGGATAACTGGCTTGTGGCAGCCAAGCGTTCATAGCGACGTTGCTTTTTGATCCTTCGATGTCGGCTCTTCCTATCACTGTGAGGCAGAACTCACAAATGGCGGGATTGTTCACCCCCCAACAGGGAACGTGAGCTGGGTTTAGACCGTCGTGAGACAGGTTAGTTTTACCCTACTGATTCGAGACCATGGAAAGTAATTTAAGTTAGTACGAGAGGAACACTTAATTTGGATATTTGGTTCAGGACTCATCTGAAAAGATGATGGTCCGAAGCTACCATCCATTGGATAATGACTGAACGCCTCTTAAGTTTGACTCTATTCTTGAAGTGGATACAAGGGGTTGCCCAGTTGAAGATAAGCTCTGTTAAAAGAGTTTGTAAAACGTATGTGGTAAGGCGGCCCTGCTTTATTCCCAGTAGAAGACGACTACAAGTGTCGACCAGGTGTTGTAAGAGATTGAGATTTCTAGGAATCGATTCTTTGAGGCAGCCTAAGGTCGGGTGGGTATCTTGATGGAGATTTTTCATTTGGTTGAAAATCTCTGTTCCTTTGTTGAGTCTTTCCTAAACAAAACCCCCCATGCGTGCTTTTTAAAGGAGGAATGAGAGTCTGATGACTTTGCTTTTTGCGCCGAACATGTCAGTGTAAAAAGTGAAGAAAATCGGGGTTTCAGGGGGCCGGGCAGGGGTTTAGGGGAAGAGAAAAGGAACAGGGAACGAAAAAGCGGCAAACGGTTGTATGGCGGTCGCGGCGACCGCCATACAACCGTTTGCCGCTTTTTCGTTGAGGTGGGGAAAACAAGGAAAACCTTGGAAATGGTTAGTTGACGGAGGGGGTCTGGTGAGTTTTAGCTGTGAGTCGTTCGTAGGTCTCTTCGTGGCCGGCACCTCTGGAAGGAAGGAAGGGGGGTGAAGTATCAAGAAGGTTGGTTGGGCAATTGCTTGCTTATCTAAACTTTCATGACAGTAGCCTTTTTTTTTATAGATGAATGGGAGAGTGATTTTTAAATCGGGAGGGGGGTGTCAGAGTTTCACGGGATTTTGAAAAATAGTGATTTTTCTTAGTGCTTTTATGTGTTTGGTTTTTTTAGATTTGTGTAAAGAAAGATTGATGTTTTCAGGAGGAGAGAGGGGGGTATTTTTTTTTAAGAAAGCACTTTTATTGACAAGGGGAATCCTTGCCATGTGGGATTGTGAGGTAGTAGAGTTTCACGGTGATTTTGAGTGATTTGTGAAGTTTGGACATGAGGGGGGTTTTTTTTTCTGTTTGGCTTGTGGATGTAGTGATTTTTTTTCAATTAATTTTTAATATTCATACAAGTATGTTAGAGTGTGGCAATAGAGTTTGATGATGTTTCATGTTGATTGTGAGTGATTTTGAGTGATTTGCGAAGTGTGAAAAAAATGTACATTTTTCTTAAGCGAATGATAGTTGGCATGGGTGGGGGAATTTCGGAATTAGACGGGAGTGGAGTGATTTTTTTCAATTGATTTTTATAATTGATACAAGTATGTTAGAGTATGGCAATAGAGTTTCACGGAGTTTCATGTTGATTTCAAGTGATTTTGAGTGATTTGTGAAGTATGGAAAAAACGGACCAAGGGGGTTTTCTAGTTGGCTTGTTTGTGGAGGTAGAGGGGAGTGGAGTGATTTTTTTTCGATTGATTTTTAATATTGATACAAGTCCAAGTGTGTTAGAGTGTGGCAATAGAGTTTGATGATGTTTCATGTTGATTTCAAGTGATTTGGGGGTGATTTGTGAAGTATGAGAAAAAACCCATTTTTCTTAAGCAAATGTTAAGGTGGGCATGGGGGTTGGATTTTGGAATTAGATGGGAGACAAGTGACTTTTTATCAATTGATTTTTATGATTGATACAAGTCCAAGTGTGTTAGAGTATGGCAATACAGTTTGATGATGTTTCATGTTGATTTCAAGTGATTTGGGGGTGATTTGTGAAGTATGGAAAAAACGAACCAAGGGGGTTTTCTAGTTGGCTTCCTGTGGACGGAGAAGGGAAACGAGTGATTTTTTTGTCAATCGATTTTTATTATTGATGTAAGTCCAAGTATGTTAGAGTATGGCAACACAGGTTGATGAGGTTTCATGTTGATTTTCAAGTGATTTGAAATGATAATGTGAAGTATGAAAAAACGACATTTTTCTTAACCAAGGGGGTTTTCTAGTTGGCTTGCCTGTGGGGGTAGAGGGGAAACGAGTGATTTTTTTTGTCAACCGATTTTTATGATTGATACAAGTCCAAGTGTGTTAGAGTATGGCAATACAGTTTATAGGAGTTTCATGTTGATTGTGAGTGATTTTGAGTGCTTAATGTGAAGTGTGAAAAAAATGTACACTTTTCTTAAGCAAATGATGGTGTTAAGCATGGGGGGTTGCTTTTGGAATTAAAGGGGAGACGAGTGATATTTTTTCAATCGATTTTTATGATTGATACAAGTCCAAGTGTATTAGAGCATGGCAATACAGGTTGATAAGGTTTCATGTCGATTGTGAGTGATTTGGAATGATAATGTGAAGTATGAAAAATGTTACATTATTCTGAACCAAGGGGTTTTCTGGTTGGCTTCCTGTGGACGGAGAGGAGATGAGTGATTTTTTTGGTCAATCGATTTTTATGATTGATACAAGTCCAAGTGTGTTAGAGTGTGGCAACACAGGTTGATTATGTTTCATGTTGATTTTCAAGTGATTAATGTGAAGTGTGAAAAAATGTTACATTTTTCTTAGTTAGTGCTTTAGTTTGGGCATGGGGGGGTTGGCTTGTGGAATTAAAGGGGAGACGAGTGATGTTTTTTAATTGATTTTTCGAGACAGGAATTCATGAATGATAAGAGTCCTGATCATAACAATCATGAGTTTCAACTTAAAAAATGTAGTGAGTTGTGAGCTTGGTGCACACCGGGACACAGCATGGCCAAGTAAGATAATTTTACGGGGAATGGATAAATTCATGAGAGTGATCACAATGTGGTGATTCTAATGATGTATAGATGTCCTATGCTGCTCTTCATTTAGTATTAGTTATTGTGATTAGTACTCAAGAATCACGTGATGCCAAATTGACTAAGTGTGACGTGGACTGTGACTAATGCCATGCCCGAATGCAATGTGTGCACTCGATATCAATGGATGATTTATATGCAGAATTTCACGGCGGTTGTAATGATGTATAGATTCCTTATGCTACTCTTCATTTAATATTAGTTTTAGCGATCGGCAGTGAACTGAATTTTGCAATACATTTGGCTGGCGAACACGTGCACGTGCACTGGGACCAATACCATACCCGACTGAGATGTTCTCACTCGATATGGATTTATGATTCTAGTGCAGAATTTCAAGGCGGTTGTAATGATGTATAGATTCCTTATGCTACTCTTCATTTAATATTAGTTTTCGCAATGCGCATTTTCAAACTACTTGACGAACATTAGCCTTCCAAGCTCGTGCACGTGCACGTCGGGACGTGTCATGCCCAGGTATGATGTTTGCACTAGATATGCATTGGTCATTCTAGTGTAGAATTTCAAGGCGGTTGTAATGATGTATAGATATCCTATGCTACTCTTCATTTAATATTAGTTTTCGTAATGCGAATTTTCAAAACTCCCTTTGAACATTAGCCTTCCAAGCTCGAGCACGTGCACTTCGGGACGTGTCATGCCCAGGTAAGATGTTTGCACTAGATATG
>Ga0209390_10010039_pt1 | contig 11202 bp, 9 predicted proteins | sample BON01_FD_187212 | JGI IMG/M metagenome (GOLD analysis project Ga0209390, IMG submission 187212) | Freshwater microbial communities from Lake Bonney liftoff mats and glacier meltwater in Antarctica - BON-01 (SPAdes) (version 2) | ecosystem: Environmental > Aquatic > Freshwater > Ice > Glacier... | reverse complement strand
TTTGTATGCGTATACGTAGGGGAGTATGCCTGGATGCATGTCTACACCGTTGCATGTCTACACAACGGTGTAGACATGCATCTAGCATGTACATGTCACACACACACAACACACACATACACGCACACTCAACACACACACTTGTTTAGGTCTCTATGGATGCATCTTTTAAGACTTTGACAAGGGGAGCCTTTATGTGTGACGTGCGCTGCACTGCACAGATTTGTTACTCTTGGGACAGTCTTGGAATGGAAGGTGCTGACGTGCGCAAGTGTTTGTCACTGAGTGAACGAGGGGGTACAACATCTTAATGTCGGGCTGGGTAGCACCATATTTCTCTCCGGGTAGCGCGCGGGTTATTCAACATAGAGTCGTGTGCACAACAGCCTGACTGTTGAGTGAGCATTTCAACTTTTGAATTTACTTGCGCATCAGAGAGGGATTTGGGGCCCCGGGGACTGTGCGCACGCCAGAGATGCAGTACTTGCCAGGGTGAGCATGACATATCGTGCGAGGGCCTTGTGTTTGTTGAAGTTTCAAGTTTGTTTTGAACTGTGGTGTGTGTGCGCATGTATGTATTCGTGTTTGCTCTGTGTGTAACTTGTGGTCAAGTCTCTTTCCTTTTAGTGAGCTGGTCTGTGATCTGCTGCCAAGACAGTTATTTGACAGCTTTTGGTAAAGGTGCCGTGGCATTGCCCAAAGAGTATCTCAGTCAAAAATTTGACGAGCAATGCTTGGGAGGACACTAGGCTTATTTGATGCCTTTCCTACCCTAGTGGGGGGGCACCATTGATCCCTGGGCACTAAGTTTCTTGGTAGTTAGGGAGATTGATTGTGGGAATTGGTTAGCCCGAGGATGCATGCCAGCCCACCAACATTGTGATCTGTTTTACCCACTAGGTTGGGGATCTGCTTGGGTCTCAGGCTGCCGTAAACTAGGTAATGCTCCAGTCCTCTGGTCCGGGACAGGTTCTTGGGTCCTAAGTGGGTAATCAGGTGTTAACCATCTGATTAGTCCAGTGATTAGGCTGGGTCTTCGAAATCCAAGAAAGAAAGAAAGGAAAAAGAAAAGTAGTAGTTCAGGTGATCTGCTGTTAAGGCATCATAGAGGGCTCAGCGAGGAGGCACTGACATTGCTGGAAGAGTATGTCGTCACACTGGCATGACAGGCACTTGCTTGGAGGACACTGCAGTGACTTGGTGTCTTTCAAACCCCGAATTTCGGACCTGGTCCCCGTTTTTCCTAGCCTCCCTTTTCCTTCTAATTTGTTTAATTATTTTCAAAGTGCGGCCCGGGGGGACGCACGTCTGCGAAAACACGACTTGCGACGGTAACGCAGCGACTTGCAATGGTAGTGGTCACGTAACTTGATCAGGTCACGCCCCAGATGTGCCATGGTACTAGCGAAAATGCGGGTGCCATATTTGTTGGCGCATTTGTATCCACTACTTCCTGAAGTATCCACTACCTCATCCTCATATCACCGTGAAGAGCCAGACACCATGATTCTATTTGGAAAGAACATGTTCTCGAAAGAACACGTTCTCAGTGGAATCCAGTTTACAAAGGCATTTCATCGAATTAATTTCGAAACGAAAGAATGGGTCAGTAGTAATTCGTGTGATCTTCTGTTAAGGAGTCGTGGAGGGCTCAGCGAGCAGGCACATTCAAGTTGCTGGACTCGGAGGAGTACGTTGTCTCACTCGCGTGACTGGCACTTGTTTGGATAGTGGGGACGACTCGGATTGACTAAAACACAAATGGGTCCGAGCCCACAAGTGAGTGTGGGCTTGGAAATCCGGAGAATCCCTCGGAACCCACAACGTCCCTCCCGAGCCCGCATTACAGAAAAGCGTAGGCGAGTAAAATATGTGGTCCCTTCTGTTGACTTAAATTTTCTGATTTTTCATATCTCGTGGCCCCCGGTGAAACATCAGCAAATTCAAGTCAATCATTTCTCGTGGTCCCTGATGAAAAATCAGAAAATTTAAGTCGACAAAGGTACCACGTATCTTACTGGCCTCTGATTTTCGGTACTGCGGGCTCGGGAGGGGCGTTGTGGGTTCAGAGGGATTCTCCCGATTTCCGAGCCCACACTCACTTGTGGGCTTGGACGGATGTGTACTACTAGTATTTAAGTTGATAGTCCCCACGGTTGGAGGACACTGCGATGACTTGGTACCTTTCGTACCCCAAAGTTCGGACCTGGTCCCCATTTTTCCCGGCCTTCCTTCTTCAAAAATTTCCAATTCATTTTATTATTACCCGCCCCGCTCCTGTTCCCGCCTACCCGCCCCGCTCCTGTTCCCACCTTCTCTTGAACAACACTCAGGCTTGGAAACCAATCCGAGTTTTGAAGATTTCTGTTCCACGAAAGAGTCTGTTTTTGTACTGCACAAACCTCGTTTTGATTTTGTTTGATTTGCTAGGCCTATACTACTCTGAAAAGTCGGAAATTTGAGAGAAATATCAGAAACAAGATTTGAGTCTACTTCCATGTCACTTTTTTTTTCTTCTTGGGGTGGTGAATACCCCTAGCCCGGCTGCCGGCTTCCAAAACATCCATCATAGTGGCTAGGTGGCCGAGGCCGGCAACGGTCCGGGACTGTTTTTTGGGTCCTGCGTTGTTAATCAGGTGGTCACCACCCGCTTAACCTCAGGCTAGTGATTAAATTGGGTAAACGCCACCCAAGAAAGAAAGAAACCCAAATTAATCACTGAAATAAGCGGGTTGTGAACACCCACTTTGACGAATTAGACCAGTTGCTATGCGGAATCAAAGATTAAATATTCATTAAATCATGGTGTTGTCCGGAAATAATTGTCAGTGATTCCAAAACTATTGGTGTCCAGGCATAATTCATTCAAAATTGCATTCCCGGGCCGACAATCAAAATTCTGGAAATCCACATCTACAGTAAATGAGTAAAACTTATTGAATAATCAATTTTGAATTATCACAATCATACACAACTGGCGGACAGAGGGAGTGGTCCTGAGAGGGAACGCCCCCGGTGCGTGGACGAGTATGGAGTGGCGAAGACGCATAGGATGCCTTTGTTCCAAAAGTTCTATACTTTGTCAGATTTTCCCTCAATTTCGTCGACATCTGACGATTTTTCGTTACTTTTTTTGCGATCGGACATTGTTTTTTTCCTAATGTTGTCAAAATCGGACAAATTTTCCTTTTTCTTATTTGAGAACAAACATAGTTTTGTTTTAATATTTCCTTTGTTTGGACACAGTTTTCCCATTTCTGTTTGATTCGGTTCCAATTTTTGTCATATTTTTTCCAATCTTTTTTAAATCGGACAATTTTCCCCTCTTTTTGGAGATCGGACAAGGTTTTTTTCGCATTTTCTGGGGTTGTACACCCCGTTTTCCCCATGTTTTTGAGATCAGACGTCTCCCACTGAAAGTTCTGAGATCGGACAATTAAACCTGTGTCTGATCTCATAAAATATGGAGGGAAACGTCCGATCTCAAAAAAATGGGTGGAAACTCTGGTCTAACCCCTGTAGCGCGCGGCGGCTCTGGGGCTAAAGCCCCCCCGCTTACTGCGCGCCCAGTTACAGATCATTTTCAGCCAAAGAGCCAATAATTATAGGGATCTTTTGCGGAAAATTACCTACAAAGATAAGGCATCCCATGGGTCGTTGCCACCCTGTATGGAGTGCGGGGAAAGTCGACATGTTTTGTCTTCCGGACTCCTCCCCCCCCCCCTCCCATCCCCTCTCCTCCCCTCCCCCGTCCTCCTCTGTCTCCCACTCTCGCTCTCTCTCGCTCTCTTTCTTCAATTCTTTCTCTCGCTGACTGCAATACTGTCACAACATGACAAAATCGCCTCAGCTTGAGTGTATAGTGCAGGTACAGTCGACACGTATTGACTTTGGGATTCTCCTCTCCACCCCTCCCCTCCCCTCTCCTCCCCTCCCCCGTCCTCTCGCTCTCGCTCTCTCTCTGTCTTTCGTTCTTTCTTTTTCTCTCTGACCGCAATGCCGTCACGATGTGGCAAAATCACTCCGTGCCCCCTTTATCCGAGCTACACAGACCCTCTATCCAGGGTACTAAACTACTTATCTTAAAGTAACAAAAGTCTGAGCAATCACTGCCGCCGACATCATTGTCCAGGATTTTCTGTATATGAGACCCCAATGATCGCAAAGTAAAAGTGGACACACATTTGAAAACCCCATTTTTTCCGAGCATCTGCGTCGAATGATAAGTGCTACAACTCTCTCATTTTGGATTTTAAGTGTATACCCAGGAGTTTTGGTATACGAGACCCCTATGATCGCACAGTAACAGTGGATACAAAATTCAAAAACCCTACCTTTTCTGCGTCGAATGGTAAATGCTACACTGTGACAAGTCTCTGACTGAAGCTCACTGGCATCACGAACTTAAAAAAAGAACTCAGGCTTGAACTTCCCCCCTTTTGTTTTCATTCGAAACTTTCGGGCGCTACGTTCCTTGGAGGTGAAGGAAACTTGATTGTTCTGACATGTTAGTCTGACATACCACCCCACCAACATTGTAGAATATTTCAACCCACTAGCGGGTCCGCCATCGAAGTTTGAAGTCGACAACCTATACTGATTACTAGTAGTCAGTGGTTGCTCTTTCAAAGTTTGACCGCAAACACCCGAAACCGTGACAAAACCCAGATTCAAACAACCTGACCATGACTCTGAGATTCCATAATTAGGTAAACAATGATCCGGGACAGTCCCTTGGGTCCACTGGCAAAACGATTAATTAGGGTATTCTCACCCAAGAGAGAAAGAAAGAAAGAAGTCTGAGTCTTGAGCTTTAAGTGGTTAGTTGGGTGTTAATCTCTCATTTTGTACAGTGATGAACTTGAAGCAGGGATTTCACCACCCCCGGCCAGACAGAAAGAAAGGTTCTACTCTCGGCGAACGTGGAACTCGAGACGATCACGATCATGATGGCATTTACCCGTGAAATGTTACGTCACGGTCGTGGCAGTTGAACCACCGCGGCTGCGGTTTTTGCACAGAACTCAAGATCACGTCACAGTGAAACACCAGAATTGATGATGCTGGTTCAAGTTTGCATCTGAGTCCTCATTCACCCTTGGAATTTTTTTTTCACGACCACAACATGACATAAACTTTTGAAATTGAAGACAAAAGCCTGAGAGACCTCAGAGTGTTCCACACTTTAGGCAAGAACGCAGAGGCGAGACTCGGATATGACTTATTGACCCACCTGGTGGAGGAGGTTCATCATTATAAATGGGTCACAGTGGGCCCAGGCAGCGGTCCGGAAGAGTCTCTCGGGTCCTAAAGCATTAAGTTACGGTTGCCAGTGAATCACATCTAGCCACAAAATATATTAACATATATTTCAATACATATTTTTCATACTTGTGCATATGTGTCTTCGCACATAAGACACAGATTGATTCGTCAATCATATTGTAAGCATTCCCTCCACACCGTCAGATCCTGGATCACTGGTCCACTCCAGTTTCCAAAGTGAGCCCACATATCACACTGTCTTGCAAGCCACATGAGGATTAGGAGCCACGGCCCGGGCAAGACGCGAAAAACACGGGGCAGAGCATAGGCTGCTGCATAATTTGATCACATTGGCGTGTGCGGTCCTGGCTGTAAATATGCAGCTGGGAGCCACACTCACGCTGAGTCTCGGACTCGGCGATTTGGCCGAGTCCGGACTCGGCGATTTGGCCGAGTCCGAGAGTTTGAGCAGCATGAGCAACTGCGAGAAAGCTTTTTTATAAGTAATCTTGCATAGAGGCTTGAGAAAATTGAAACCGCCATACAACAGCAGAAACAACAAGAAGTGATACACAAAGGACCTCAACTAGGACCTGTTCGAGGCCAGGAACGGGCGAGCTGGTTGACCTGCCGTCCTCCGCGCACTCGCAGGTGCCCACAGGTGCGCAGTCCTCGAAATGCATATTGAGCTTGCAAGAGAGAATTTGCAAAAAAAAATCATCCGCATCTTGAGAACTGTGACAAACACACCAGGCAAGGAGCGGGGTGGCTTGGGTCTAGTTGAGAGGCCTGCCGGGTGCATCGGTGTCTACAGCCCCGTGAACGCAATCAGCAGTCCCCTCATAGTGCCGAAAGGTGGTGCACCACAAATCAAAAGAGGGGCCGAAAACGCGCACAGGCTGGAAAAGTGAGCACCACAGTCGCGGCTGACCAAGTGGCAGTGGTGTTGCGCACATTCGCTGCAACGGTGGCGCCCTGTAGACAACACACAATGCAAGAAAAGGATGATGCTGGAACTATGCGGCGCCAGGAAGCGGCTTCCCTCGCACTGGATATTGCATCACCAGCTGACTCACCGCCAGCACCCTCTTCTCGCAGTGTTGTTTATGCAGATATCTTTTGGTCTTCAAAATCATTTTTGTCGCTTGACATGATTCATTTGTTCCAGTATGGACCGCAATTGGTTCGTGAAGGAACACCCAACAATGGCAACATACAAACAGGAGACAATTTTGACTGACCGTGGTTGTCACGAGACGCGTCGACGGCACTCAAAGGATTGTTGTTGCGCGCAGAATCATACACCATCCTCGAGAGGCAAGATCGCACAAGAATTTCGAGGTGGGGACAAATGGCGAGGATACGTGGACGAACGGATGCGCCGTTTGCAGCGCTCCTCCTCCTCGCGCTGCCGGCGGCGCAGGTGTCGAGCTTCTCGCGCGGGGATCTTGCTTTTACGGGCAGCAACGCCTTGCCTGGACTGCTACAGGGCTCGCTAAACAAGGCGGCATGCCGGCGGAGCGGCGCGGCACTTCTGCAGGCGTCCAGTATGGACTTTCGGCAGGGCTCGGGGCTGCGCATCGACGACTTCCGGCAAAGCTCGGCTGTTCCCAGCTTCCGGCCGTCGCCATTGACGAAGGCGCCATCTGTGCCGCCGCGTAGCCTGCCCGTGGGGTCGCTGCGCGAGCAGCGGGATAAGATGAACAGGATGCATCTGGAGCGCGAGGCGTGGTACGATATGATGAAGCGCCGGGTTCGTGCCTCTTCCTACCAGGACGGCAGCCAGGATATCAGGCGGCTGTTTTCGCAGTTTGACACCAACAAGAATGGAGTGCTCGATGCGACTGAGTACAGGACTTTGCTTATGCGCATGGGTATGCGGCCCTTTGGCATCACCGACGACGATCTGCGGATTCTCTTCCACGAAATGGGCTCCAGCGGACGGGGCCTGGAAATCCGCGCGCGCGAGTTTTTCGCGTGGTTTTCGGGCGGCTACCAGGCTGGCGGTGCAGTACCGCAGCTGAATGGGCCGACGCAGGCTGTTGCGCACGATGGAGTGGATATATTCGCTGGCACAGCATCGCTGGCTGGCGACAAATCGGGTTGGACTTACGGCGAGAGCAGCGAGAGCATATGGCGGGACGAGGGCCCGGAGACTCGTGTCCTCAACACGCTCGAGCTGGCTAACACTCAAGCCGGCAGCACTGCTGCGTCTGTCCGCACTGAAGCCACGCGTCTGCTGGCCCAGCATCCCGTCTCGGCTGGGGTTGCCGATGGAGTGGCATCTTTTTCCACCTCCAGCGTGGCAAAGGACATGCGTGTACAGGGTGTGGAGGACAGCATGCAGGCGCTGCTGGCCGAGGTGGAGCCTTGGACCCAGACGACCCCGGACAAGTTGCATGCGGCGATTTACTATCTCGTGAACGAGATCGGGTTGCCCCCCAGCAAGGTTAAAGCGCTGGCCCTCGAGACGCCCGGCGTCTTTGACCTCGAAGTGGACGAGCATCTGCGTCCTCGCATCGATGCGCTGCGTGCCATGGGCGTGCCGGTAAGCAAAATCTCCAAGCTGCTCTCAGCTGTTCCTGACATTCTAGATGCCGGGAGTTGGGACAAGCGGCAAGATGCTTTGATGTTCCTCAGCACGCTTGGCATCCCCCAAGACAAACTGGGCCAGTGCATCGCTCGCCATCCGCGCCTCCTTGACATGAGCGTCGAGACTATGTCGTTGGTAGTTGAGTTTCTGGTTGCAGTTGCGCGCATTCCACGTTCAAAAGTAAGCAAAATCGTCGAAGCTATGCCCTCGTTGCTGAGCCACAGCGTACATCTGAATCTGCGGCCCAAACTGCTGTTCCTCGTCGAGGATGTGGGAATTTCGCCAGAACGATTGGCACCGCTGCTGCTCAAGTTCCCGCAGGTGCTCGGGCTGAGTGTCGAGGGCAATTTGCGGCCCACTGTGCGCTACCTCACAGACGAGCTCGGCGTAGCTCATGACAACCTCGCCCGCATTCTCTCGAATGTGCCGCAATTGTTGGGCCTGTCTGTTGACGGCAATCTCAAAGTCAAGGTCAACTACCTTGTTTCAGAGCTGGGTATCCCCCACGAGCGACTTGCCGACATTCTGAATAAGTCACCGGCCTTGTTTTCGCTCAGCGTGGAGAAGAATCTTCAGCCCAAAGTGCAGTTTCTGGTCGAGGAGGCGGGGTATAGTGTGGAGGAAATCATCAAGACCCCGAATGTCTTGGCCTATTCGATTGATCGCATTCGCATGCGCCACAAGTTTTTGAGCGAAAAGGGCCTCAAATTGGGGCTCTCCAGTATGGTCTCATACTCCACTGCTGAGTTTCAAAAGCGATTTGACCATGATGGCGATCTGCTCTGAGAAAATGGAAGGATGGCGGGAGGAGTACGTGGTTGGTTATTCTGAGAGTATACTCTCCTAGCACTCTTAACGATGTTAAAGTAGCTTTGCTTCTTTTCAAGAATTGTGAATAAAGTCCACTCATTTCCTGATTTAGTGTCACAGCTTTGTTGTGTTGGTGGCCTCCCACCCTTCTTCAACTTATTCGATTGTTCTCTCCAGTTCCACCCTTGTTTTCTCCCCACTCTCCCTGCCCTGAAGTTGTATTTGGGAAGCTGGATCATCAAGAACCCGGGAGAGAAAACGAGCGAGGTCCACGGAGAAAGAGAGCGTGAGAGCCAGAGAGATATCGACACCAGCAGTGTGGATGCGGAGAATATGTTCTAATTCTTGTTTTTTGTATTGCATGAGAAAGATCATGTGTGTGTGTGAGAGAGAGACAGTAATGGCAGCGCGGAGGCGGAGAATGTGTTCTAGTTCTTGTTGCCTGTGAAACATCATGTGAAAGATGAATACTGTTGAAGAGAGAGAGAGAATAATGGGAGTGCGGAGTCAGAGAACGTGTTCCTGTTCTTGTTTCGCGGGCAGTATTTACTTAGATTTATATGAGCTACTGTGACCAACGCTACATGGTCATCTAGCCGCGAGATACCCTATCTGAGACTGTGGGCCCACTAAAAATTGTGGTCACATTCGTGACAAGGTTGATTTATAGAACAAGTTCCGAACTAGAGAACTCTGTTCTAGATATCAACTATGTCACGGACGTGACCACAGTTCTTAGTGTGTCTTGCGCATCATGCGGTGCGCCTTTGAAGCTCACCTAGACGTTGGCCTCGCGGAGCAACCAACCCCGTGCAGATTCGTTGGAACTGTGCACATTTCCAACCCTCGATTCAAGGAAGATGGCCACCTTTGATAAGGTATCTCGCTCATCCCGGGACATAGAAACCACCAAAATGACCCAGCCAGCGTGTTTCTAAGCACACACTGATGAAGCCAGCACCCAACCTGCCAGCGTTGTTTCGGGCGCGTAAAGCCCCTCTGCTTGCTGCGCGTCCTCAAATTTTGACTTTTCTGGGTGTTATTTTTGAGTAAAGTGTTTTTCCCCCTACTTTTTCCCCACTTTTTCTGAGATCGGACTTCGGTAGAATATGACCTTCGGTAGAATATGGGGTAGAATATGACCTTCAAACCGCGATATTCGGGATTGCAACGCCCTGGAAACGCAACAAAACCTTGTCCGATCTCAAAAAAAAGTGGGGAAAAAGGAGAAAATGGGATGTCCGATCTCAAAAAAAATCCGGAAAATGAAACGTAAAGTGCGGAAAAATGAGCGGAAACCAAACTAAAGAATCGTTGAAGATACACTGCACGACAAACATAAACCATTAAAAAACTGCCACCCCAGCCAGCAAGTTTCTACAACCCCCGTAGAAACTCTAACTTTGTCGTAAGAGATTTTATGAATCATTAAGAAAATCATAAGAAAATCATGGAGTTTTTTTATAGCAAAAATTTAAGATTTTCATAAAGAAAATTAAGATCTTCATACAGAAAATTAAGATTTTCAAAATCATTAAGCAAATCAATCAGAACATCATTAAGAAACTGCCCGAATCGTTGCTAGCGGGGTTCTAAAGCACAGCGCAAGAAACCGGCCAAATTCCAGACTGCGGTCTCTATCTGCCAGTTTATTTGTCCCGGGATGACCCGGTACTGGCAAAACTCATTCCGACCGTGACTCAAAAATGTCTGTATCAGTCCAGGCGTGACCCGAGAACATGACGGTGAAAGGTGCCAGGATCTTCCTGAGGACGCTGAATAGGAAGAGTGTGTGAATGTTTTTGGACCCCGGGGCCAGTGTTTAAAATATATAGACTGATATCGCGGTGACTCAACACCGCGATATCAGTCTACGGGATGGCACATGATCTCAGGGCAAAGTCTGCCATGATGCTCGTCTAAGAGTAGTGCAGTTGAGTAATCTCGATTCAATCCAACTGAGTGCCACGTCACATTTTTAAAAGAGTTTCCTCAGAATCAGGGGAAACTTGAATTGTTTTGCAGAGCCGTAGGTGTAGATGCAGACGCAGAGACACAGACAGAGACAGACATCGACTCAGATATAGAATCAGATATGGGGTGGCTACGATTAGTAGGATGCTTAAAAATATAGGTCTCTTTTGCAAAAGAGCTCTACAAAAGAGACCTGTATTCTGCAAAGAGACCTGTATTTTTAAGCATCCTACTAATCGTAGCCACCCCATATAGAGTTAGACGCAGACGCAGACGTAGACGCAGACACTCGCACTTACACAAACACAGACTCAGACACAGACATAAACACCGACATTGACACAGAGACACAAAAACACAGACACAGACACAGACACACACACAGGTATGTTTGTCTTTTGTTGCTAGGAAATCTGACTTATCCCGGGCAAATCAGACAGTGCACGACTCGGGTCGTATATGAACATACGTATATATGTATGTATGTACAGATACATATGTATATAGATATATGTATATATACATATGAATATATGTAGATATTTGTAAATAAATATATA
>Ga0209390_10010038_pt1 | contig 11203 bp, 9 predicted proteins | sample BON01_FD_187212 | JGI IMG/M metagenome (GOLD analysis project Ga0209390, IMG submission 187212) | Freshwater microbial communities from Lake Bonney liftoff mats and glacier meltwater in Antarctica - BON-01 (SPAdes) (version 2) | ecosystem: Environmental > Aquatic > Freshwater > Ice > Glacier... | reverse complement strand
GGGGGGGGGAGGGAGGAAGGGAGGGAGGGAGGGCGTTAGGGAGAGCGGGGGCGAGTAAGCGGCGAACGACTAGCTGAAGGTAGAGAAGCGGGCATTATCTGTCATTCGGCGTAGAGATGGAGGTGGTGAAGGAGGGAGGGAGGGAGGGAGGGAGGGAGGGAGGGAGGGGACGTACCGAGGAAGAGGATTTGCAGGGCCATGCGTGCCCAGCCTTTCCGACGGTTGGCTTCAGTATTGGGCGGGAGGGGGGTGTTCCTTGGCACGGCATCGGGGTCGTCGTAGGAAGCTTTGAGAAGATCAGGGATGTCGACGACGGGGGAGGGGGATTGCCCGTCGATAAAGACGATGAGGTCCGTGACAAGAAGGGTTTTGGTGGGGCGATGAAAGAAGACTACTTCATTGGCGGGCCCGATGCCGATACAGGGGGGTTGGAGGAGGAGTTGCTCGATCTCGTTTGCCCATGGCATGGGTTTTCGGCTTCGGCTGGAATCGTCGTCGTCTGTGAGGTAACCATCGACGCGGAAGGGAGGGGGGAGGTTGATTGGCCAGGCCCACTGTCCAGGACATACCCACACTTTGGCTTTCGGGTACGCTCTGGCAAAACCGCTCACGAAAACCTTGTGTTCGAACGCCGTGGTGGGTAGGATGATATAAGCAACTTCTCCCCCTAGCTCGTCGAGGAGACGCCGGCATTCCCTCGTGGCGGCCACGGGGGCGTGCACCCACAAGCGGCCATCAGCAAGTCTAATCACCGTCATGCGGATCGGCGTGGTGACATTAAAAAAGCCCTGGGGCTGCTCAAAGGTCCAAATATTCTCCGCCACTTGTGTCCGAACCGTCCGTCGCTCGAAGTAGGGCTTGAGCGGGAGCCCTGTCAGCAAGGTGTATTGCCTGTCTTTCTTGAGGCGGGCTTCCTCCGGGCTGATTTTGCGGCTCTCCCGCGTGCTATCATCGCGGGTATAGACCTCCAAGAGCGTTGAAAAGGGTTTGGGCTTGCTGCTGCTGCTGCTCGTGGCAGTTTTGGGCGTGGCTTTGGCTGGTGCCGGTGTCTTGCCCACTGCTTGAGGGCTCTTAGGTTTTGTTCCAGGAGTGTAGGCGTGGGCTAGGGGAGGCTGGAGGAGGAGAAGGAGGAGCAGGAAAGCTGCACCAAATAGACACGGGCTCCGGCGTTGGCGTGGCCTGTCCATGCTACTGCTGGTCGTCCTTGTCCTGTCGGGGTTGGAATTGTACAGGAAAGAGTGCATAAGTGAGAAAGGCGTGGGCGAAAATGAGGGGGTCGAAGCAGGAGAGGAGAAGAGGTGGAGGGCCTATCTCGACCCGTCTAAGCACTCTCACGCAAGCACCCCACCACCACAACCACTACACAGGGCTTCCCTCGTCATGTTTCGACGCGTAGGAGCCGGCTTGGGACAGTGGGTGTGCGGCACGTCCGCGTCGTTGCCTGCCACCGCCGCCGCCGCTCGCCCCTCATCCACCATCATCACAAGCAGCAGCAGCCGGAGCCTCAGTGTCCTGGCCTCATCCACCCGGACGCCCCACCCCTTCCTCCTCGCCCAGCACCAGCACATGTCGCAACAGCAGCAGCAGCAGCTACTATCACCATCACGGGGGCTGTCGACGAGCAGGGACAGCAGCGCGGCGCAGCACGAGGCAGAAGCAGCAGAGGCGGCAGCGCGAGAAGAAGGGGAGGACGGCCTGTTGGAAGCGCCCAAGCCGCCGCGTAATTCCTTGGTGGGCGTGGTGGTTTCGGACAAGATGGACAAGTCTATCGTGGTCAAGGTGCGTTCATGGGTCGGGTTGGTTTGGGTGGTTGGGTGGGTGTGGGAGGGTGGAGGAGGGGAGGCGAGAGGGTCTGCTGTGCTGCTTTGGTTGTGCTGTGTCTGCATATGCTTTCTTTCACAGGCACATTTTTTCAACCATCTTTCTCACGAATCCACATACCTCTCTACCCTATTTTGTCATAGGTGGCGCGTTTGAAGCTTTTCTTGCCTTACATGGTGCGGAAGCGGACGTTCAAGAAGATCATGGCCCACGACGAGGCCAACGAATGCGGGATTGGGGATACCGTGCGCATCAAGCCTTCGCGGCCTCTGAGCAAGCGGAAGCGGTTTGCCTTGCACGAGGTTATCCGCAAGGACCCGAAGTTGACGATATAGAGAGGGGTGGGGGGAGGAGTAGAGCGTGGAGGAGGAAGGGGGGGGGAGGGGCAGGAGAGGCTGGGAGAGATAGATGACCTCCTGCCATGCTGCCACCGTTCATTGCAAGACCCAGCGGAGAAAAGAAACAATAGGAAATGTCTTTGAATTCATTTGTTGAGCAGAAAGATAACAAATTTGTGTTGCTTCCTCTTAATGTATTTGTTGCCTTGCACCCGGCGCTGCGGTTCGAGTTCCGATCTCCCAAATCGAAAAGCGTTCCACCCCCACGCCGCAAGCAACAATCAACCATGCATTCTGCCCCTCTAAAACGCAACAATGCTGTGGCCAAGAGGCAAGCTCACGTAGAAGAGAACGTAAACTCTGATACGCTTGTATGACAGGGGCTGGAGCTGTGTGGTCAACGTGCCATTTTTCTCAGTCATCATCATCATCATCATCCACTTGCCTCGCCTCCCCACCCACCTCCACACACACACAGGCGCATTTGTTGCATGAGATTACGCCCGTCCCTTCACCTCTTGCCTATCCTCCTTCTCCTCGCCTTCCGTAGCACGACGGCGCACCTTGTCCGTGTCGGCGTGGCCACCGCCGCCTCGGCCTGCGGCCTGGGCTCCTTCATTGCGCCGCGACTGGTACGACGTTTGCCACTCCCCTCCTCCTCGATAAGATGCCGCAGCAGCACCACCATCCTTGCGCCGCGACTGCTGCAACTGGGAGGTGCGCCACGACGTTTGCCACTCCCCTCCTCCTCGATAAGATGCCGCAGCAGCACCGACAGCAGCACCGACGGTAGCAGCAACGATGACGAGGTACCGGGGCGCGTGCCCAATAAAATTGTGCCCGGCACCATTTACTTCGTTGCCACCCCGTTGGGCAATCTGGGCGACATAACCCTGCGGGCTTTGGACGTGCTGCGCGGCGTCGATTTGATCGCATCCGAGGACACGCGCACCACCGGCTTGCTGCTCAAGGCTCTCGGCCTTGACAAGAAGCCACAAATGAGCCACCATCAGCACAACGTCCAGAGTCGCGTGCCGGAGCTGGTGCGCAAGGCACAAGTGGAAAACCTGTCGATTGCAGTGGTTTCGGACGCAGGCACGCCCGGCATCTCCGATCCCGGTAACGAGCTTGCCGCTGCATGTTGGGCCGCTGGCGTCCCTCTCGTGCCTGTACCGGGGGCATGCGCGGTGGTGGCGGCGGTTAGCGTGTCTGGGTTTGCATCGACAGAGTTTGTCTTTATAGGCTTCCTCCCCGCCAAGAGTGGGAAGGCCCGCAAAGCTAAAGTAGCTGAGGTGGCCACGCAAGACCGACCATGCGTGCTGTATGAATCGCCCAACCGCGTGGTGCGCACGCTGTTGGAATTGCGGGAGGCGGATGAGACGGGCGGGGAGCGCATGGTGTTGTGTGCGCGGGAGCTGACCAAGCTGCACGAAGAGCTGTTTCGGGGCACCTTGACGGAGGCCTTGCTGCACTTTGGCGGTGGAGAGGGGGATGATTCGCCAGCAGTAGCATCGCCAAGAGGGGAGTTTACGTTGGTAATAGGGCCACGGCCTCGGGTGGCGCGGGGGGAGGAGGAAATGGATGTCTTGGTGCGGGAGATGCTGCAGGTCTGTTTGGAAGAGGAAGGGCTGTCTGCTTCAGAAGCGGCCAAGAAGGTTAGCAAGAGTCTAGGTAAGGAGGCGGGCTTAGCGAAATCGGACGTGTACAAAATCGCGCTGGAAATAAAGCAAAATGATAGGTGAAAATTCTCCGTTGTGTCCTTGGGGAGGGAAGGGTGCTGTGAAGTAATGGTTTTTGCTTTCTGTTTGGATGTATTGCTTTCTTTAATTGAGACTCGGCACTTGATGTATGCTAAGAACTTTCAATCGCAGGTCCGCTGCCAATAACAGCGTGCGAAAGCCGCCTGAGCCACTGCTGCGGCGCTCCCGGCGCTCACGCGGCCATAAGCCCTTCAGGAAGCGCCTACACCATTTAAACATTGTCTAATACGTTCTTTCTGATATTTTCTCTTCTTTTCTGTCGCCTGACATCTTTTGGCCAGTCCTTGCTTGATTCTTGATTCTTGATTGGTCTGTATTACCGGCCCATATGCACATTGGTGTCCTCATCTCTCGAATAGAACGAAGGGTGCACACTGACTTGGCCCAGGAAAAGTGGGTAAATCTTGAGTTGAACGTATCAGTTACCTTATGCAGGTCCGTCATCACCAACTTTCACCTTGTGTGAGAAGTGGTGTGGCTTGCAAGGCGCAGAGGCCCTTTTTGGGTCCCAAATGCACGCACGCGCCGAGATAGAACGGCAGAACCACACGTAGGTTTGACAAGCTGACGCGCCCCACATGTCTGCTGAGGTACCAGCTACCTTATGCAGGCTCGTTTTTCCTCCCATCGTCGCTAGGAAGGTACTTAGGTGGCCAACACTGCATTCTCCATAGGAAAAAGGTCGGGCCCGACCTTTTGTCTTTTGGGAGCCCTGGTGCCCGGAGTATTGGGGGCATGTGGTGCATTCTTAGGCAGATATGGGCGTGTGTATCAACCCAAGATTACTGGCCAGTTTGGGCTTGTTCTGAGTATGAACTAGGTACAAAATGGGGTGGTGGAGGAAGAGCAGCGCCACATGGGCCGCATGGGCCGCCAAGGCTTGAAGCAAGCGGCGGTTGTGATGAGCGTTGCAAGCTAACTTCGACATGTTCGTTCATTCGCCCCTCCAACACAAACCTGGCAAAAGAGAGGGCACAATAAACCGCAAAAAGACCAGGGGTTGTACTGTAAGAAGTAAAAGGCAATCGCCACTTGTGGACCTGCAACTGTTGGCCTTTTGCATTGTGCGAGCAAGAATTTTCCGCGCACCGAGGTCCCACCGACGTCCCGCCGTCGGAGAAGAAGCGGCTCGACCGCATGCACATACACACACCATCATCTGCTTGCTTGCCCTTCCTCACACGGGCAACGCCAGTCTTTAAAGTCCCCTGGCGACCCAGGATCCAGGCACCAAGCATTGGCTCTTTGACGGGGTGATTGCCCCTCAAAAAACAAGCTCAGAAATGGCTGAACTTGCGTGCCCGCGCTCAAACGAAAACGTTTCCCCCTCGCCGCCAGTACTACCAGCACAGACAACAGACGCAACGCACAGACAGCACAAAAATCACAACGCACAGATACACAGGCACATGCACGGGTTAATAAAAATGGCCCTTTCAACAACATCTAGCATCCTCCTACCCCTCCCACCCACACACTTGACAGGAGTTTTTGTCATGACCCCGTCCCCCGCCATCGTGACTGCGCTCGGCCCCGCCCGCCCTCCCCCCACCACCCAGCCCTTGGAGATCGATGGTGCCTTTCAAGACGCGTCTTCCACCGCTTCCTCCTCGTCGCTGGTGCAGGAGCAGCACCACCACCAGCAACACGGGCATGGCGATAGGCAGAGTGCCATTCGCGATTATTGCCTGGGCTTCCTCCCCCCGCACGTCCGACGCCGAGGCCTGACCCTCCCGCCCCTGGGGGAGATTGGCCGCAAGTTCGTTTCCGCCCTCTCCTTTCCTTACTTCCCCATGGCCGGTATGAACTGGAAGGTCTACGGCACCGAGCTGGTGACGTCGGACATTATGGGCGGGCTCACGGCGGGCATCATGATGGTGCCACAGAGCATGGCCTATGCGGTGATTGCCAATTTGCCTCCGATCTTCGGCCTTTACGCCTCCACCGTCACAGGCTTTGTCTACGCACCCTTTGGCACCTCCGGCGCGCTCTCCATTGGGGCGGTCATTCTCGTCTCCCTTTTTATGAGTGAGACCTACACTAACCTCGGCATTCCTCTCACGAGCAAAGACAAGGACCCCATCCTCAACCACCAAGACCACTACCACACCTACGTCCGAGAAGAAGTGGCCGCCATCGTCTCCTTTGCAGTCGCCATTCTCCTCTGTGGCATGGCCCTGTTCCGGGTGGGCTCTTTGATGAAATTTATCAGCCCATCTGTGCTCTCAGGTTTTGTGACGGGCAGCGCGGTCTACATTTTCATCACCCAAAGTAAGTACATTTGGGGCTTCAAGGTGCCCCACGAGGAGGTGCAGCTCAAGGAGTTCTCCTTCCTGTTCCGCCACCTCAAGTCTGACTCCAACCGCTACAGCATGGCCATCGGCATTCCCTCCTTCTTCGCGCTTTGGGGCCTCCGAACCCTCCGCATCGCCCTTACCCCCGCCCTCCGCCGCCTCCGCGCCAACGGCCGATCCGGCCTAGCCAACACCTTCACCCTCCTGCTTTCTAGCACCACCCTCCTCGTCATCTGCATCGTCACCGTGGTTGCCTCCCAGTGGGTGCAGGAAGGGAAGGACATCAAGGTCATCGGCCGGGTCCCCGCGGGTTTCAACCCATTCTCCATCCCCAAGCTCAGCAACACTTTCTACGGGACGGGAATTCCTTTCGGCAAGGTCTTAATGTCGGGAGTCCCCATCGCCCTCCTCACCTACCTCGAGTCCATCTCCGTGGCGAGAAAGTACAGTGTCTTGTATAAGTACCCTCTTGACATGACTCAGGAGTTGTGGGCGTTAGGCATGTCTTGCTTGGTCGGCTCCTTCTTCAAGGCCTACCCGCCCGGGGGAGGCTTCTCCCGCACGGCCCTCCAGAGCGAGATGGGGGGGAGGACGCCTCTGGCTAATGTGGTGGCTAGCTTGTTTGTCTCGCTGGTGTTGGTGGTGGCGACGGGTTTGTTGAAATTTGTGCCCATGGCCGTGCTGGCTGCTCTGATCTGTACCAATATCATGAGCTTGTTTGATTTTCATGAGATGTGGCGGGCTTTGTGGGTGGCACCGGTGGATTTTGTCATCATGATCTTCACCTTCTTCGTCACGGTGCTGTACAACGTGGAGAAGGGCTTGACGTACGGCATCATCGCCTCAGTGCTCATTTTACTGCTTCAATTTAGCAAAATGGACCTGGATTCTCTGGGGCAGATGGCCTTGACGCAGGAGCAGCACAGCACCAACAACCATCTCCTCCCCCGGGTGCCCCCTACGCCCAGCAGCAAGGGCGAGGTGCTCTGTGCCCTGGACAACTACCCCGCCGCCCGTCAGCACCCCACGGTGAAGGTGTTTCGTCTGCGGGCCAACCTCTTCTTTGGGAACGTGTCGACCTTCCGCGATGAGTTTTATGCGTCCATTGCCGAGACCCGCGAGCCTATCAAGGCTGTCATTATCGATGCCTCGGGCGTGCTGCAGCTGGATTTGTCGGCGTTGGCGGTGATTGACGAGCTGCTGACCGAGATGAAAAAGCAAGGGATTGATGTTTATATGGCCGCTGCGACTTCTCGGGTCGTGAAGAAGGTCGAGGCGTACGAGCTCCTCGAGGAGCTGGGGGGGCTCCCACTTGTGCGGATGGAGGTGGGGGATGTGTTTTGGAGCGTGTTGGAGGAGGTGGAGGGGAGGAGTGAGAGTGACTGGAAAAATGGGCAGGCGCATGGGCGAGAAGCAGTGCAGGCGCTGGCCGAGCATCATAAGAGGATGGCAGCTTTGGAGGGAGCGACAACAGGAGGAGGAGAAGGGGAGGAGCTCACAGTGGAGGTGGTGCGCCGCAAGGCGAATATGTGAAAAGGTGGGAGAAAGCGAGTGAAGAAGGATCGAGGTGAGAAAAGATGAGAAGACCTAATTATAGCTTGCTAATTCATCATTTGCTTTTAGTCTTATAAATTCCCATGTGACTTTGTGGGTTTTACTGTTCCGTCTACGAAAAGTAGGGGGGTATACCCCGTTTGCCGCCGCATTATTGTCACACTGACCTTATTTTCACCCGCTATATCGCATCGAATACCAGCCCGATCGCTTGGAACGTGTTGAGTTACATACAGAGGTGAAGTGTGGGTGGTTTGGAGACGAAGGCACGCCCTGGGGGCGAACGAGCGCTGCGTGCCCTTTTTGCCGCCTGTCCGAGAGGCTTGGAGCATTTTGTGATCCAAAGCCCAAAAAGCACAAAACCCAGACAACAGACTGCAGGGGCACATTATGGTATTTCCATGCATTGCTTCATGTTGTATATATCTTTGTAGAGTTTGGCTTCGGGTATAGCCTCCTTCACGATGGAGGTCGTGGCGGACCGAGCACCATCATACGTGCCGGAAAGCTAGCACTTCACGTTTGCTACTACTAACATTCCACACCCCTTTCTTAAACCCTTCGGTCTTCAGATTTTTCACGGGCCAGGGGCTCCAGTGCAGCGGTAGGCAGGTCATAGGTTCTTTGAAATACTTTCGACACCGACCCCCAAGCAACGCGTCGTGTGCACGGTGCCAGGAGCGTGAATTTGGGGTCCAGCCGTTCGGACACAGAAAAGGGCCGAAAACACGCGACAGCGCGTTCCGCTATGTCAAAATAAGCTAGGCAGGCGCTCTCTACTACTCTGTTAATTGGTTTCATACTTGGAGGCTTGGGAGGAGCGCCAAAATCAGGTGTTACGGCCCTGGGTGACTAGATCTCGGCTGCCCCAAATCGACACGCCGCCACCGCTTTGGGAAGTGCCGGGAGGTCAAGGGCCTTCAGCATTCACGCAAACGTCCCCCCCCAAATCCCAATTCCTATGCGCACAACCTTTCACGGCAATTTCAAGCAACCTTTGCTAAGGCAGCATGGGTTGGTGCTTACGGTGTGGGACGCGTTTGTCCTGATAATTGATGGAAATAATCTGGCGCGAAGCGATGGCGCCACCTCAAGACCTCAAGTTCGCCACGCAGCTACGCAGCAGTGCAGGCTCTGGCGCTGCATTCCTGCTCAATGGCTTAAGCAATTGCTGCGTATTATAGACAGGGTATTTTCTATACGCACTGAGTGGGTTAAGCACCCCGCTAAGGTGCGCGGGGCGTCTCTTGTAGTGACTCGCGTGAGAGAGGCGGGCGGGAGGTTCACATCGAATGCTGGGCTATGAACCCAAGCAAGTTGTGCACCTACAGTCACCCAGCCACAATTGAACGATGGGAAACCATCATTTAGATACCCAACAGTCGATTTCTGTGGCCTTGGCCCCGAGATTGCCGATTGTGATGCCCTAGAACTAATCTACTAAGCCATCAAGGCTTGAAGCAGCGCGCGTAGCGGCCCATGGGGAGGTTGAGGTGTGGCACAAACCGATTTGGAACGGCGGATGCATGCAGGCTTGGCCCAGGAAAAGTGGGTAAATCTTGAGCTGAATAGGTCAGCTACCTTTTGAAGGTCCGTCTTTGCCAGTTTTTGCCTTGTGTGAGAAGTGGTGTGGCTTGCAAGGCCCAGAGGCCCTTTTTGGGTCCGAAAAGCACGCACGCGCTGATTTGGAATACAAGAACCGCAGGTCAGTTTGACAAGCTGAGGACCCCAACATGCCTGCTAAGGTACCAGCTACCTTATGCAGGTTCGTATTCACTCTTACCGTCCCTAGGAAGGTAGTCAGGTGGCCAAAAGTGAAAATGTCCTATGGCCGGCTCCGTGCACGGAGCCACAATTATGTCTGGCCATTTGTGCCCGAGGTATTGAGGGACATGTGTTGCATTCTTAGGCAGATATGAAGGTCTGTATAACTCAAGAGTAAGGGGCAGTTTGGGCGTAATTGATGAAGGATTGAGCACAAAAAGGGGTGGTGGAGGAAGGGGCAGCACATGGGCCGCCAAAAAGGGTGGCGCGAAGCAGGAAGCGATTTCATCGAGATCGCTGGTTGGGCAGACGACGCAAACTAAACGCGGAGGACAAGCACTCACACCGCCCAACCACACACAACACATACAAGCACAGGAGACCTCCTAATGTTGTCCTTGTCCTGGCCAAAAAGGTGAAAGGCTGTGCGTGGCGACGGCATCATCCTGGATTGATCACACATGGTCCAGCCACAATCCTCCCGCCGGCGGCCACAATCACTACCCCACCACTCCCTCCTTGCCCCAATGCCGCACCTCGTCATCCTCCTCCTACTGCTTCTGCTTTCAAGCCTGGCCACTGCCTTTTTGCTCCCCCCCACCGTCGTCCAGCGCCCGTCAATATATCCCCTCACTCCGCTCGCCGCCGCTCCCAGCACCACCCAGCAGCGGCAAACCCCAGCCCAACGCGTCCAGCACGCGCTCACCCCCGAGGACATTCTTTCTCGCGCTTTTGAAGAGCTCCCCAACCTCAAAGCCGCGCACTTATCGACCGCCGTGCTCCGCTTGGGCAAGGGCTTAATGCAACCCAAGGAAGCGGCTCGTCGCCGACATTTGACGCAAGAAAACAAAGCTTTCCACACCCTCCTCGACCAAACACTCGCGCTCGTCAGCACGCCCACCGCGAATCTCGGCCACGTCCAGGACCTGTTGCTAGGGTTGGCCTTGCTGGAGCATCCTTTGCATGACGACCCTCCCCTCCAAGCGCGCATCGAGAAGGACCTCTACCACAATCTCTTGGCCCGACGGGTGAACGAGCTCTCACCCGGTGACATTAGTGGGCTTGCCTGGTGTTGGCACAAGCTCGGCTTTCAACCTCCGCGTCTTCCTTCGGCTCTGGCAGAGGTGACTGCTACCTTGCCCTTTCGTGTTTTGATTGGTGCGTTGAAAGCAAATGAAGACGAGGAGGAGGAGGAGGAGGAAGAAGCATCGCTATTAGATCTAGAGGGGTTGCGTGCAGAAGTGGACCTGAAGCGCGACACCATCCAATTGTCTCCTGAGAAAACAATTGAAGAATCTCGTTTGACGGCATGGCAAGGCACGCAGCCGTTTTATTATAGTGGGAAGGAGATGCCTGCGCGGCCGATGACTCCGAGGATTGCTCGGATTCGGGATAGATTGGAAAAGCTGACGGGGGTGCGGTATGATTGTGTGTTGATTAATATGTACGAGACGGGGAAGACGGGCATGCGGTACCATGTGGATCCGGACCAAGGTAGGTGAAAAGAAGTAGAGGAGTGGATGGTTGTTTGTGGTGGGTGTGTGGATGTGGGTGTGGGTGTGTGTGTGTGTGTGTGGGTGTGGGTGTGGGTGTGGGTGTGGGTGTGGGTGTGGGTGTGGGTGGGTGTGTGGGGGTGTGTGGGGGTGTGGGTGTGTGTGGGGGTGTGTGGGTG
>Ga0209390_10010037_pt1 | contig 11203 bp, 8 predicted proteins | sample BON01_FD_187212 | JGI IMG/M metagenome (GOLD analysis project Ga0209390, IMG submission 187212) | Freshwater microbial communities from Lake Bonney liftoff mats and glacier meltwater in Antarctica - BON-01 (SPAdes) (version 2) | ecosystem: Environmental > Aquatic > Freshwater > Ice > Glacier... | reverse complement strand
TCGCTATCCGCTGGCGCTTTGCAATAACCTTTAGTACTCGGGCTCGATTTGTGTGTGCTGGAACAGCTTGTCTTGCAAATCGCCCACTGTCGCTCCTTTCCACAGTATTACTCTACTCAGCAGAGGGCGCCATAGAGGAGGGAGGGAGGGAGGGACATCAAAGACAGAGGGTGAGTCGGATGCAACACTTGTGATGCAACACTCGTGATGCAACACTCGTGATGCAAGTCTCGTGACATTCAAGTCTTGATCCAGTCACTCTGCTCTCTTCTACATCGCCACGTCCTCACGCATGTACAAGGAGAGAGTGTGTGACAGAGTGTGACACCGATACGGACACGGACCTGGGATGGTTACAGGCGCACGGACGAGAGATGGTGCACGGACGAGAGATGGTGCACGAGACACATGTGCCCCTCTATCCCATGCTTTTCCTTCTCTCTTTCTGTTTCCCTCTTTCCATCTCTCTCTCTTTCTCTTTCTATTTTGCTCTCACGCTCACGCGCGCTCTCCCTGGTATGGATGTTGCGGCAATTGCCTAAGGTGTATCGTGGATGCTTCATCTCCATGCTTCATCGCTTGCTTGAGACACCACCACCTACTAACGCATTTTTGCTTCTTGCACTGCAGTCTGTGTGCTTTCTTACTGCAATCCATAAGGGGGGGGGAGAGAGCAAGGTGGAGTACAGCTGCTCGTCCCACCCCCTGTGCGTGTGATTTGTTGTTAGATCTCTTGAAGGCGTTGAGAAGTCTCCTCATTTCACCAACTCACATGCATTAATGTGTGCATTTGTTTGCATGTTTGTCTTGATCATCGACGACACCCGCTCGTCCCAACCCCTGTATGTGTGTCGTGGTGTCAGGTCTACGAGACTGGCTTTGATATGTCTCCTGTCTTCCTTCACCTTCCCACATTCATGGAAGTGCTTGCATGCACGTTGTTTGTTCTTTTTTTGGTTTGTTTGTTGGTTTATTTGTATGTTTTTTTCTTTGTGTGTACGTAGTATGAAAGTGTGTATGTACGTATGATTTTGTGTATGTTTGCTCGTTTTTTTTGTGTGTATGTATGTATCAAGACACAAGGGGACAAAAACACACACGCAGACAAACAGCACGAGCAATCGGAAAATTGGAGATTGGAAAAAAATGGAGATTCTGGTACAAAAACATTCATTTTAAAATATTGTCGGTGCACGACCTACTGCAAGCACCTCGCAACAGCGGGAGAGATGACGCAACAGAAATAATGATTGTATAATGAACTAGCCCTCCTCCCATTCTATAGATTCACTCACTGCAACAAATTGACACGGACACTCCTTCTCATGTTCCTCCACGGCGCCGTGGAATAATTATCACCATTTTGCAAGATTTCGGGACCAATTGTATGGTCCCTGCAGACTGGGACTCACTCAGCACCTGTGCGTTTGTCGTCCCAATTTCACATCTGATTTAATTGGAGAATCTCCAATTTTTCCGGCTGCTAGAGCAGAGCCATTATATATTTGTACACATTTGCGTGTATGCATGCCTATTTGCCCTTGTGTGTACATAACCATACTACACATTGGGACCATGAGGGCCACAATGTGAGACGCAACTTCAGTTGCATAACAGAGTTGCTCCCTTGAGAATGGGGGCTAGACACGCAGCTCTATGTAGCTAGGTCTTATCAGATTTTCAAGTAATATGCTGCGTTTGAAACGCATCTTTTCCTCAGAAACGCGGCAAATATGGGCCTCTTTTTGCAGGTAAGAGACCAAGAGATTTTTCTGTTCGAATCTCGTTCGAACTGAGACTTTCATGTCTCGGGAGATTTTGCTGTTTCTCAGAGATTTTGCTGTTTCGGATTCGAAGGACTCTCGTGCTCAAACCAGGCAAGAATTATTTTCTCTTTTCAGGGCCTGGTGGACCTCGCAAGGGAGTCTGAAAGGACAAGCTGTCGGAGAGCACAGGGCGTTCAATATCAAAGCCGTCTGCAGGCAGGCATGGAAATCGTTCCATCTCGAAAAATGCAGGCTCGGTGGCTGCCCGCAGCGCTCGCATGACCCGAAGCCGGTCTGTCACCTCTTTGTGTAGGCTTGGCTCTATTGCCGTCCAAGATGTGCGCCCTCATGGAAGGATGCGGCGAAGGGCGTTCAAATGAGAATAGAAGGCCAACTGAAGGATCATATCGTGTTCCCTCCGGGGAATACCATATCATCCGAACCTGCTTCCCGCCCTGCTCGGCAGCGCCAGTGGCGGCAAGCATATCAAGGCCGTCTGCAAACGGGCATGGAAATCATTTTCGCGGTAATGATTTCCACCAGCAGGCTCGGCGGCTGCCCGACGCCCGCATGACCTAACGCCAGTCTGTCGCCTCGACGCATTAGGCTTGGCTCCGTCAATTTGTTCCCGCGCGCCCTCATGAATGACGCCATCGCGGCCTTGCAGGAAGATGTCGACATTCGGGTTTCTGTCGTAGACTTCGCGCAGCCAGGTGGAGGTTAGTCTCGCCTGAAATCAGTTCCGCGAGCTCGTCAAATCGGCAAGGGAAATTCGCTGGAGCTTGAACTCTTGAACGACGGGGCCCCGAGGACTCCTCATGCTTCGGTTGGAGTCGACGCGACGTAAACGCGTGTCACCTGGTATTACTCTCCCACTGCCCTGTATCTATGCAGCGCACCCTCTTGAACCTGCAGCTATCTGTTGCACGCCTGCTTGACCTTTCAGCGTCGCTGCACATTAGTTCTCTCTTCATACTGCTGTTCCGGTCAAATACTGCGGCGGCTGATGCGGACTTTGCGTTCGCTACTGCCCGTGTTTCATTATTGTAGATCCAACAAATTCTGTGTTGCATCTGCAATGCATGCTGCAGTTGCATGTATTACATCCGATTTCGCAGTGGAGCGGCGCGTGCGCGGTACTGTGTCATCGCTCGTTTCCGAAAGTCCTTGTAGGCAAACGCGTATATCCTCTCCATATTGTCGCTTGTGTATCATACACCTACCTACACAGGTGGATCATCATCGAGACACACGCCGCCGTTGAGATGGCGTGAAACAGTTGCTTTGTCAACCTTTACCTCTTGATTCGACGGAAAGAATAGTGGATTGCCGGTGTCTCAAATTTCCATTGATGTACAATGGATGCACCCGGAAAGGAGTGTTTCAACTCACCGCTCTCGCGCAGGCAAAACCCGGACCATAGACCTCGAAAGGGCGGATGGCCGGACGAAGGATCATGCCGCGTTTTCCCCGGGAAATGCCGCATCATCCGTGACTTGACGTGTTGCAAATCTCCGCCCCGCTCTGTGAAGTTCGGCGCCAGTAGCAATAAAGTCGACTCGGAAGGACAAGTCGTCAAAGCGCGAAGAACTTACAAGGACGGCGAAAAAGCTAGATCGTCATGTTGTGTTTTCCCCGGGAAACGCTACATCATCCTATTCACAGCAAATCCCCGTCCTGTTCTGAGGAACGCGACGCCGGTGGCATCCAAAGCAAAGCGGTACGGAAGTTTCCAGGACCCCGTGTGCTCCTCATGCGTCTGTGGATTGCCTAACCTGGTAACCTCTTCTCTTGAGGACTTTCCACCAGCGCAAAGACAGACTGAAGACACACAGTGGGCCCGGTAGTCTCGGCCGTGACAATTGTGACGTGGTCGGTGGACGTCTCAACCAACTGCTTTCAACCAACGGTCGAGAAGAGGGTGTATTGTTATACCCTCGCCGTAGGTTATTGCATTGTAGTGCGAACTTGCTGGTCTGTCATGTTATGTTTGAAAGCGGATGTTCATGTTATGTTTGAAAGCGGATGTTCACCGAGGCGCATGGAACTGGCAAGATGTGCACGAAGTTGTCTCGCCCACCTTTTTTTCATTCGAAAAATTTACCGAATTTGGTTAAAGAAAAGTCTCACCTGGTAGTATCTCCCTCAGAAGAACACTACCACTGTGAGATACACGCAGAAAGGGGACCACACGAGACGCAGGCGAGAGACTTGTCACCCGTCATCTATAATTGAAGATGCGCCATTGAGATCTTACCAAACAAATATCGGACGGGACAAATCTTCCCCGGGAGAATGTTGTGGTCTAAGGTTGTCGAACATTGTATGTCCTTCCAAATCTTATTTGAAAGACTACGATTAGTACTGTAAGGAACGGGTACCTCCCGCGCCAGTTCAGTCGCATCTTCTGTGAAAGACCGCAACTAGCGTAAAGGTGTGACGAGGAAAATACAATCCTCATGCGGAAAGGACTACACACCACGCCATCTCCTGTATCTTGCACTACTTCCAAAGTAATCCGAGAATACGCTGAAAGGACGTTTTCCAAAAATCATGGATGTCAGTCACTCAGACACATCACGTCGTTGAAGTGTCTTGTCACACCCTGTTCACAAGACTTCCAGTCTACAGATTCGCACTGTTCTGATTGTCCATCTTGTTCGTTCAGATTCAGATGATGTAGGACCCGTCAATCTTCTCAGGATGTGACTTATCAGTGTTGGAATTCACTAGATATGTATAATTAGTTCGCCTATCCAGTTTGCCGACGCTCTCCTTGAGTCGTGATACAGTGCGTGCAAATCAGATGGCGTTCGCATATTGCGCGTTGTCACACATCTTCAGATGTGGTGATGTCAGAAGGACTTGAGGGTATTACACCCGTAATTCCCTTAGATGACAGCGAAGAGATCGCCAGATCGAAGATGATAAAGTCAAATTACCCTCTTGCGTGTCAATTTACCCGCAAGCTGAGTTTTTTCGCACGAATATTGTGCGCCTGGACCATCATAATACCAGACACGCGCCACTTTCAACACTTGCCAGACCCCTTGCTCGCCACAAAATTTGATCACTAGAGTCATCTCACCTGGTATCATCCTTTCCAGAAGACTGATAGAGAGAAGAAGGTCAGAGGCGGGCCCTCGTCAATTATACGGCACAAAGATGATTCCAATTTTCTCCGGGAAAATCATCCGTGGTCCTTGTTAATCTCCGCCCCACTCTACATGTAGAACGCGCAGTGGTCGCAATCCAAAAAAGAACGACAAGTCTCCGGAGTACGAAAGGCGCTCCAAGGACGGTAGAAAGCCAAATCGAAGGATAATGACGTGTTTCCATGGGGAACGCAGCATCATCAGTGACAATAACAAATCCCCGTCCTACTCTGAGGAGCATTACACCAGTGGGAGCCAAGTGGAGAGGGCAAGTCATCCGGATGCGAATGTGGTCCAGGACCCCGCGGGTTCCTCGTGCGATGGCAGATCATCAATGTCGCACCCGGTATCTACTCTTCTTGAAGACTGCTCACCAGCGTGAGACAATAGAGACATGAGGTCGCCCGAAGGGATCCACCTGAGTCACACTACACAGCGAGTCATGGACTAAAAAGAGTCTCAGCCATTTATTTATAACTTCAAGATTGCGCCAGCATGACGTTGTCAGTAATTGTGCCAAACCAACTATTTTCAACTAACATCCGAGAATCGGCCGTTTTGCCCTCGAGTCATAGGCCTTTCTTTGTCGCAGTGTACATGTATTGTCTGTCATGAATTTCGAGTAGTCGGCGAGCAAGACATGAAAGAGCTGACTCGCCAGCCCCCCCCCATTTTTTCCATCGGAAAATATCACGGAGATGGTGGAAAGAAATTTCATGTAAGGTGTCTTTCCACTCCCTACCTACCCCTGTGTAGAAAGACAGGGCCCAAGACGCAGTCGCGGGCGGGCTTCCATCTCTTGTCTTGGAATTTGGCGAGGTGCGCCAGCTGTTAGCGGACAGATGCCTCGCAGCAGCTGTTTTCCCTCGGACGCAGCTGTTGGTACAAAAACAGACGAACATTGTATGCCTTCCAGCATCTTCGTGCATATGTTTGCAACACCTCACCCGAAGACTGGACACCATTGCAATGTTAATCAGCAGTCATCTCAACAAACAGTTTTCAACAGGAAGCACAGTTGGCTGGTGGTATTGTTCAAGCGGCGCATACCCTAGCGATATGTTGCGACAAGCAGTCCCTGCGCCGTGTCGCGAGCTCGCTTGTTGTCTTGTAGTTCAATCAGACTTTCACCGAGACGCATGCCACCGACAAGACAGACATGAAGAGAAGTAAGTCTCCTGCCCCATCCTTTTCCTCGAAAATGGGCCGGTGACGTCAAATGAAAAGTCTCACCTGGTTGTATCTGCCTCAGAAGAACTGTACCAATGTGGACAGACGGATCTGTGAATTGAAGATGCACCAGCGAGTCAGTACTTCGCCAACAAGTGTCGCACGCAGCAGCGTTTTCCAACCGGAAAACCGCTGCTGGTGCGAAGACAGACAAACATTGTTTGCCCGATGATCTCACTTAAGGAAGATTTTGCCCATGCCAGATCAGTTATTTCTTCTCTGCAAGACTGTCAATGGCACATGTTGCACAAGAAGAAATGAAAACGTCACTCAGACTTCGCATTTCGAATGATTTTGCAAGATTTTCACACTCAAGTGCGAAATGCTGAATGACTAAGTGCCCATGGTGACTTGTCACCAATCCTGGGTAGACTCAAGCGGACGTATTCTACAGGACAACTTTGCTCGTACTTACTTACCCATGTGAGAGGCAACAATATTATTCAAGATGAATTCCCCCCGCGGGTGGGTTTGCGTCAACGAGTGGTTGGCTTGAACCTTTTGATACAACCGAGCACAGTATGTAAAAGGCGAAGGATGTTCAGGACTTATGGAGAGACAAAACAGGGGTGTGTTAGCAGTAAGGACTTGTGGTTGTAGTTCTATCTCTCTCAACAAGTTTCTTGTTCCCCCTCTAGTTGCTTATCTCAGATAGCCTGATGAAGCGTCTCGTATCTACTCCTTAAAAGTTCATGGTTACTTATCACTTCTGATAAAGTTCCTAGAAGCTTATCTCATTAGTGACTAGATACTCATCAACTTCAGCGCAGAGCTAATATATTACTTTCTGGAGCTGGGCACGAGATCTATCCACTTGCCTCGTATCCCTTTTCCCTCTACACGTCTCTCGTTTCCAGACTGTCTCCCCTTCCCCACTGAGTAAGTGTGAAGAAGAGGAGGAGTCGTTTGACATTTTGATCGTACGAGTGGGAGGTGCCTATCAGTTTGGTGGCATACTGAGACACTGAGAGAATGCTAGTAACAATAATAATTTACATGTCTCATTTTTACCTCTCACAATGCTGATTTCAAGATCTAAGATCTAATCGGCTTTTAATAGCCGTTTCGGTTCTCTTAGACTTTTCCCCTCCTTTTGGCGTCTCATGCCTGCCTACCTTCCTCTCCCAATAATTGTCTGTTCGTGAGCATAGCTTTCCCCTCAGAGCAGACCTTTCTTACCCTGCCCAGCACGATTAGATTTATTACTAGACTAGATACATCACTAGTTCTTAAAAATGCGCTCCAAAAGACTCTGTGACTTGCAGCGTCTCGGACAGTCGGATGTAGGATTTAGCAAAACCTTCAGGATTCAACTTTGGAATTTTGAAATCCTGTTTCTCACTAAAATCTCTGTTACCGGCATTCTTACACACTCATGCATCTTTTTCCCTTTGTGTGCTTGTGTGCGTGTTTGTTTGTGCGCTCGTGTTTTTGTTTGCGTGTTTTTTTGTGCGCTCGTGTTTTTGTTTGTGTGTCTAAGATGCGAGCGGATGTATCCAAGCTTGAACACCCCCAACTTATTGCCTCCCAACATCTATCTTCCTTGGAAACGACTAGACCCAGTCGTACACCACAAGGTGTGTGCACTCTGTGTTGGGCCAAACAGACGCGATGGAAATGGGATGGAATCAAAGATGAAGGCATCGATTCGGCAGTATGTCGTACGTCAACATGCTGGTGCGCACGGAGGAATTCACACGAGTGAAAATGTGAGCATGAAACGCAAAAAATCAAGCGAATATGCCCCTCACAGCAGTACTGCAAATCATATGCAATCAGCACCGACTCGGATTGCAAACATGAAAGGAAAAGCAGTGAGCGAAGACGGCTGGTCTAAAGACAGAGAGGAAAAGAACCCAGGCCCCCAGGAAGATGAAACCGCGCTGCCCGCCGTGTCAGCTTGCCAGCGGGACAGAATCTCGAACAAAACAGCATCTAACATTGAGAAAGCCGATCGCGGCGCCGCGTCATTACGGAAAAGACAGGGTGGAGCCGCTGGTCGCCACACGATAAGTTCTGGACAGTGACTCGCAGTAGAGTGCCAAAAGGACAGTGAGTCGGAGCAGAGTACGATGCAACATTCTCGTTCAAAAATGTTGCACCGTCAGGATTCTGTACCAGGTTTGTTTAAAAAACTTTGATCTTTGAACAGTTGCAAGTCATGATTTATGTCTGATCAAAGGTGCACCATTTTTGCGAATATATATATATATATATATATATAAAGCCCAGGCTAGTAAACGGACCGCTGGGAGGTCCTACGGGTCCGAGGTGGGATGGCGGCCCTGCCCAGGGGTTGATCAAACTCGAAGTCAATTTGTTAGGGGGGTCCGGACTATGCCGCCACTATCGGCGTACGCAGACAGCAGGATGGCTTTGACTTAATTTACTTTAAGGCAACGCGGGCCTGTAAAACCCGGTGGCCTTCAAAATAAATGGGAATGAACTGATATACATATATATTTTTACAAAAAAAAAGGATCTGTGTACGATGCACCAGCGAGTCAGTTCTTCTCCGAAAAAGTGTATCACACAGCAGCTATTTTCACGCAGTAGCTTTTTGCACCGGGACACACGCTGCTGGTAGCGCGGCAAAAAACTGGACTTCTGAACTTGTCAACCATTGAAAACTTAATTTCACATGCTTGTTTGTCTTACCTCTGATCGCTACCTTATGACCTCTATCTTATGAGCTTCTGATCGCTGCCTTATCAACCTCTGATCGCTACCTTATCAGCTTCTGATCGCTACCTTATCAACCTCTGATCGCTACCGTATGACCTCTACCTTATGAGCTTCTGATCGCTGCCTTATCAACACACGATCGCTACCTTATCAGCTTCTGATCGCTACCCTATCAACCTCTGATCGCTACCTTATCAACCTCTGATCGCTACCTTCTAACAGCTATCTTATGAGCTTCTGATGGCTACCTTTAATCAACATCTGATTGCTACCTTATCAACCTCTGATCGCTGCCTTATCAACACACGATCGCTACCTTATGAGCTTCTGATCGCTGCCTTATCAACCTCTGATTGCTACCGTATGACCTCTACCTTACGAGCTTCTGATCGCTGCCTTATCAACCTCTGATCGCCACCTTATCAGATTCTGATCGCTACCTTATCAACCTCTGATCGCTACCTTATGACCTCTCCTTATGAGCTTCTGATCGCTGCCTTATCAACCTTTGATGGCTACCTTATGAGCTTCTGATCGCTACCTTATCAACCTCTGATTGCTACCTTATGACCTCTATCTTATGAGCCTCTGATCGCTGCCTTATCAACATCTGATCGCTACCTTATGAGCTTCTGATCGCTGTCTTATCAACCTCTGATCGCTGCCTTATGACCTCTACCTTATGAGCTTCTGATCGCTGCCTTATCAACATCTGATCGCTACCTTATGATCGCTGCCATATCAATCTGTATCTGTAAAGTCATTTCAACATCTTTCGCAAGATTTCGGAAGGTGCGACAGATAGAGATTGGCAATCGAGATCCGTACCTGAGACGTACCTCTTTGTGTTTGCGCGTCCTCTGGGGCCAAAATAAGCACTCTGGCTCGATATTTTTACTTAAGCACCACGCTTATTGAGCTGGTCTTGAGGACGTATCTGGAAATGAAATCTATCGACGGATTTCGACAGTGTTTGAAAGGTGCGACAGATTCAAATTTTGCAGTGGGGATTCTGACTTCACGGGTACCTCGTGGCGTTTGCGCTCTCTCTGGGGCAAACCCCAACACTCTGGCATGCGTCTTGCCCCATGCTTACGCTCATTCACCTAGTTCTGATGCCATGTAAGACATCTGTCAACATCTTTCGGAAGATTTCGGAAGATGCGACAGATTGAGATTGGCAGCCTGGCAGTGGGCATCCTGGTCTGACCAATATCTCATGGCGTTTGAGCTCGATCTGGGACCAAAGTACGCACTCTGGCATGCATGTTGCCCCATCCTCACGCTGATTCAGCTGGTCTTGATGATGTATCTGTGAAGTCATTTTTCAACATCTTTCGCAAGATCATCGGATTTCGGAAGATGCGACAGATTAAGATTGGCAGTCGAGATCCGTACCTGAGACGTACCACTTTGTGTTTGCGCGTCCTCTGGGGCAAAAACAAGTACTCTGGCAAGATATTGATCTCAGCACCACGCTCATTCAGCACGGTTTGACGACGTATCTGGAAACGAAATCTATCGACAGATTGCGACAGATTACGGAAGGTGCGACAGATTGAGATTGGCAGTCGAGATCCTTACCTGAGACGTACCTCTTTGTGTTTGCGCGTCCTCTGGGGCCAAAATAAGTACTCTGGCACGATATTCTTATTTCAGCACCACGCTCATTGAGCTGGTCTTGACGACGTATCTGGAAACGAAATCTATCGACAGACTGCGACAGATTACAGAAGGTGCGACAGATTGAGATTGGCAATCGAGATCCGTACCTGAGACGTACCTCTTTGTGTTTGCGCTTCCTCTGGGGCCAAAATAAGCACTCTGGCTCGATATTTTTATTTCAGCACCACGCTCATTGAGCTGGTCTTGACGACGTATCTGGAAACGAAATCTATCGACAGATTACGACAGAGTTTGAAAGGTGCGACAGATTCAAATTTTGCAGTGGGGATTCTGACTTCACGGGTACCTCATGGCGTTTGCGCTCTCTCTGGGGCAAAACCAAACACTCTGACATGCATCTTGCCCCATCCTCACGCTCATTCACCTAGTTCTGATGCCATATAAGACATCTGTCAACATCTTTCGGAAGATTTCGGAAGATGCGACAGATTGAGATTGGCAGTGGGCATCCTGGTCCCACAGCTCATACAGTGAAGGTGATCACTGTCCACTGAGGCTCAGGGGGCTGCCTGCAGCCCACACCTTCTTTTGAGTGATTCCTCAAAGCCCGCACCTTATTTCACCGTTCACTCAGTGAAATGCAATTGGTCCGCACCGTCATCTAGTGGGCTGCCCCCAAGCCCGCAACATCAATCACTGTATATACAGTGATTCTGTCCTGTTACAGGATAGATTACACAT
>Ga0209390_10010036_pt1:10000-11205 | contig 11205 bp, 10 predicted proteins | sample BON01_FD_187212 | JGI IMG/M metagenome (GOLD analysis project Ga0209390, IMG submission 187212) | Freshwater microbial communities from Lake Bonney liftoff mats and glacier meltwater in Antarctica - BON-01 (SPAdes) (version 2) | ecosystem: Environmental > Aquatic > Freshwater > Ice... | reverse complement strand
AGGAGGGAAGGAGGGAGGGAAGGAGGGAGGGAGGGAAGGAGGGAAGGAGGGAGGGAATGCAAGGTGCTGCTTTAGTTCTGGTGCAAACCATGAATCAGCCCAAACGCTCCGACACCACCTATCTGCTGCTGCTGCTGCTGCTGCCGCTGCTGGTACTGCTGCTGCAACTGCTGGTGCTGTTGTTGCTGCTGCTGCTGGTCACCCTGCATGCTCTGGCCATCATGCATGTGCGAGTCCCGCGACTGGTGCTGCTGCTGTTGCTGTTGTAGCTGCTGCTGGGTGGGGTAGTAGAGGGAGGGACGGTGGACAGCACCAGCGGGGGGGGGAGGGGCAAGCATCGAGGAAGGATAGGAGGAAGGGGCCATCGCGGCGCTTGCCGTCATACCGCCGAAGAGCTGTCCAGCAGCAGCAGCAGTGCCAGCAGCGCCTGCAGCAGCAGCAGAGCCGAAGTACATCCCTCCTCCTCCTCCTCCTCCTCCTCCTCCTCCTTCAAAGAGCTGTTGGTATTGCTGCTGCAACTGCTGCTGCTGCTGCTGCTGCTGGTAGTAATGCTGCAGCCCCGCCGGGAGTTGCGACTGCAGCTGTTGCAACTGCTGCTGCTGCTGCTGCTGCTGCTGCGGTAAGTGCTGCTGTTGCTGTTGCTGTTGCTGTTGCTGCTGTAGGTGCTGCTGTTGCTGCTGTTGCTGGAGGATAGGAGCAGCTTTGGGGGAGCCGGCCCAGGATTGTTGTAGGAGTTCGAAGTCGTATCCATCCATCCCTCCGTTCCCGTTGCCGGCGCCAGTGGGGGAGGGTTGCAGTTGGAAGGAGTAAACGCCAGCGGCGGCCGAAGGGGCGTCCAGGGCAGAGAGGGGAAAATTGTCAAAGAGGGAGGACATGGCGTGGTGCTGCTGTCGTTGATGGTCGTACCCGAGAAGGCGGAGGACGGGGGATTCAAAGCCCAAAGGGCTGCTCCCTCCTCCTGCTGCTGCTGCTGTTGCTGTCGCGGCTGCTGTAGGGAGGAGGAGGGGGGCTTTCACTCCTGACTTGGACACGCTCTTTCGGCGACGAGATGGCCCCTCCACTCCTTCCTTCTTCACTTTCACAAGCGGAGGGGTCATGCCTCGATCTCCTCCTCCCACCACCCCACCACCACCAGCAGCAGCAGCCGCAGCCGCAGCAGCCGCTTCTCCTCCCTGCAGCTTCGCATCTTCTTCCTCTTCCTCCTC
>Ga0209390_10010036_pt1:0-7500 | contig 11205 bp, 10 predicted proteins | sample BON01_FD_187212 | JGI IMG/M metagenome (GOLD analysis project Ga0209390, IMG submission 187212) | Freshwater microbial communities from Lake Bonney liftoff mats and glacier meltwater in Antarctica - BON-01 (SPAdes) (version 2) | ecosystem: Environmental > Aquatic > Freshwater > Ice >... | reverse complement strand
CGAATCCCGGGGGGTGGGATGGCTCCTGCCTGCCCTTGCTGCTGCTGCACCTTGACTTACCGGTCCGAATTGGGGTTGAGACGGCTGCTGCTTGTGCGGGTCTTGGTCGGTGGCATGGCGCCTGCAGCCCTGGGCATGGCTGCCGCCACGGCCGGGGCGGAAGGCGCAAAGAGGAAGGAGGACAAGGACGAGACGGGTGCCATGAGGATGGTCGCAGGCAGGGGAACGATGCTGCTGCTGCTGCTGCTGTCGATGCTGCTGCTGCTGTAGTTCTGGCTGTCCATGGTAGGCGGCGGGGCCACCATCATGCTGTGTGGATCCATAGTTTTTGGGCGTCAGCGAGCAGGTGTCGTGTTTTCCCGTGCGTGTGTGTCCTCTCCCTCGTCGCGTCTGCGGCAGCGGCAGCGAGACGAGCCCCCTTGACGACTGTCCAGCACCTATGGGTGTGTGTACATGTGTGTGTGCGGTCATGTGAGTAGGTGTGTGGGAGAGTGTAAGAGAAGAGCGAGGGTGGGTTGTAGAATTGGTTCTCCGCGGGGCAGACTCAGACGCGCAACGGATCGTGTGGAGCCCAGAGAACACGATAATGGGCCTTCTAGATAGCCCATGCCAACTCCCACACTCTCTCTCCCACTTCATACAGCCAAGGAAGAAGAGGAGAAAAAGGGGTGGAGGAATGACCAGGGGGAATAATGGGCGTCAGCAACAAGAGCAGCCCTGTTGACACTCCCAAAATAGGAGAGAACCCACACACGGGAGGGAAGGAGGAGGCACTTCATCAACACCCTAAACGGCATGCCTCTGAAACCGACGAACGTTACAGGTTTTTGAAGCACCCATACTCGAATTCCACACACCCACACAGCTAGTCATGAGCTTGTACACATTCTGTGCAAGGCATGCGTGGCTGCACGTGGTTGGGTGGAAGAAGGGCGAGGCGTCCAACGGCACCATCACCATGCTTGATGAGAGCAGCAGCATCGGGTCAGTCAATGTTTCCGTTGGGCGTGTGGGCAGAGGCAGTGGAGGCAGGAGGCAGCAAGGCAGAAGCCTAGCAGCACCTTCGCACCACGCCGCATTCAGGCATACTGTCATTCACAACGTGTCTTGCTATCTCTAGCTAGGGATGGTGGTGGTGGCTGCCTTGACCAGCAACAGCAGAGGCGTTTGGGAGCAGAGAGGGAGGAGCGAGAGGGAGCAGAGGCAAGAGCAGAGCGAGGCAAAGTATCTATGCATCACAAATGACGGTGCCTCCTCCGAGGCTTGTTTCATGTATTTCTTTCTTTCAATCTTTCTGATCTTTGTTTGTGTTGGGACATCTCGTCTTTTCTTTTCTGTCATTCGTCGTTCAGTGTGCTGGTTTGCAGGGCGGGGCTGAAGAAGGGATGGGCGCCTTGCCTGCTTTGCCTCCTTCTTCCTGCGCTTTACATGTCTGTAGGTGGGAGAAGGATGTGAGTATGTGAGTGAGAATGTGTACGGCAATCATTCAGTGTCTAGTCAAGGGCGAAACAAAGAGAGTGGAAGTGGTGCCTTGACGCAGACGTGCCCTCTCCTATTCATTCAAGGGGCGAGAGAAGGAAGGGACACACACACACCCAAGAGATAATAATCACAAAAAGCCACGCCCGCGTTCTTCTTTCTCTGGTCCTGACTCTAATTTACCTAAATGCTCGTGGAATTCCTTCATGAGATAAGGCGCTTCCTCGTCGTCCATGCCTTCCCATTGCACTAGCCGTTGTCCTGTTTTGGTGGGTGGGAAAGAGATTAAAGTGAAGGGCAAGGTGCTCCCTGGTCGTTCATGCCTTTCCATTGCACTAGCCGTTGTATTGTGTTTCTTTTTGGTTGATGAGAGCAGGAGAGAGAAAAAGAGGAAATGTGGTGAGCGAGTGAGCAAATGAAAGAGAACAGCAATAAGACACACTCAAAATACAGAGGAAGGGAGGTTAAATGTGAAACCTGGTGTTGTCTTCTCTTATCACACATTCTCGATGTCAAGGACGGAGGGTTGGTCTTACCTGCTGTCTTGCGTTTGATCCGGTAGGCGATGGAGAAGAAGACAACCGTGAGGCCCAAGTAACCTGTTGAATAATTTTGTGTTTGTGGAAGAAGAGAGGAAGGGGGTATAATGGTGAGAATGAGCTGGTGTGACTTCTACATGTCTTATATCGGTTCCTCCCTCCTTCCCTCCCTCCCTCCCTTCCTCACCTAAAGGCGGGATCGGGTGCCCATAAAGGAAGCACGACGCCGCGATGGACAATAAAATTCTGGTGCTCATAATGATGGCAAAAACCACGGGGCCAAACGTTTTAATGGTCAGAAAAATGAACAGCTGCCCAATAGTAGAACAAATCGAAAACAACCAAAAATGCAAATGAATGCTCGGGTGCTTCGAGATAAAGTGAAAAAAGGGTGTCAGCTCCCGCGTGTGCACCAAAGTAATGAAGGAGAAGACGGTGGAGAAGGCGTTCAGGTAGAACATCATGATCACGGGCGAGATCCTGTTTGAGTAGGGAGGGAGGGTGGGAGGGAGGAAGGGAGGAAAAGGATCGGTCAGTGGGAGGACAAGTAAAGGCCGGAGAGCTGAGGGAAAGGAACAGAGGAGGAAGGAAGCAGGCAAATGCGTAAAGCACCAACAGAAGGAAAGATTAAAAAGGACTTACTCGTGCTTAGAAAACATCCGCGACTGCCACTGCGAGGTGAACGAGTCAAAAAACAGGAACAGCAGCAGCAGCATCACCCCACACCAGGTCCCGCTCTTGTCCTCCACTTGTCCGAAGGAGTCGACTCCTAGGTCGAGGTTTTCGGTCGCCATCTGCGAGGGAGGGAGGGAGGAAAGGAGGGGTGTGAGTCAGCAAGCAGAGAAAGCATCTGCGGGGCGTGAGTGGTCACGGCTCTTCCTCCCTCCCTCCCTCCCTCCCTCCCTCTATTCCTTACCATAAACAGAGTATTGCCCAAGCCAATGGCAATGGCCGTGGCGTACTCATACAGCGGGTACTGCTTGTTAGTCAGCATCCTCCCCATCAACATGATCGGCACCAGCTTAAAGCTCTTACTCAACGTCTGTGTGGGGAACGTCACATAGGCCAACGCCTCGTACTGACACCACGAGCTCAACATGTTACTAACTGAAGGGAAGGAGTACTCGTACAAAGGGGCCGTGCTCAACGTCAAGCTCTCCCTCTCATACATCCACACTAAGATGGAACTCAATATCAACGAAAACAATCGATTCGTAAACACCAGCCCATAAGAATAAGTGAAAAACTCCCCATCCCTATAAGGCATCGTCAGCATCCGCTCCTGCAAGATTCCCCACACCAAAAACGAGCATATCAACCCGGCCGAACAAAACATCAATGTCCTCAGCACCTCTCCTTTCGTCCTCAAATTAGGCGATTCCCCCGCCCCTCCTTCCCCCCCTCCCTCCCTCCCTCCCTCGGGACTCATGGCCGCAAAATCCAGAATGGAACTTTTCTTGGCACCTAAGGGGATGTTAATTACTGGAGTGGAGGAAGCGAAGGAGGGAGGGCGGGAGCCAGCGAAGAGCTCCAGAACGTCATGGGAGGAGTATTGACGGGCACGAGAACGGGGGGAGGCGCCAGGTTCGGCTTCTAGGTACAGTTTACTGATCATGATGGCGACGATGACGAGGGCTGTGTAGAGGAGGAAGTTCGAGGCGAGGAGGTAGAGCTCCATGCCGGCGGTTTGCTCGCGGCCGTGGCCACTGGCTAGACGCTGTGTGAGGGGGGGAGGGAGGGAGGGAGGGAAGGGAGGGAGGGGTGTGTGAGTAGAGTTGGGAGATCATGTTGACAACGATGACCAGGGCGGTGTAGAGGAGGAAATTGGAGGCGAGGATGTAGAGCTCCATGCCGGCGGTTTGCTCGCGGCCGTGGCCACTGGCCAGACGCGGGGAGGGAGGGAGGGAGGGAGAGAGGGAAAGGAGGGAGATGGCCACGATGAAGTTACCTATTGACCGTAAACGTGCCCCTCCCCCTCCCTCCCGTCCTCCCTTCCGTCTCCCTTCCGATCATCACCTACCATTTTCATCTCGCTGCTGCTGCTACTGCTGCTGCCGCTGCTGCTGCTGCTCCTGCTGCTGCTGCTGCTCCCATCCGTCAACGACGCCTCCACCACCATGACCAACGCCGCCAGAAGCATGGCACTCCCTGTGCTAATCCCACTGCTCTTGCCGCCTCCTATTCTTCTTCTACTGCTGCTGCTACTACTACTGGTGGTGGTGCTGCTGGTGCCGTGTGGGGCCGTCATGATGAGGGGAAGGGAGGCGGGGCGAAGGAAGGAAGAAGGGGGAGGGGAGGCTGGGAAAAAGGGGTGCTTGCTTTTTGCACGTCCGCCTTGCTATCCTAGCTACAGCACCACTAAGCCAAGACGACGCGCCTGTTTCTGTAAGAGCAAAAGAGAAGGGTGAGTAAACATTCAAGCCACAAAGTCAAAGGGGTCCCAAGAAAAGCAAGGCAAAGTTCTTTCTTCTTTCTGTGCCTCCTCTTGCTTGCTTGGCGAGCCCGCTCAAATCATCGCTGCTGCACCTCGGGCAACGCCACCACCACAGCCTACAACCCCACCCTGACAAGGCATCATTACGAATGCATGCACACAGCAGCGTATTGGCTCTGTTTGTGTGTGGCTTGGGTCCGCAGCTGGTGTCGTCCCAAGAGACTCTCCCTAATGCCCAACCACACACAAAGCATCATCAATATCACCATCATCCTCTTGGCTGGATACTCGCCCTCCCCTACACTAAACACCCACACAAACAACACAGGCAGCATGCTCCGCTACGGCTTGAGACGCGTAGCAGCAGCAGCAGCAGCAGCCTCGGCCGCCTCGGGTGCGGGTTCGGCAGGCCGGAGGAGAACGCTGGTGGTGCCCCTGCATCAGCAATCAAGTCGAGAGCTACGGACCCTGGTCAAGACCACCTCCCCCTCCCTCCTCGCCTCTACCGCTTCATCCTCCTCTTCCTCCTCGTCCTTCCGCCTCTCCCAAGTGCCTATCCCCCAGGGGATTGTGGTCCGAGGGTTTAAGTACCATGAGTCGGGGTGGTGGGAGGATCAAGACAGTGGAGGAGTGACAGAGGCAGAGCCCATTGAGAACAACCCTGAAGTGTACCGCTCCTTGCTCGCCTACGTCTCGGACGCCCGCAAAGAGGAGATCTATAGGCTTAATAAGCTGGAACCGGACATTTTTGATGCAGCGGTTTTGTCGTACTTGTTTAATTTGAGCCGGGCGAGAGTGGCGGCGATCATTCGATTGAAAGCTGCTGAGGTGGAGAGACGCTTGCAAGGCACGTTATACACAGAAGAAGACGACATTTTCGGTGAGCCCGACACTGGTGGTGCTGCTTCTGCTGCAGGAGGAAGGGGGAAGGCTGGAGGGAAGGGGGGAGGGAAGGTGGCGGATCCGAGTGATTTGTTATTGTTGGATGATGAGTCGGGCTTGGAGACGATGGAAGATTTGTGTCGCCCCCTAGGGTGGGAGCCTGTAGAGAAGGAGATGTTGCCTTTGCAGGCGGCGTTGCAGCATGCTTTATTGGTGGAGAGGATGGGGTTAGTGGGGGAGGAGGCGGGGAAGGTGATGAAGCCTTTCAAGGACAAGGTAGACGACGCGACGCTTGATGAGTTAATTTCTAAGTTGGAAGAGCAGATGTCCACGATTGCGACGGAGACTGAGAACACGATCTATAACTCTACCTTGGCGTACGAAGAGAAGAACCAAGACGAAGTCCCTGATCCTTTGAATGGCTTTAAGATTCTGGAGAGGAGGGAGGAGGGAGTGATGGAGGACCCAGCCTTCCTTCAGTATCACGTCTGGATGGGCCTAGAACAAGAGAGACTCGACCTCCTCTTCGCTCACTTAAGAGTGCAATATGAGAAGAACGGGGTGGGAGGGAGGGAGAGAGGGCACCCGGCAGTGACGCCTTATGAGGTTAAGGAGCTGGGGGAGGCTACGGAGCAGTATGGGAGGAAGAGGAGGAGGTGTGCGGAGCTTTTTGCTCTTCTTCGGCCTGTGCATGAGAAGAGGGTGGCCCTTGAAAAGAAGGAGGAGGGAGGGAAGGAAGGAGGGGAGGAGGGAGGGGAGGAGGGGTTGAAGGGGGTGGTGGAGGAGGAGAAGGGGTTGTTGAAGTTGATTAGGCAGGAGTTAGGGCCCCGGATTGTGTTGATGGAGGATGTGGGTGAGACGAGGGAGAGAGTGGTGGCGGAGATTAAGAAGATGGCAGCTCGGCAAAGGAGGGGGGTGTTGGTGTTAGGGGTAAAGAGTGGAGAGAAGAAGGAGAGAAAGGAGAAATTGGTTAAATATATGGAACTATTGAGGGATGAAGCCTTGGCGGAAGTGAGGGAGGGGGAGGAGGGAGGGAGGGAGGAAGGGAGGACGGCGTTTGAGGATGTGCAGTGGGAGGTGTTGCAGCAGCACAGGCGAGTGTTGAGGTCGGATGATGGGTTGTGGGGAGAGGCAGGGAGGGAGGAAGGGGAGGTGGGCTTGGAGCAGGAGGTGATGGATGGGATTTTAGGGATGAGGGAGGAGGAGGTGGAGGGCTTGTTTGAGGAAGGGGTGAATGGGTCGGTGGAGCAGAACCTGGGGAGGCAACAGCAGGCGTTGAGGTCTCTTTTGAAGGGGGGGGAAGGAGGGAAGGAGGAAGCGTTGCGGGAGTATGTCAAGACGTTGTATGCGGAATTCTCGTGGTCGTCCCCGTCCTCGTCCTCATCGTTGGGGGAGGAGATGGGGAGGGTGAGTCAGCGGGCGTTTGGGATGTTCCTGACAGACATGCACGAATCTCACTCCCTCCGTGATCGAGTCGACCCTATGGAAATCGCTGCTGAATTACAAGCACTCTGCGCCTCCTCCTCCTCTTCCCTAGAAGTAGTCAAGCTGGCCTTCGAAGAAGGGACGGGCAGGTCCCCTTCCTCCCTCTTTTCCTCCTCCTCCCCCCAAAAGGAGGTCCGTGCGACTGAATTTTTGTATCAACAAGACGTGGCTCGACAGCTTTCTCTCTTGAAGGAAGCGAGGATTAAGACACTGAAGGCCTCGCGGAGGGGGGGAGGGAAGAAGGGCGATGAGGCTGCCTCGCGTCGGTACCTGGTTTTGGTGGCTGTGAGTAGTAGGTTGGATGCGTACGATAGGATGAATAAAGAGGTGCTTGCTGGTTTGTTGCCCCAGCTGACGCAGGCGTTTAGAGGGAAGAATGAGGTGGTCTCTTCGGCTTATTCTTTGTTAGTGAAAGAGCTGTATGCTGGGAAGCAGATAGATGCAGCTGCTGTGAGTGAGCTGGCCGCTCTAGCGGGACGGACGGAGGGATGGGTGGAAGGCACGATGCTGAAGCTGGTGAAGGCTAGTTGGGAGGAGGCAGGGAGGGAGGAAGGGCCTGCGGGGGTGGATCCTGGGAGGTTGGCACGGATGGTTGTGTCACAAGATTGTTTTCAGGCGGGAATTAGGTCGAAGGAGGGGTTGGGGGTGCTGAGGGAGGAATTGATTGAGGCGGGGGGGGTG
>Ga0209390_10010035_pt1 | contig 11205 bp, 6 predicted proteins | sample BON01_FD_187212 | JGI IMG/M metagenome (GOLD analysis project Ga0209390, IMG submission 187212) | Freshwater microbial communities from Lake Bonney liftoff mats and glacier meltwater in Antarctica - BON-01 (SPAdes) (version 2) | ecosystem: Environmental > Aquatic > Freshwater > Ice > Glacier... | reverse complement strand
GGGACTCGGGGAAAGTCGCCAGCAATCAAAGTCAGCACATCATCTATGCCGGCGAGGAGCTTTTGCGCGGACTTCCCTCTTACTGGACTGTGCGCATATGGAATGAAAAGGGAGATGCATCTGCATGGAGCAACCCGGCCGTCTGGATGTATTCCGGTATGCACACGAATCAGGACTGGGAAGCAAAATGGATTACTGACAATACCAGCTCGCCATGGCTTCGACAGTCTTTGGAACTGGAGGCTACCCCAGCCAGTGCCTATATCTATGTGAATGCCCTCGGATACTTCCAGCTCTTCATCAACGGCAAGCGGGTAGGAGCCGATGAGTTTGCGCCGCACGTGGGGCAGTATGACAAGCGCACATTTTGTATTACCTATGATGTAACGAAATATTTAAAAAGAGGTCAGAACGCGATAGGCATCTGGATGGGGAGCGGCTGGAGCCGCAGAGGTGCAGGCGTCAACATGGCACCTTCCGTTCGTGCACAGCTGGAAATGCTGGATGCCGAGGGAGAGAAGACCACCTTGGTGACGGATGAGACGTGGCGCTCAAAACCCAGCTCGATGGCCTATCAGGGTAAATGGAGGTGGAACAGATTTGGCGGTGAAGTGCATACGGCGGCGGAGGATCAGCCCGATTGGGCGAATCCTGAGTTTGATGCCAGCGCTTGGCCTCAGGCCAAGCTGGCCAAGGTTGCCGATTCGCTGGTTTCTTCGGAGATGCTTCAGCGCAATCGAGTCGTCGAAACCATCACCCCCGTGAAGGTGACCCGACTGGATCAGGGGTCAGCGGAGGGTGGAACTTGGCTTGTTGATATGGGCAAAGCCATGACGGGAACCTTTGAGATCATATTTCCTAAAGCAGAAAAAGGCCGTAAAGTGACCATGCAGTTTGGCGATTCATATACCCCGGATGAGGCTGGCGGAGTCAAAACGATAAATAATTTCGGACAGTCCAGTGATTACATATTCCGCGGTAGCGGGGCTGAAATCTTTAAGAACCGTTTCAATTATGCGAGCTTCCGTTACGTATTAATCACAAACGCACCCGAGGGCAGCCTGACTCCCGAGGCCATTAAGGGGTATTTCATTACAACTGATTTGCCCAAGGCCAGCACCTTTAGCTGTTCCGATGAGACTCTGAATGAGATTTACCAGATGATGGAGCACACTCTGCGCTGTCTTATGCTGGGAGGCTATCAGGTTGATTGCCATTCCCGTGAGCGCTATGGCTACGGTGGTGATGGGCTATCCTCTTTAGATACCACTCTCAGCTTCTTTCGTTCGGATGCTTTTTACCGCAAGTGGACCCGGGACTGGCTGGATGGCCAGCAAGCTGATGGCGGGCTTAGTTATACCTCGCCTACTTCAAATCATGGTGGCGGTCCCTTCTGGAGCGGATTCCTGACCGCCGCCACTATTAAGCATTATCATCATTATGGCGACATCTCCATGGTGCGCCGCAACTATCCGGCTATCAAGAAATGGTTTGAACTGGCTCAGAGCAAAACAGTCAATGACCTGCAGGAAAAGTTCAGTGGTGGTTGGTATCTTGGTGACTGGGCATCACCATCGGGAGTCAATGACAAGCAGAATGCAGAGGTCTTTATTCATGCTTATATGTCCTACGCGCTGGAGCAGGGCGCTCAGTTGGCGGATGCCTTGGGCGAAACCGACGACGCCAAGACTTTTCGTGAATGGGCAGCAGCCCGGAATACAGCAACCCACGGGAAGTTTTTCAATCCTCTGAGCCAAACCTATGGAAGCGGCGATCAGGTGACCTCGATTTTGCCGCTGATGGCAGGCGTTGTTCCCGAGGAGTTGCAAGATCGGGTCTTTGATACATTTGAAGACACTCTGATGGTGAAAGATAAAGGACACCTCTCAACCGGCCTTTCGGGCACTTACATGATGATTCAGTATCTGCAGAGCATCGATCGACATGATCTCATTTACAGTTTTGCCTCAAAGACCACTTATCCATCCTGGGGCTATATGATCGAGCAGGGCGCGACTGCAACTTGGGAGCATTGGAATGGTAAAGCTTCGCGGATTCATAACTGTTACAACAGCATCGGCTCCTGGTTGATCGAGGGGCTGGCCGGCATCCGCCCCGATCCGAAAAAGCCCGGCTTTCAAAACGTCATCATCAAGCCTGCCTTCCTCAAAGAGCTCAGCTATGTCGATGGCAGTCACGATTCGGTTTATGGTATCATCCAAAGTAACTGGAAGCGCGAAGGCGAGGTCATCACCATGAACATCATGGTGCCTGCCAATACCACAGCAACGATCTATGTCCCTGCCAAGGATCCGGCTGATGTCAGCGTGAACGGGGTGTCTATGAAGAAAGCTGCCCATGTGCAATTCCAGAGAATTGAAAATAATCGTGCCATTATCAATGTTGGCGCAGGAAAATGGAGATTTGAGGGCATCTACTAAACAAATATGAAATCTATGAAAACACGACTGTAAAAACCGAAAAATCCCAGTGTTGAAGTGGAGTCGGGAGTGAGATTTTTCAAATGTTGGTGCGCCCGCAATGCTGGCCTTGCAGGTGCTTTTGCTGCGAGATTGAAGCTTAGCATCCAGTAGTTAAAAATACAAACTAGTAATAGTATCACATCCCCTCTTTATTATGGACAGTTCAGCGGCCTCTCCTTTTCTCGGCGTATTGTATCACGCAATCGGTGGGCTCGCAGCTGCGAGTTTCTATTTGCCGTTTCGTCGGGCGAAGATTTGGCCTTGGGAAAACGCGTGGATTATCAACGGTTTTTTTAGTTGGATTTTGGCGCCTGCGATTGCAGCGAGTATTTTAGTTCCCGCCTGCTGGGAGATTTTAAGCCAAGCTCCAGCCAAAGCACTTTTTTGGAGTTGGTTTTTTGGTTTCCTTTGGGGGATCGGCGGACTGACCTTTGGCCTCACGATTCGGTATCTGGGCATCGCTTTAGGCTATGCGATCGCGCTTGGTATGTGCGCGGTTTTTGGAACTCTAGTGCCTCCTATTTTTGACGGGACTTTTGGTGACATTGTGGCCAGTCGATCCGGGCAGGTGATCTTGGCGGGTGTGCTTGTGTGCACGATCGGGATCGCGATGAGTGGACGCGCGGGCTTCCGTAAGGAGAAAGAAGTTAGCGGTGAGGATAAGGGAGCGAGTGGCGCGGGTTTTCATTTTGGGAAGGGGCTTTTCGTGGCGATTCTCGCGGGTGTGGCCAGCGCCTGTATGGCTTTCGGATTTGCGGCGGGTAAGCCCATCGCAGCCCTTTCAGTTGAAGCCGGGGTGGCACCGATCTGGCAGAATTTACCCGTTTTGATTGTGGTGTTGTTTGGTGGATTCTGCCTCAACTTTCTCTGGTGTGCCTATCTCATTATTAAGCGCAAAAACATCGGGGTATTTTTTGGTCAACGTGCCAGTGGGGCGGCTCCGGATTCTGAGAGACCTCGGCTGCTTACGAACTACTTTTGGTGTGCCGTCGCCGGGGGGACTTGGTATCTTCAATTCTTCTTTTACGGCATGGGCACCACTTTAATGGGTGCCTACGAGTTCTCCAGTTGGACGCTGCACATGGCTTCCATTATAATGTTTAGCACGATTTGGGGGATTATTCTCCACGAATGGAAGGGCACTCGACGCGGGACGCATGTGTGGATTGCGGCAGGCCTGATTGCATTGGCGCTCAGCACCATTATTATCGGTTGGGGTAACTTACTGGGCGCCTCCAGCGCCGGGCACTAAGCCGAGATCCATCGACCTTTTTTAACTGAAAAGAATCATCATTATGAAAGCAGGCATATTTTCCATCGGGCTCGATACCTATTGGCCGCAGTTTGACGGGCTACTCGACAATTTGAATAGCTACCACGCTCAGATCCGCGATCGAATCGCGGGTATGGGCATCGATATCGTCGACGCAGGCATGGTCGATCACCCAGAAAAAGCAGGTGCTGCGGCGACTTTATTTAAGCAAGAAGAGGTCGAAGTGATCTTCCTGTTTATTTCTACCTATGCGCTCTCTTCGACGGTGTTACCAGTGGTGCAAAAGGCCAAGGTGCCGGTGGTGATGCTCAACTTGCAACCAGTCGCACAGCTCGACTATGAGAAATTCAACGCGCTTCGTGATCGCGGAAAAATGACTGGCATTTGGTTAGAGCATTGCCAATCATGTTCTGTTCCGGAGCTGGCTTGCGTGTTTAACCGCTCGGGGATAGATTACCATGTCGTGACCGGTTACTTGCAAGACGCGGAAGCGTGGCAGGAAATCGAGGATTGGGTCGATGCGGCAAAAGTGGTGGCCGGAATGCGCGACAATCGAGTCGGTGTGCTGGGGCATTACTACTGCGGCATGCTGGATGTGTATAGTGATCTGACCCAGCAGTCTGCCACCTTTGGTAATCATTTTGAGCTGCTGGAAATGTGTGAACTCAATGAACTGCGCAAGGCGGTAACGAGCGACGAAGTCGCGACCAAAGTCGAGGAGTTTAACCAAAAATTTGATGTTTCCGACGAGTGTGAACAGTCTGAGATCGAGCGAGCGGCACAAACGTCGGTGGCTCTGGATCAGTTGATTGATCAACACAATCTCGGCTCGATGGCTTACTACTACGAAGGCATTGGTGAATATGAAAATATCGTGACTTCGGTAATTGCGGGGAATACTCTTTTAACGGGGCGCAATATACCGATCGCTGGCGAGTGTGAAATCAAGAATGTGCAGGCGATGAAGATCATGGATCTGTTTGGCGTCGGCGGATCGTTCTCAGAATTTTACCTGTCCGACTTTGTCGATGATGTCATTTATCTTGGCCACGACGGCCCGGCGCACTTTGCGATCTCTCAAGGGCGTGTCGGTCTGGTGCCGCTTTCTGTGTATCACGGCAAGCCGGGCAAGGGGCTCTCGATTCAGATGACGGTGCAGCACGGGCCAGTGACACTATTATCGGTGGTGCAGCGTGGTGATGGTTCGGTGCTGTTGCAGGTGGCGGAAGGTGAATGCGTTCCGGGACCGATCTTGCAGATTGGTAATACCAATAGCCGCTACAAATTCTGCATTGGTGCCAAGAACTTCATGAATGACTGGTCCAAAGGCGGGCCGTCGCATCACTGCGCGATTGGCCTCGGACATATCGGCGGTAAAATCGATAAATGTGCCGCTCTACTCAACATTGAATCAAACCGCATCTGTTGATACGGTCGTACTCTTAACCAAATAAAATATGTTAAATCTAAGATTTATGAATACCTCCTTATACGCATTTTTCAGTGCGCTGCTCTTACTCACTTCCTGCGCATATGCAGGTTCTGTTGAGGCCACGGCCTTGCGTTGTGAGTACCTTAACAACCCATTAGGCATTGATTCTTCCGTGCCGCGCTTGAGCTGGCAGCTCCGTGATGCAAAGCAAACGCGTGGACAGCGGCAAACTGCCTACCATCTGCTGGTGGCCAGTCGCCCGGAAGTTTTGGCTCAAGATAAGGGCGATCTGTGGGACAGTGGCAAAGTCGAGTCCGCGCAGTCGGCGCTGGTTCCCTATGGTGGGAAAGTCTTGATCTCCAATCAGGATTGTTACTGGAAGGTGCGGGTTTTTGATAAAGACGGGGAGGGGAGTGAATGGAGCGAGCCGGCGCGTTTCTCGATCGGGCTCCTCACGCCCGAGGATTGGACAGCTGCTTGGATTAAGCATCCTGCCATGCCGGGTGGCAATTCAGGAGACGGGCTGGACGTCACGGAGGCCGTGGCCAAGTTGGTTGCCAATGATCGCCTGTCAGCCACAGCAGGTCTCGGAATCTCAGGAGGTGTGGATCCTGTTCGTGGAATTATTAAAAAACTGATTGTCACCTACACCGCAGACGGAAAAGAGCAGACGGGAGTCGTTCTCGATGGGGAGACATTGAAGGTTTCCGGTCGAGACCTCAAGGTGATACAGGCGGTTTACGGGGACTACGCACTGCCTTCTAATCAAAATTTTCGCGCCTCTGATTTTGGGGGGAAGGGTTCTTTGACTCTTCCGGTCGAGCAACATCTGTGGTTTCGTGAAAATCTAAAACTCTCCGCGCCTGCCCGTACGGCGTTAATTCATGTTGCCTCCTGTGGCTACCACGAACTCTACGTGAATGGCGTGAAGGTCGATGATCGGTTGCTCGCACCCGCCCAGAGCCGACTCGATAAGCGGATTCTCTATGTCACCTACGATGTGGCGGATCTCTTGCAAGAGGGCGACAATGTGATCGCTTTATGGACGGGCCCCGGCTGGTCGCGCTTTGGTGGCTTCAATACCTTTCAAGCCCTGCGCGCCCAACTCAATGGCGTGGATGCAAAGGGGGCTGATTTCTCGCTACTCTCGGGTTCAGACTGGCGATGCCACGCGGCCGATGGAAAGAACCGAGGAGGTATAGGATTCAGAGACCATGGTGGAGAAATTATTGATGCCCGCAATTATATTGAGGGGTGGAACGTTTTAGGTTTTGATGATAGCGCTTGGCCACTGGCAGCGACGACCTCGATTAAGGCTGAACTTTCGGCTCAGATGATGGAGCCAACACGGGTGATCGAAACGATTCCCGCAAAGAGCTTTAAGGGCGAGGGGCCTTACCGGTTCGACCTGGGTAAAAATTTCACAGGTTGGCTAGATATTAGAATCCGCGGCCAGGAATCTGGTGACCGGATCCTTATCAAAGTCGCGGATGACGAAGGGACTGTGCAGGACTTTGGCCAGCTCCAAGAATATATCTGTAAAGGCGAAGGCGAAGAGACCTTTCGCAATCGATTTAATTTTGTCGCAGGACGCTACGTCACCATTGAGGGTTTGGCACAGAAACCGAAACTCGGCGATGTGACCGGCCTCGTTCTTGCGACCGATATTAAGCGAGTGGGGGAATTCACTTCCTCAAAGAAATTGTTCAACGACATTTATGAGGCAGACCTGTGGACGTATCGCGCCAACACGGTCGAAGGTTTTACGATGGATTGTCCGCACCGGGAACGGCTCGGCTACGGCGAGGTCGCTTTTGCCACCGCATGGGGCATTGGCATGCCGAACTATCAAAGCGGCGCATTCTACATGAAGCACGTGCGCGACTGGTCGGATGTGCAGGAAGACAATGGCTGGATTTATCACACCGCACCGCAGGTCAATCGGCATAATTATGGCGGGCCGATGTGGAGTAGTGCCGGGCTGAACATCGCTACGGCCTTTTATCAAACCTACGGCGATACGCGGATATTTGAACGGATCTACCCGACGGCTGTGCGCTGGCTGGAGTTTTTGAATAGTCGCGTGAAAGACGGGCTTCTTGTCAATTATGGAGATCATAGGGGGAAATTCCTTGGCGACTGGTCTGCCCCTAAGAAGCGCAAGGAATGGGGGAATACGCCCGAGGCTCAATATTTCAATAACTGCGTGTTCGCGATGAATCTTGCCGACGTCGCCCGGATGGCGCGACTTCTTGGCAAAGATGATGCGGCGACTCTTTATGAAACACGCCTAAAGGCACTGAGAACCTCCATTCACCGAAAGTTTTTTGATCCTAAAACAAACTTGTATTCGAACGGAACTCAGGTGCAGCAGGCTTTTGCATTGATGACGGGAGTCACCCCCGAAGCCCTGCGGGCCAAGGTGTTTGCGAGCATTGAAAAAGATCTCACTGATGAGAATGCTTACCTCGATATGGGCAGCTCTGGCCTGCCTGTGCTGTTTAAATACATGACCGAGGAATCGGGCCGCAGTGAGTTAATGTTTAAGGCGCTTTCCAGCACGACGCAGCCGAGTTTCGGCTATTTCCTCGCACGCGGCGAAAGCACCTGGCCTGAATACTGGAACGTCGATGTCCCCAGTCGTATTCATACTTGTTATACTGGCGTGGCCTCGTGGATGACAAAGAGTTTGGCTGGCATCCGCCCGGATCCTGCGGCACCCGGCTATCAGTCTTTCATTATCCAACCAGTGCTCGCTGGCGACTTAAGTTTTGCAGAGGCAACTACGGAGTCGCTTTACGGGAAGATAACGAGTCGCTGGGAGCGAAACGGAAACAAGCTCACGCTGAAGGTTAGTATTCCTCCTAATTCTCAAGCAACGGTTTATCTGCCGACCAGCAATCCGGCCACGATCGCGGAGAATGCGGTTTCAATACGTGATGTTGCGGGGGTGACCCCGCTGCGCGCCGAGGACGGGCACGCCGTCCTTTTGGTCGAATCAGGAAACTATATATTCACCGCTGACCTTTGAAACGCTTTGGATGCCGCTATTCGCCTTTGATGGTCGAGCAACGGTCGTGATAGTCTTCGCTTGCTGCCTTAGTCCCATCCGAGGATGGGCTTATGATGCTTGATGAGGTGCTCGCGGATGGACTTGCTGGATTAGGTTCCGGACGATGAGGCTGAGCAGTAGGATGAAGCCTAGCGCCTCGAAGCGTTCAGCTTTTTTGAGGAAAGTGTCGTTGAGGAAGCGGTAAGATTTGATAGTTCGTGGCTGACCTGCTTAGAGGCGCAGATCGGGGTCAGCCCAATGTTTCATGATTCTGTAATTTCTCCCAAGATTCATCCGATTGATCTTTGTTGGTTCTGTGGCGGCTGACCAGACTCTGTACGGTCGAGACCCGCCCCATGCTTAACCGCTCGGCAATCCATCGATTGGGAACCAGATAGCGTTCTCTCAAAAGACGTGCGACAGCTACCTTCCAGATGACTCCCTTCGGCGAGCTAGCCAACTCCGCCTCTTTGCGCCCCAATCGCGACAACATATCCACTACTGCCCGCTCCCACCTGGGTTCCCTCATTTCAGATGCTTCTGCTTCTACCACTCGACTAAGCTGATCGTCCTTCAGATCTTCCAAAACTGACTTACGGAAATCATCCGTCCCCTTCGCCCAACCACTGCACATCGTCTCGAAGCCTATACGTTTCTTTTCCGAATCCTCCTGCGAAAGCCACGAAAGGTAATCTCGATAAAGACGACGCCCAGCCCGAGTGTCCTTGAGCCCCCCAGCCGAATACAGACCCACCTCAAAGGATTCGTAAGGGCGACGCTTACTGCTATACCACAAGCGATTGAAACTGCTCGACTCGTAAACTTGTAGATCCGCGCAGTCTACCAACTTGGCACGAACCGGATTCAAGTGGATATAATGGCAAACGCTTCCGACCGTATCCCCGTCCAGCAGTATCGCTTTATAACGACCCTGGAATACATGTCCATTCGCCTTACGAAAGCGATTGAAACGATTGGCAAAGGTAGATTGCAACCACTTCATCCCTTCCACCAAGTTCCCCCTGGGTGTTTCCACGCACAGATGGTAATGATTGCCCATCAAAACCCATGCATGCAGCAACCAACCTTGCGCCTCGCAGCACAAATCCAAGCATTCCAAAAAGCTTTTACGCGCACCGGCGGTTTCAAAAATAAAAGAGCGGTAGTTACCGCGATTGATCACATGATAAATCGCACCAGGATATTCTACTCTTGAACGACGAGCCATATGCACTCTCATGAAGGCTCTGATATACAGAAGCAAGTGAAATCATGAAACATTGGGCTGACCCCATATCTTGCCTCATATCTTGCCTCTACAAAGGTTGCAATGCCCTGCGTAGCGATGCGACGCCAGTCGCGTCTCCACCTCTGTCCCCATTTTTTCTAGGTTTGGGGAGGGCGGATGTCCCATCCGCTACGTTTAGTTGGCCAGATGGCAGGAGTGCATAAACCAAGCGCGTTTCCGCGTTTAGTCGGTAACGAAGCCATAGGAAAGCGTTTGAAATTATGAATTCTTGGACTGACCCCATTTTTCCCCCCTGATGATCAACGACTTGCGCACCTAAAATAGTGAAAAATAATGCCTTTAAGATCAGTCATGAGAAACTCGGGCTAGGAACCAGAATTAAGGGTTGGAATAGATCCAATTATAATCTCTTAAAGATTAGTTTACTAGATATTTACACTCGTCTGTCGCCAACAGATTAGCTAGGATTTCCTTAGTCAGGGGGTGAGGATTATTGGATACGAATGAATACAGCCAGTTGCAGTTAGGTAAGTGCATTCGACATTGGCGCTTGCAGCAGCAATTGTCACAAGAAAGTGCAGCCGCCATGCTTGGGGTCGCGGCCACCACATGGAGCCACTGGGAGACCGGGCGCCGCCTTCCCACGCCGCATCTGCTATTACTCCTGCGCGATCTGACGCAGATACCAATTGGTGTCATGCTCTGCGAAAATACGGCGAATTGCCCCTTTGCCAAGCGCTACCTCTACCCTGAGTAAAGATGGAGTGTTTGCGCTCTTGTAGGCGCGGCTTTTAATGGACGTATGAAACATAGCCTCCATAGCCATTCAAAATCGGGGCTTGGTGCCCTTTTCATGGCAGCGACCTGCCTGCTGCTTGCAGCCTCGCCCGCACAAGCTAATATCACCGTGACGCTTTCGGCTGATGAGTCGGGTAACTACTGGTGGAGCCGTAATCAATGGATGGGCGGCAGTGATACCAGCGATGGCTTCAGCTATGGAGATGCCAGCACGGGTTTGATCCGTGCGCAGGCAAATTATCAATACTACGGGGGTGCAGATCGATATTTTGCAGCAGCTGATACTTATTTTCAAATTTCTTTGGCTGACTTGATCGGCACAAACGTGGAGTCCGCGTCTTTCAACTTTTTTGTTGATAGCCAAAACACCACTGCCGTAACCTCGCTCAAGCACCTCACGCTCCAGAGCACAGCGCCGACCGGATTTGCTGCCCAAAAACTGGCTGGGTCGAACGTTGTCGCCAGCAGCACCAGCATGGTGGTCGGGTGGAACTCGATCGATGTCACCGAGATGATAAACTCTGATTTGAGCAATAGCTATGACTATGCAGTTTTCAGCATTCCGCGCTATGCGCAGGTGATGGATCAAAACCGCTTGCTGCAAATCTACGGAGCGTCCGCACCCGATATCGAAGGCGAATCGGTCAAACCGTATCTGGATGTCGTCGTACCGGAACCTGCCACGTGGGGGCTTCTGCTCGGCGGATTGGCGATCATATTAGCGCTGAGACGCAGAGTCCGTTAAGTGCTTCGCTCTATCCGTCAAAATCAAAACTGCAATCAGGGGCGCAGATACGGGGTCAGAGTATCAAGATAAAAGATGAGTTTTTTTTGGTTGCTGGAAGTCGTACACGCTCCGCCTTCCGCTCAAAATTTGAGTGGTTTTTAAAGTCGTAATTCAATACGAATCAGAAGGGT
>Ga0209390_10010034_pt1 | contig 11206 bp, 2 predicted proteins | sample BON01_FD_187212 | JGI IMG/M metagenome (GOLD analysis project Ga0209390, IMG submission 187212) | Freshwater microbial communities from Lake Bonney liftoff mats and glacier meltwater in Antarctica - BON-01 (SPAdes) (version 2) | ecosystem: Environmental > Aquatic > Freshwater > Ice > Glacier... | reverse complement strand
GACAGCATCGGCCGTTGCCGAATCTGCCAAGAAAGCTGCTGGGCACCACCGTCGAGGCAGAGGGCTCACGAAAGTGGAGCTCAAACTCGTTAATCCGCAGGTGTGATATTTGATGGAAACATGCTCGATGAAGGAGCTGTAGATTGCCAGAACGACAGCAATGATAGGGCTGCGACACGTGTTGCATATTATTCGCTGTGTCGAAAATGATGGTGGTGGCTGCAATATTTAACTTGTGATTTCTACTCTGTCGAACCTCCACAATATCTCGTCGCTCTATGTAGGCGTGTCACAAGTCATCTCAGTTGCGTCAAAAGTTGTCATTGTAGCGTCACAACTTGTTTTGCATGGCAGTGTGCGGGGACCCTCCAAAACACACAATTTTGCTCTCAGACTCTCGAAAAGTGGAACGGACGGTAGTGACGGTAGTGTCCGATCCACTGTTTTGAGAATCTGGGCGTGTTTGGGTGCCAAGAACATGATAATCTTGCCCTGAAAACGCACAGAAATCTCGTACGGTATTTTTGGGGGAAAACAATTGAAAATTTTCTCTTTGAAAACCTTTCAAATTCTTTATTGACATTTTTCCACCCCCCAAAGTACCGTCGGAGTATTCTGGGTGTTTTCCAGCTACAGTTATCGTTTTTGGGACACCCCAAACACGCTCAGAGTCTCGAAATAGCGCATCCAACATTAGCTATCGTTTCACAGGACATTGCCGTCTGTCCCAGGGTTTGGAGATTCAAAAGTGTGTTTTGGCCTAAAATCTGTGGTATGAGAGACTGGCAGGTATGCAGCCCTGGAGATTCTGCTAAAGAGGACCTGAGGACAAATAATTGACATGTTAAGGGGACATAGAATTTGTGAGATTCGAAGCGATCGGCAGTCATTAAGACTCTGCCTCTTCATGTTTGATGTCTGACGTGTCATGTAATGGGTGTAATGCATGTCATGTCTGATGTGTCATGTAATGGGTGTCATGCATGTCATTAAGACTCTGCCTCTTGATGTGTCATGTAATGGGTGTAATGCATGTCATAGATGTAATGCATCTCATGCATGCATGTGTCATGTAATGCATGTCATAGATGTAATGCATCTCATGCATGGATGCAATTGAAAAACAGGTTCTGCTACCTGTAGATGACGCGGGGGGGGGGTACCTCGTGGCCGATTTGGGAGAGATTACTTTGAAGAATAGGTTTGAAACAGAAGAGGGAAAGAGACTCGAGTTTTTTGACGTGGAGATCAAGGCGATGAATTTGCAAGAGCATGATGGGAACGACCTCATGGAACGTGTGGATATTGCGTTAAAAGGACACAGGGAGCTCACGTCTGCTGCCTTTTCAGATGGCGTGTCGAGACTGCGAGTGCACATCAAAGTGTGCAACTTGCGAACTGCCTGCTCCATAGCGCAATGGGAGCTACTTTTTCGGATTTGGAAGGCCAATAGCGGAATGGGCAAAATAGAAGAAAATGATGGGGTCATTGCTGACGGGTACTTGACACCGCCTTGTGACGATATTGAAAATGAGTTTGTGGAGGCAAGCGAGGTGGAGCCGTGGTTGCAGCAGCGTGACTGGCAGTTTAGTCTGGATTGTTCCGGCGTTGCTGCTACCATGCGTGGTAGTTCTGACGATGATATTGCGTCTCTGCACGTCCAGCATGTCATGGCTGAGTACACGATAACCACGTCTGGAAGTCAGTTTGGGCTGCGGGTGTCAAGGTTGGAGTTGCTGCATCTGGCAAGTGAGGCGGGTCAACTTTCATATCTCCTGTCGTCTTCATCTGGAGATGACAAACACCTGATTGCTATCAAATGCATCTCGGTTTCGCCCGAGGCAGCCCATCATCCGGACTATGATACATGGTGGGACTTTGTCTTTTGCACGCTTGCGGTCAACTGGAACGACAAGGCTGTGACTGCTCTCATGGACTACTATAGAGACGTCGAGAATCTGCGAACTGGTCTGATGAGTGAGGATCAAATGTTGGTACATGACACGTTTGTTGAAGCAAGTGAATCTGTAGAAACCCAGATCGAACGAAGTGACGCAGAAGAGATGAAGGCAAGCAAAAGACAGGTGATGCACGTGACAGCATCAATAGAAATGCTTTCGGCCACTCTCATGCGGGAGGGACTGCCGTTGGTTCGGCTTGCTATGACGGCCGCCAAATGCAAGCATGAGCAGGGAATACACGGGTGCAGGACAAGCGGCAAGCTCGGCAACTTTGCTGTCGAGGACCTGCGAAGGGATGGGTTGCATTTTCGTGAGAAGCTCGGTTTGCGCGATAAGTCGCGCTCCGTGATTGAGTTCGAGTTTCAGACCTACGACACGAGCGCCAAGGACTTTCCAGGCTACGAGTATTTCTTTTCACTGGAAATGTCATCGACGCGACTGGTCTATGTCAAGGACTTCATTGAGGATCTACGGATGTATATCGAAGACGAGCCCTTGATACGCGGCATCATGGGCAAGACAGCATCGGCCGTTGCCGAATCTGCAAAGAAAGCGGCTGATCACCATTTGGGCAAGGGGCTTTCCATAATCGAACTCAAGCTCACCAATCCGTTGTTGGTGCTGCCTGTGGATGAGGCAGGAGAGGAACACTTGGCTGCGGATCTCGGAGAGATCACGCTCAAAAACAGCTTTGAAACACACGAGGGCACTCGTACTGAACGATTCGAGGTGTGTATTAAAGCTATGAATTTACAGGAAGGCGCCGGCCGCTATCTCATGGAAAATGTTGACATTGCCCTCACTGGTAAACGCAGCGTGCAAAAGCAAGGTTTTGGGAATCTGATCATGGAGCTCCGTGTCTCTGACCTCAATGTGGCCTTTTCAGACCGACAATGTCTCTTTGCAGAGCGCATTTTTCGTGCTGTTTCCTCGCAGCCTACCTCTTCTGTGCGCACCGTTGACACACCTGCTGCTGATACAATTACAGTGGATGAAGCGGGCAAGGTCGACCCAAGAATTGGGCAAGTTGAGAGTGGCACACGGCATAGCGATGAGTGTGTGCATGACAGCAGCAACACAAGTGGGCAAGAGCTGCGCTTTGTATGCACCTTTCAATTGCACGGCGCGCAGGTGCGGGCCATTCTGTCGGGGCAGGATGGAGAGGCAGATACAGACGTGGCGGCATGTCGTGTGTCAGGAGTCCAAGCCAAATTTTCGCAGTCGAAGTATACCTCTGAGATGACACTGAATGTGACGGCGCTGGAAGTGATAGACCTGTCAACATTTGCAGACCAGCGCTACAAGTTCTTGTCTTCCAAAAGCGGCGCGACTTCGTCGGAGCATCTAGTTGCCATCAAGCGTATCACTGTGTCGCCCCACGCGCCAAATCACCCGGGTTATGATACATGGTGGGACTTTGACTTTCGCACTCTTAATGTCAATTGGAATGATAGCACAATCCGCTTGCTAATGCATTACCTCCGCAACGTGCAACAGCTGCGTGCTGGCCTTGACCGTCGGGCGGGGCGTGTTGACGCAAACGAGGAGCTTGAGGAAGAAAGACGTGCTGCTGAGAGCGAGGTGCAGGTGCAAGAAATCGATTCAACTCCTGATGGCAATAGTGCGACAAAAGCAACGGGCTACATCATGCATGTCACAGCGTCGATAAAAATGCTTTCGGCAACGCTCATGCGAGGTGGACTGCCGTTAGTTCGGCTTGCTATGACGGCCGCCAAATGCAAGCACGAGCAGTCGACCACAGGTTCTAAAACCAGCGGCAAGCTAGGCAATTTCGTGGTGGACGACTTGCGACGTGCCGACTTACGCTTTGTGGAAAAACTTGGTTTGCGCGATAAGTCGCGCTCCGTGATTGAGTTCGAGTTTCAGACCTACGACACGAGCACCAAGGACTTTCCAGGCTACGAGTATTTCTTTTCACTGGAAATGTCGTCGACGCGATTGGTATATGTAAAGGACTTCATTGAGGATCTACGTATTTACATGTCTGAGGAGCCACTGATGAGTGGAATCATGGGCAAGACAGCATCAGCCGTTGCCAAATCTGCCAAGAAAGCTGTGGGCAACCGGCGGCAGGGCAGAGGGCTCACGAAAGTGGAGCTCAAAGTCGTCAACCCTCTTGTGATGCTGCCCGTGGATGAGTCTGGAGAAGAACATCTTGTCGTTGACTTGGGTGAGATCACCTTGAAAAATAGGTTTGAGATTGATGGGCTGTTGCGCGAGGAGCACTTTGACGTCGAGATCAAGGCCATGAACTTGCAGGAGGGCGGCGGCAGCCAATTGATGGAAAATGTAGATATGGGTCTCAAGGGCTTGAGCCGCTCGGCACTACAGCCATTCAGCTGCTCGGCACTCCAGCCACCAGCCTCACCTCACGCTCAGGCCTCCGCGGCCAGCGGAAAGTTAGGATTTGAAGTGGATGTTGATTTCTCGGAGATTTGTGCCAACCTGTCGCCTGCGCACCTGGTGTTGATGAATCTGGTTTGGAGCTGCAACTTCGAGAAGAAGAGGGATGAAAACGTGCAGGAAGCTTCTCCTCGAACAGATATGCACGTCAATAGTGCCACAGATGAGGAGAGAGGCAACGGTGTGGTTGGTTCAAAGAATCCACAGGCTGGGTCGTCGTCTGCCATGTCCACAACCATGCTTGTGTCACTCAGGGTCAAAAAGGTCAAATTGTCCTTGTTACAAGTAGTAGAGGGTGGCGTGATCCCACACACTGTTTTTGCGCTCGAACATCCAAGTGTATCTTACGGGATCACGGCAAGGGGTGACACTCATCTGGCGTGCTCTGTGATGAAGCTTGGCATGGTTCATGCCAAGCAAGCAGCTTCGCCAGCAGACGCAGTGTTGCGCTATTATGCCGAGGCCAAACACTTAGCTGATGGCCGCAGCAGTATGCCGCAGTTGCACTTCGAATATACTCAGTCTGCCAGAGCCAGTGGGTCAGACCTCAAGATTTCACTGTTTCGGCCTGAGTTTGTCTTTCATCCTAGCACTGTGATTGCAGTGCATGAATACATGGTTGGTCTCATGCAGCTCTTGGCGCAGGATCTAAGAGGCTGCTCACTTGTTTCAGAGCCGCTCACGCCCACTACACCCACACACACGCCAAGTGCTCCTCGGCGTAGCCTTGGTAGCAAAGGTAGGAGCACAATGCAGGTGAAAGTCCAAGTGCGCAAACCTCGCATCACCGTCGTCGAAGACGCAGACACAGACTTAAAGACCAAATTGGTGCTCCAGTGTACCATTGCCTGGCAGGGCCAGATGACTGGAGGAAAGTTGCACTTTGAAAGCTGCAGGTTTTCCGCTTTGGAACTCTTCGTGAGTAGCGAACATGATGAGGCCAATATGCGATCGGTAGTCGATCCTTTTGATATGGAGTTTGGCCTAGAGTCCGTGCCCTTACGACACGGTGGTATAGATCCCGGAGAGTGCACGTCAATTGTCATCTCCTCAGCAGTTGAGGCGCAATTGTCTTATCAAGACTGGGTTTTTGCAGTATTACTCTTCAGCAGCTGGCAACAATGTTGGCTACAGTATATTGCAAACGATGCCAGCACTAGCAAAGAAGAATCAACACCCTCCACACCATCCACCCCCATTGCCACACCTGTCGCCTCACAATCACGGCCAGCATTCACAAATTCACAAAGCGCGTATGCGTGGGAAGAGCGTCCGGTCTCCAAGTTCTCGGTTGTTTTTCGATGCACGCAGATTGGTATCACGGTGATTAACGACTGTTTCTCGGGCTCGCACATGCCGGTCTTGGAGATCCGTGGATCTGACATGGATGGCTTTTTCGGGCCGTCAAATGGCGCCGTGGTTTTCCAGACCAATGTGTCAATCGAAATCGACTATTTTAATATGGAAATCGCCGAGTGGGAGCCGTTCCTAGAGTTCTGGCCCCTCAGTATCTCCCGCTGGTCCACAAGTCGTTCCAATTCGGATTGGCGCATCCGTGCGCTGCGCTCCGGCAACATGAATCTGACGCTTGCCTTCCTCGATTGCCTATCGCTCAACGGTAAGACGCTCTTCCGTGCGCTCGGCACCCTCGAAGATGGTGATTCTGTCCTCAAGGCTGTTAATGGCACCATGAAGACAGCGGCAAAGATTCATATTCTACATCCTTACCACGTACGGAATGAGATTGGAGTAACCATTCACTGCTCGTCCATCAACGACGAAGGTGAAACGTTGACAGTTGATGTAGAAGCAGGGCTGTGTGTGCCGATGGACATTCGCAGCAGTCGCCGAAACCAGAGAAAACGCCTTGCCAAGGCGCAGCTCATCAATGTGGGCGTTGGCGATAGTTGGGAGAAGATGGAAATCCGTATTGACAGGGTGGGAAAGCAAAATCTTGTTTTCAAGCCTGTGGACCCCTCAGGTACACTGTGCCGCGTCATCTGCAATGTGCAACTAGTTGAGGGCAGCAAGCATGTCGTTTTGACGTCGTCGGTACGTGTCGTCAACAAGACGTGGCATGCCTGGAGTCTGCTCTTTGATCCAGATGGATCGCAGCCTCAAGAAGGCGGCATGCTCAACCTTCTGCCGCTGCAAACACTGTCTGTGCCAGTTCCGCTGGTGGCGCACTGCTGTCTGCGTGTGCAGCCAACAGAGCGACACAACTGGAGTGCGCCTCTCGAGCTCAGGAAACCACCGCGAGGACCAGAAGGACAGGCATCGTCCAAGACTTGGCTCTACAATGCTGGCGCTGGTCTTGCCGCAGATTCAAGCACTCCGTTTTTCGTGTGGGTGCGAATGAGCAGTCCGGATTTGTTCCTCATAAATGTTACACTTACGCCCATCTGCACCATAACGAACCAACTTGCCGTGCCTGTCAGTGTACGACTCAATTACGGCGAAAAAGAAGAGACTTCTGGTCTGGCATTCGGCAAGAGTAAGAGTGCTCCAGCCATTGCATGTGCTCTCCCGGACAAATTTGGAAAAAGGATAGCTCCGACAAGCTCGGGTACAGGCATGGGTCTAACACCAGTGCAGGAAGACTCAGAAGACCGAGCATCATCTCCGGCCGGGGGTCATGAAGAAGAAAACCACGGACCAGATCGCGTCTTCGGGCCCTATCCTCCTGGGGGTCACCTTGAGATGTACCACTTCTCGCCTGAGGATGCCGTGCACATGCAGGTCAAGATCCCAGGGCTAAAATGGAGCAACTTTGCTCGTATTCAACTTGACCGCCGCTTGGCTGCTGATGTGGAGCTTCACAGGGAGGTTGTGTGCTGTGATGATGATGATCATCAAGCACAACAGCTTCTCTCAGTTTCGATCCACAACTTTGTGATCCGCGATCGGCCCTCGGACGCGGGGCGGGATCGACGTATTTCACTGTCGTGTCCATACTGGATTAAAAACATGACGGGGTTGCCCCTTTCTTTTTGTCTTGGCAGCCCATATGCGGGCAGTGCAGACCATGAAATGGCCATGGCTACGCCGCGCATGCTGCAAAATGTACAGATGCCCGACATGATGAAGCAAATGCCGACTGGTATGATGCCCTCAAGTGCAGGTTTGCGTCTGCCGGCAGGTTTGTCGGCGCCGCAGATGCCATCTATGCCGTCAATGTCGTTGCCGAGCATGATGACGCCTCGAGGATCTACTTCGTCCAGCTACCGTGACACCGACACTATGATGGCAGGATTGCGCGCATTTCATGATGCGGAACAAGCAACTCGCTCCGTTTCGCATGGTCTGGTGGAACAGCCGTTGCATCTCGGCGCAGTCACGGCGCAGCAGGCAGCCCAAATGCCGCAGGAATACCCGGCGCTCATGTTTTCCTTCACTGCAACGAAAAAGAAGCTCTTGTTCGTCAAGGTGGCGGAATCGCAATGGTCGGATGCCATTCCGATCTCTGATGGCGGTGCCAGCGGCATGGTTGAGATTGCGAACCAGCATGGAGATGCCCATTCTGACAGTGCATCCAGCCTCAACTTCCTCTTCCAGCTCTCGCTCACGACGTCAGCGAAGAGTGGCCCCCATCACAAAACCGAGGTGCTGACTTTGAGGCCGCGTTTTGTCATCGTGAATCGCCTTGATCAGACTGTGCACTACAGGCAGATGGGCACTATGGCGGACTCAACGTTGCGCTCCGAGCACAAGACCAACTTCCACTGGCCCGATGCCAATGCACCCTTCGAACTCTGCTTCCGACTCCTTGAGCGTGACGATGGTGCACACGCTGATGTAACACACACCGACACCATGGCTGGGGATGGAAAGATGCAGCACGATCTGAGTCGTGACCGCACTGTGGCGTACCACTGGTCAGGTGGTTGTGACATAGCGATGCTGGGCGAGTCACACTTGCGCCTCCGTCCTATTCACCAGCACGGCACGGCGTTGATTATGAGGATCGAGGTCAAAAACCACGAGGAGAGCCTGCATGTAGTGCTGCACTCTCAAACCACACGCACCCCGCCCTATCGCATCGTGAATAGGTCTTCTTCCCAGGTGGTTGTGAGGCAAGAGCTGAGCTCGGAAGATGGAGTGCAAAGCTCAAAGCAAAGCAGCTGCGACCAGATAGCACCCAACGCGTCCATGCCATACGCCTGGGACAACCCACTCTTGTCGCACCTCTTGGCGATACAAGTGGCAGGCGTTGCAGGGGCAGGAGGAAAGATGGTGGTGAGTCTGGATGCCATCGGCAAAACATGGTCGCTGTCGCTGCTGGCCACGGACATGGTGTTGCCGCGCAATCTTGTGGCCACTGTGAAAGCTGACGGGCCCACCAAAATCTTGACGATTACTGACGACGTCATGATATCGTTGCTTCAAGATGTCCATGCTGCATCACCCGGCACCATGACGCATTTCGACCTCGCGGCTGCACAGCTCAGTAACCCTGACGACGGCACACGGACTGTTGGACGCGCAGCAGCAAGGGCTTTTGGCAATATCTCTTTGAGTGTCTCGTTGGATCGAGTGAGTATCACGCTTGTTGACAAGCACCCTCAAGAGCTGCTGTCCGCCACATTCAACTCGGTCTCGCTCGTCTACATGCGCGGAGTTGATGGCAAGAAGAATCCCAACGAGTTTCTCGACCAGGGCCGATTTCGAAGTCTTGACATCTCAGTGCGCACATTTCAATTGGACAACATGCTCGTGCGCACACCCTACCCAGTGGCTGTCTACAGCAGCAGAGCAATGAAAGAAAAGGAACTCTTTTTCGAATTGTCGGTATTGGAGGATCTGAATGACACCGTCACCAACGTACCCATTCTCAAAAAGGTGCAAGCAGGCATGCAAGACCTGGAGCTGAATATGGAGGGGCGACTAGTCTTGCAGGTCTACATGTATCACGTTGCTATGATGGAGTCACTGCGCGGCTTACGCGGGCACGGCCTGCATCAGCATGCGGCGTCAGCAGACGAGCAGCTCTTTGCTCCGAGTACAGCGCGCCGTATCTACTTTGAGTTTTTTTCGCTGCCAGCTGTCAATCTCAATTTTAGCTTTGCGCGCAGAGACCTGGGAGAGGAAGAGGTTTCGACGGCGCTGGAAGTGGCGCAAGCAATCTCGTGGCTCGCTGCGTCCGTCGACAATGCACCCTTGAATTTGAAGACACTGGAGCTGCAGCACGCGTTCCTGGAGACAAGCACGCTCCTCGTCGTGATGCGCGAGCACTACCAAAAAGAGTGCTTGCGGCAGCTGTATCGCATCGTCGGCTCTGTGGAGGTCTTGGGCAATCCCGTGGGCCTCTTTCGCAATCTCGGCACGGGCTTCCGCGCCTTTGGCTCTGGTGTGTCAGGACTTAGGCACGGCGATCAACAATCTTTCAAAGATGGCACAAAGACACTGGTGCGGCATGGCACTCACGGACTCTCTAATACCATCAGCAAAGTGTCATCGAGTGTTAGCCGTGGTGTGGCGTCGGTGGCGCTCGATGCCGACTTTCTGCGGTTGCGCGATGAGCAAAAGGATAATAAGGTTTGTCTCTCTAATTTTCTCTCCCTTCCCTTTCCTTCTCTCCCTCTCTCCTCTTTTTTTCTATTTCATTCGCTCGCTCTCGCCCTCTCTCTCTCTCTCTCTCTCTCGCTCTCACTTTCTCGTTCTCTCTCTTTCTTGCTTTCTCTCTTGGATGTTAGTCTCGGGCCTCTGTACACTCATGGCAGTTAGCTAGTTGTCAAAGACGGTCCAGGTCCTGCAACCTGCCGTCAAACATAATACACCACCCGCTTCCCAGTTTTGCTGAGGGAAAATTGTTACATCAGAATGTGTTGCAAAGATTCAATGTGCCGCCAGATCTGTCGGATGCTCCCATCCAATTGCCGCAAGGGATCTTGACAATTATCCTCGTCTCTTTTTTCTCTTGGCTTCGGGAGTAAGGGATTCTACGGGCAATCTAATACAGCCAATTCACGCGTGCTGTATTTTGTGTGTGCTGCCTCCTTTTGGCGTCTCTCATCCGGCATCCTTCATCCTTCATGTCTATATTCATATGGATTTATATGCATGTGTGTGTGTGTGTGTGTTAAATACTAATACATACATACATGCATGCGTACACATATCCATAAATGCATACACATACATACATTAATTCATACATGCATATGAATATATACTTCCGTGCATACACATGTGTGTTTATATGCATACACATACATGCGCAGGAGCGTCCAGAAGATTTCAAAGTGGGCTTCCGGCAGGGCACCTCGCATTTGGCCAACTGTTTCAGCAGCGGGTTTTTCGGAGCCCTCACTAAACCAGCCCAGGGCTACTCTACTGGCGGTACACTCTTTTCTTTTTGTATCGTTATATATATGTATATATATATTTATGCATGTATGTATATATGTACACGTATTTACATGTTATATATGCTCTACCGGCGGTACCCTCTCTTCTGATTACATTGTTATATACATGCATGTGTGTGTATGTAAGTGTATATATAATACATGCATGTAACTTTATTTTTTTATTTGTATGTATGTGTATGCATACATGTATATATATATACACGTATATACATATATGTATATGTATATACACATATGTCTACATTTATGTATATGTGTATATGTACATATGTATATATATATTCAGATATAGATATATAGATGTATATATATATATATATTTATATATATATATATAAATATATATGTATTGAACACATATATTTGTGTGTTTGTGTGTGTGTGTGTGCGCGCGCATGTGTGTGTGTGTGTGTGTGTGTGTGTGTGTATGTGTGTGTGTGTGTGTGTGTG
>Ga0209390_10010032_pt1 | contig 11207 bp, 10 predicted proteins | sample BON01_FD_187212 | JGI IMG/M metagenome (GOLD analysis project Ga0209390, IMG submission 187212) | Freshwater microbial communities from Lake Bonney liftoff mats and glacier meltwater in Antarctica - BON-01 (SPAdes) (version 2) | ecosystem: Environmental > Aquatic > Freshwater > Ice > Glacier... | reverse complement strand
GGTCGTAGATCTTGCCCTTGTAGGGCTCGATCATTTCGGCGATCAGCTGGACCACGCACTTGGGCGTGTAGAACTCGCCCCCGAGCTTGCCTTCGGAGGCGGCGAACTTGCCGAGGAAGTATTCGTAGACGCGCCCCACGACGTCCTCCTGCATTCCGTGCGACGGCCTGCCTGCCGGCAGGCAGGTGTCGATGTTGTTGATGGCATCGATGAGGGCGGCGAGCTTGCTGGCATCGAGACGCAGGCGGGTAAAGTAGTTGTCGGGCAGGGCCCCTTTGAGGGAGGCGTTGCTCTTCTCGACCAGGGCGAGGGCGGTATCGATCTTGAGCGCGAGGTCGTCCTGCTTAGCGTGCTCGGAAATATAAGTCCAGCGAGCGGTCTCCGGCAGGTAGAAGATGTTCTGCATGGTGTAGAACTCCACCATATCGGTGTATTTCTCCTTACCTTCGGCGATCAGCTCCGCGCGGCGCTCCTCGAACTTGTCCGAGACGAACTTGAGGAAGATCAGGCTGAGGACGACATGCTTATATTCGGACGACTCGACTGAGCTCCGCAGCTTAGTCGCCGTATCCCAAAGGGACTCTTCAAAGGATTTGGATTTCTTGGCAGCGGCGGTTTTTTTAGCAGGCATGTGCAGAGTATTGTCTAAAGCCGTGTTAAAGCACCGATGATAAATATTGGTGCAAAAAGACTAATGGAGAGTGAGTAATGAGGACTGGCGCTCGGCGGCTTTGGTTTTTCCCAGCGTTGAATAAAGGTTTCAACGTTGCTGCTGGTTCTTTCGAGGTCGTTAGGCATCGACTAAGAAAAGTGCTTAGCCGGCGGCGAAAGGGCGAGTCAGAAAACAAATTCTGAGAATGCCTGAATGTTAGATTCATCTTGATTGGCGGGGGAAGATGAGAGCTGTCCACGGTTTTTTAATTTTTAAATCTAAAAAGAGCTATGTAACACCACTTGATCCCTGCTGCTAGCACCTCGGCGGCTTGTTCGATGTCTTTGCCTTAGTACGCGGGGAACCAAAAAACGGGTCATGCATTACCTTTGTGGTTGGGGCGGATTGCGTGCATAAGGCTTAAAGGTGTGGGCGGGCAGTGTCATGAGCTGAATGAGTTTCGGGTGGACGAAGAGCTTTTCTTTACCCGCGCTTTGCTCGTGGAGCACGCCGATTTCGCAGAGTTGCTTGAGATAGACGGATGCGGTTTGGCGTTTGGCAATGTCGCGTTCGACTAGATTTTGAATGCGGCAATAGGGTTGCTCAAAAATGAGTTCGAGGAGTTCGTGTGAATAGATTTTGGGCAGTTGATGACGTAGGGTGTCGCGGGTGTGCGCGAAGAGTGCGCGAGCGGCGGTGATCTTTTCCAGTGTCCAGGTGGCGGTTTGAGCAACGGCTTCGAGTATATAGCAGATCCAGTCTTCCCAAGCCTGGTCGGAGGTGACGGCTAATAGGGTGCGATAGTAGTCGGACTTGTTTTGTAGAATGTAACGACTGAGGTAGAGGATCGGGAGCGAGAGTAGTTTCTGCTCAATGAGATAGAGTAGGTTGAGGATACGGCCGGTGCGCCCGTTGCCATCGTCAAAGGGGTGGATGGCCTCGAACTGGTAGTGTGCCACTGCCATTTTGATCAAAGGGTCGAGGGTATCATCGGCGTGAATGAACTGCTCCCAGTTGGCGAGCTGATCGCGCAAGGTGGTCTCGCCCTCAGGCGGGGTGTAGGTGATCTGGCCAGTGGCTTGATTGCCCAGAGCGATGCCCGACCCTTGCCGGATGTGCATCGGGCGTCCTTTGATGGTGCTGCACACTTCGACCATAGTGTTGGTCGTCAAAGGACGTTTGCTGAGTGCTCGAAAGCCTTGATTGAGCGCAGTGCGGTAGCGGAGTGCTTCTTTGGTGGGACTGTCGGCATGGGAGTCTTCGGCTGCGTGCCGAAAAAGCTGATCCGTTGTAGTTACAATGTTTTCAATCTCAGAACTGTCTTTCGCTTCGAGTAGCGGTAGGAGATTGATTAAGATTGATTGATTCGGGAGTAACTCGCCCGCTTGCTTAAGGGCGGCGAGCGCGGCGCGTGCAGCGATACAGGCTTTGAGCGTGCGGACACTCTCAATTTCTACTCGTGGGGGAAGTGGAGGGAGCTGGTTGTAGGGCTGGTCTGGATTCCAAGTCATGTTTATTTAGTTCTATATATTAAACACATCAGACGTTTATGTCGATCGTATCGACATGCAAGTTTAATATGTCGATTTAATCCTTTAATTTAGACATGTTAGTGGCTTGGCTCTGGGTATTCGTGGTCGAAAGCGGTTCCCGCTTCCGCTACGAGAGAAGAGACGGTCGAAAGCGGTTCCCGCTTCCGCTACGCGAGAAGAGACGGTCGAAAGCGGTTCCCGCTTCCGCTACGAGAGAAGAGACGGTCGAAAGCGGTTCCCGCTTCCGCTACGAGAGAAGAGACGGTCGAAAGCGGTTCCCGCTTCCGCTACGCGAGAAGAGACGGTCGAAAGCGGTTCCCGCTTCCGCTACGAGAGAAGGGGATTTCGAAAGCGGAAACTGCTTTTGATCGCGAGAGAAGTGGATTTGTAGCGGAAGCGGGAACCGCTTTCGATCTGCTCTAAATCGACTTGATCCCTGCTGCTAGCACCTCGGCGGCTTGTTCGATGTCTTTGCCTTGGTGCGCGGTGCAGAGGAAGCAGGTCTCGTAAGCCGAAGGCGGCAGATAGACGCCGTGCTTGAGCGCGTATTGAAAGAGTGTCTTGAAGTGCTCGGTCTGGCTGGAGGTGGCATCCTCGTAATTCCGCACAGCTTGCTCGCTGAAGAAGAGGGCAAACATGGAGCCGACTTGGGGCACTTGCAGGGGGAGGCCTTTTTCTTTGGCTGCGCCGAGCAGGGCGTCGCGGATGGTCGCTCCCAATGTTTCAAAGAGTGGATAGGGGTTGGTGTTTTTGAGCTTCTTGAGCGCGGCGATGCCGGCGGCCATGGCCAGTGGGTTGCCGCTGAGGGTGCCAGCTTGATAGACGGGGCCGAGTGGCGCGAGTTGATCCATGATCTCGGCCTTGCCGCCGAAGGCGCCGACTGGGAGCCCCCCGCCGATGATTTTACCCAAGGCAGTGAGGTCGGGTGTTATACCAACGCGTTCTTGCACCCCGCCCAGGGCTAGACGGAAGCCTGTCATGACTTCGTCGAAGATGAGAACTGTGCTATGTTTCGTGCAGAGTTCGCGGAGGAGTTCAAGATAGCCGGCATCGGGGAGAATCAATCCGCAGTTGGCGGGATAGGGCTCGACGATGATGGCGGCGATGTCGTCGCCCTGTTGAGCGAAGGCTTCTTTGACCCCTTCGGGGTCGTTGTAGTCGAGCACGATGGTTTCGGCGGCGAAGCTGGCAGGGATGCCTGCGCTGTCGGGGTTGCCAAGTGTGAGCGCACCGGAGCCGGCCTTGACCAGCAGTGAGTCGACATGACCATGGTAGCAGCCGGCAAACTTGATGATCTTGTCGCGCCCGGTGTAGCCGCGTGCGAGGCGAATGGCCGACATGGTGGCCTCTGTGCCGGAGTTACACATGCGCACTTTTTCGACGGAAGGCACGAGCTCGACGATGAGCTCGGCCATCTCGATTTCGTAAGGATTGGGCGTGCCGAAGCTGGTGCCGTTTTCGAGTGCTTCAGCGATGGCTGCGCGGATATCGGGATCGTTATGTCCGTGAATCGCAGGCCCCCATGTGCAGACGAAGTCGATCAGGTCGGCACCGTCGGCCGTGTGTAGGTGTGCGCCGTTGGCACGCTGAGTAAAGAACGGTGCACCACCGACCGAGCGGAAGGCGCGAACAGGCGAGTTGACGCCGCCGGGAATGAGTTGCTGAGCGCGAGCGAAGAGTTTTTCAGAGGATGTGGTCATGATTGTGGGAGAGAGGACTTTGAATGGATCTGCTTGCAGTTGATCAAGGAAATGCTGCAAAGCTCGTTTCGGGTTCCCTCGAATGAGCCGGATACCGTCGCTACGCTTTTGTGCAGGTAGAGTTGATACCTGTGGTTGGGCATTTGGCTACTTCGCTGACGGGGCGTAGGCGATCCATTTTTCAGAGGCGTCTTCGGCGAGACGATCAGTCAACTCTTCATCATCGCCCGGTTCTCTCGACTTGCTCAACATTGTTAAGTAGGCCGCGAGTTTGTCCTGCTCCTGTTCGGTGAGGGCATCTATGTCTTTCTGCCATTGGCCGAAGGTGATCATTTGGTAAATCTATTCTGCATTTAGTTTGATGCAAGGATCATGTTTCAACTCACATATTTCTGCACAATCGGAATCCGGCGACCGACACCAAATGCGAGCGGGGTGGTCTTCAGGCCGGGGGCGGCTTGTTTGCGTTTGTATTCGTTGAGATCGACCTTGCGCACTATTTCATCGACAGTGGTTTGATCGTAGCCCTTTTCGACGATCTCGGCGCGGGAGAGCCCTTCTTCCACGTAGAGACGGAGGATGCCGTCGAGCACGGGATACGGTGGCAGGGAATCTTCGTCTTTCTGATCGAGGCGCAGCTCTGCAGAAGGCGGCTTTTCGATCGTGTTGAGCGGGATGATTTCGCGCTCGAGGTTCATGTGGCGAGCGAGGGCGTAAACCTTCATTTTTGGCAGGTCGGAGATGACGGCGAGACCGCCGCACATGTCGCCGTAAAGTGTGCAGTAACCGACTGATATCTCGCTCTTGTTGCCAGTCGTGAGTAGCAGTGCGCCAAATTTATTGGACATCGCCATGAGGAGGAGGCCGCGGGCGCGGGCTTGGATGTTTTCCTCCGTGACGTCGGCGGCGAGTCCGGCGAAGAGGTCGCCGAGGGCGGCCTCGGCTGAGGCGACGGTCTCGGCGATGGCGACTTCGTGGTATGCGATGCCGAGGTTTTTGGCGAGTGCGGCGGCGTCGTCACGGCTGTGTTGACTGGAAATAGCGGAGGGCAGGGCGATGCCGATTATGTTTTCGGCACCTAGGGCTTCAGTTGCGAGCGCAGCCACGACTGCGGAGTCGATCCCGCCGCTCAAGCCGATGAGTGCTTTTTTAAAGCCGCTCTTATGGGCGTAGTCGCGAAGACCAAGCACGAGGGCGGCTTGAGTGGCGGCGTTGCCTTTGGGGTTGAAGTGTTCGGATACGTAGCCGGCGGGATTGTCGAGATCGATGATGTGATTCTCTGAGCGGAAAGCGGCGAGGCCGGCGACGAAGCCGCGCTCGTGGTGCGCAGCGATACTGCCACCGTCGAAGATCAGCTCATCGTTGCCGCCGATGGCGTTGCAATACACGGCGGGGCAACCGCAGCGTTCGGCGGCGTCTTGGATGAGTGGCTCACGGGCTTCATTTTTACCCTCGTGCCATGGGCTGGCGGAGAGGTTGAGTAGCAGATCGATCTTTTGATCCGCGAGCACGCCTAGGGGATCGTTGCAATAGCGGCGGCTGGTCTTGAGGTCGGGACTTGTCCAAATGTCTTCGCAGATGGTGATACCGATTTTCTTGCCCTGCCACTCATAGACAGTGGGACCTTCGGCTGGCTCGAAGTAGCGCTCTTCGTCGAATACGTCGTAACTCGGGAGGAGCGACTTGCGCCCAACGGCCTTGATCTCGCCAGACTCGCACCATGCCGCGGCATTATAAAAGGGGCGTCCAGTGATGTAGGGGCCACGGTCTTGCACGTAGCCGATCACAGCGGGCACTTCGCCGATTTCTTTGGCAATCGCGTCGAGGGCATCTTCGGTGTCGCAGACGAAGCGCGTTTTAAAAAGCAGATCGCGAGGCGGATAGCCGCAGACCGCCAGCTCAGGGAAGAGCACCAGCTCGGCTCCGTCGGCGACGAGTGTTTTATATGCACTCAAAATGAGCTGTGAGTTGCCGGAAAGATCACCGACGGTGGTATTGATTTGAGCGATGCCTATTTTCATATAAATGGTATTTTTTTGAAACAATTGTTTGAACTGCGACTTGCAAATGGAGCACTTGCGGGGATAGTCACTGCTTCTTGCTGGAAGGCAAGGCTCACGACTATTTTGCAATGTACAGAGAAGACAAGACTTTCGCTATTATTATGGCTCTTTGCCTGAGTTTATTTGCCGCGCCCTTGTGGGGGGAGGGCGAAGTGGTGGAGGGCGAAGTGGTGGTGGCTTCGAGCGAGACGCTGCATTTGAGCATCGATGATGTGATCGAACGGGTGAAAAACCAGAATTTGCAGCTATTGATCAACAAAGAGTCCGTGCGCCGCGCTTTGGAGCAGAGCTATCAACGTCGAGCGGCGCTCTTGCCACAGTTTTCCTTGCGTGCGCAGCAGTCGCGTCAGCAACTAGCTCGGGGCTTCAACTCTCAGGCATTTGACGAGCCGCCTTTTAATTCCTTTGGCTCTAGGTTGGAGGCTTCGCTTTCAGTCTTTGATACGCAGCGTTATGCGGAATTTAAGATTGCACAGCTGAATCACGCGATCGAGCAGATGGACTACGCTACGGCCACACAAGATATTTTGGAGCAGGCGATTATGCTCTATTTTACTCAGCTTCGTGATCTGCGTAGCGTGGAAATTGCCCAGGGCAATTTGGAGCGGGAGCAGACCTTGCTGGATTTGGCCACACAGCAATTTGATGCGGGAGCCGCTGTCAAAATCGACGTCACTCGTGCTGAAGTTCGTTTGGCGACTGAGCGTCGTGCTTTGATGGAGGCCGAGATTTTAGTCGAAGGGTCCATCCTAGAATTGAAAGCCTTGCTCGATCTCGACTTAGATCGTGAAATTCGTCTAGACAGTGGCATCATCGATGGTGTCAACGCGCCACCGTCGATTAAACGCTACGGCTCGCTCGAAGTGTTGACCGAGCTGCGCCCTGAGTTGCAGAGTCAGCAGAAGGTGCTGACGCAGGCTGAGTTGGCGAAACAAGCCGCCGGTTGGCAGCGTTTGCCCACGGTGGAGTTATTTGCAGACTGGGGTTACGATTCGAGCCACGCTTTCGACAGTGACGCAGGCGAAGCCTGGCTAGTTGGGTTGCGCGCCAGTATGCCGATTTGGGAAGGGGGCCGTATTGCCGCCGAAAAACGCGAGGCCGCCTCGGCGGTTCGCCAGAATGAATATCAAATGCGCAACCTGCGAAACCAGATCGAGCGAGAGTTTAAATTTTCGATTATAGAAATGGATTCACGCTATGCGCAGATCGAGATCGCGCGTGACGAGGTGCGCCTAGGCCGTGACGAAGTTGAGCAAGCCAGAGAGCGCTATCGTGAGGGCTTGGGGGATAATCGTGAGTTGATCGATGCTCAGATCAGTTTGGCCGACGCCGAACGCAGTCATTTGCGTGCGATTTATCTCTATGGTCTCAGCCGTCTCGCCTTTGCTCGTTCCATTGGCTCGGTTGAGCGTGTGCTCGATTAACAGCGATGGCTGCGCAACCTAAACAATTATATTTGGCCTCCGCTTCGCCACGCCGCGCAGAGCTTTTGCAGCGCATGGGCTTGTGCTTCGAAATTCGCCCCACCCACGTGGAGGAGGACGACTCCGGTAGCGAAGGGCCGGAGCTAATGGTTCTGGCAAATGCCAAGCTCAAGGCGAGCACCTTAGCTGAGGAGCTTCCCGAGGCGCTCGTGCTTGGCTCCGATACCACGGTGGCCTTTGATCAGCACGTGCTGAGCAAACCGACTGACATGGAGGACGCGCGCCGCATGTTGCGCATGCTATCCGGTCGCACCCACACCGTTTATACTGCGGTCTCTTTGTATTGGAAGGCGGGCGGGCTGGCGCATACCTTTGTTGAGCGTAGCGACGTGCGCTTCCAAAATCTGGACGATGCGCGGATCGAGCAATACTTTGCATTGATGAACCCGCTGGATAAGGCGGGCGCTTACGGCATTCAAGAGGGACGTGAGCTGATAATCGACTCGGTGGACGGTTCGGTGGAGAATGTCATGGGCTTGCCAATCCAGACCCTCGGCGTAACTTTAGAGGAACTTGGTTTTGATTTCCGAAACTAAGAACACTTGCCGAAAAGTTATATTGTGTCCAATCCAGTTACAGAGCCCTACACGGTAAATCTGTTTGCTCCCGATGCCCGCGACTCACGCTGGGTGACGTTGATCGCGGTATTGGCGACCCTGCTAGTGCATGTCGGCGTGGTGCTAGTGCTACCCGAAGAGCTGATGCCGCTCCACCAAGGAGGTGGAGATGACGAGCAAGCTAGCGCTGAAATCTATGAAATCAGTCTCGTGGATCCCGTCGAGCCTAGGTTCGTCGAGGCCAACCCCGCAGCACCTGAAAACGAACCCGACCGCACCGACCAATATTCCTACCGCAGCCAACAAGCTGCCGACGAAAGCCCGCTCGAAGACGCGCTCAATCAACCGAATGTCGATGGCGAGGAAGACTCTCAAAAGATTTTACAAGGCAGCCTAGAGCAAGTGCCACCGGTCGAGCCGGGCATTTATGCGCCGAACGCACGCCCCGGCGAAGGCGAGGGCAACGAAGGCGGCAAGCTCGGCAATCCCAATGAGCTCGCGATGCCGACGCCGACACAGCCACTGCCCGCACCGGATTTTATTCAACAAGATCCTGTCACTGAAGCAGGCCCCGGCAGCCGCAGCGATATTGTCGGTGAGGCGCAGGAAGTCTTCGAATCAGCTGATCCCGAGGCACCGATTGAAGTGTATCGCCCTCAGCCCATGACCGAGCAGGTGCAACAGGTCGGCGACGGTGCCGGAGGCGCACCCGAAGCGCAACCGACACCGCGCGCCCGTCCACGACTCGCCCCCGAATTGATCACGGGGCCGCTGATGCGCTCGCAAGGTTCGGCCAGTCGCCGTGGCTCGGTCGCGATTGATGCGACCTTTAGTGAATTTGGCGAATACGAGCAGCAATTCTACGCGGCGATCCAGACTGGTTGGTATCAGGAAATCGAGTTTTTTCAGCCGATCGACATCGCGACGCGCGTGCAAGTGCGCTTCACCATCCATGCGGACGGACGCGTCGAAGACGTCAAGTCTGTGCAGTCGAATGCCAGCGAGATTGCCACCTTTATCTGTGAGACCGCGATTACCAAGCGTTCCCCCTTTCGCCCCTGGACGCAGGAGATGGTGCAGGTCTTCGGCCAGCAGCGCACGCTGACAGTGGTTTTTCATTACCGTTGAGCTCGTGAATTTAGGATTATGTGTTGAACTTTCCCAAAAAGCCTAGAGATTAGACGGTTCCTGCTCATGTCAGATCCTGAAGATACACCTCTCGACCAGCTTCCCCTTAACCAGGGGGTGCATTTGCTTGCGCATAATGAAGACGGGCTGGTGGCATTGGAAAAACCTGTGGGTGCCATGTCGCATCCTAATACGCCCGAGGATAATAAGCGCGCGCTACTCGTCGCCGACTATGACTTAGAGCAGGAGTGCTACACCTGGACAGATGATTCCGGCGAGCTCCGCCAGGCTTGGCTGATCAATCGCTTGGACTCGCCCACATCGGGCGTTATTCTCCTGGGGCTGAATCTGGATATCAGCCAAACGATCAAAAAGGAATTTGCGACCCACCGCGTCACTAAGATTTATTACGCACTCGTTCGTGGTCAGCCCGGTAAGCCGGCTGGTTCTTGGGCCGATCAACTCAAGAAGGATCTGCATCGCGGTAATCGGCTCATATCTAAGGGGCGTATTGTCCCCGCGAAGACTCGCTATCAAGTGATCAAGTCGCCCACTGGCGGTTTCCCCGTATCGCTCATCAAGCTCATGCCGCTGACCGGTCGCACCCACCAGTTGCGGGTTCAGTGTCAAAAGCACGGTTTACCGGTCGTCGGGGATCGTACCTATGGTAGTTTCAGTTTTAATAAGGAAATCGCCATGCGAACGGAGACCAAGCGTATGATGTTGCATTCAGGCGAGACGATCGTGAACTACAGTTACAAGGGGAAATCACGTGAGTTCTCGGCAACATCCGATCTACCCGAAGATTTTCAAACCGTGATGGCCTATCGCCCCGGCTTGAATGCCACACGCCCAAAGGTCACCCGCAGTCCAGTTCTGGCAGGGCGACGTTTTAAGGCATAGGCTGCTTGGCATTGGTTGGCGGTTGCCACAGGCCCCAAAACGTGTCTAAATAAACGCATGGCCATTGATCATCATTATCATCGGGACGAACGTTTGCTCATTCGGATCGCGGTGGTGCTAGGTGTGGTTGTGGGCATTTTGGCCTTCACGATTACACGAACGATGAGTCATCGCACCGAGCAGGTCTCGGCCGAAGAGGTCTGGGCTTTTGTTCAAGAACAAGCGCCGCAGCGCAATTTAGACCCGGAGTTTGTTTATGCGCTGGCTTGGGCCGAGAGCAGCTTGAATGCACGCGCCCGTAGTTCTGTCGCCCGCGGGATCATGCAACTGACAAAACCAGCATGGCGGCAGGTCTCGGATGAATCCTATCGCCAAGCTTGGGATTGGCGCACCAATATCCGCGTCGGCATCGACTACCTCGCATACTGTCGAGATTACCTGAAAAAGCACGACAGTTTTACTTACCCCTTGCTGGCGGCTTCTTATCGTTACGGCCCCGCACATGTGAAGAATAAGAACTTCAACATTCCGCAACTCAAAGTGCCAAAGAACGAGATCTATCGCCGAATCTTTGAAGGTAATATTCGCCCCGTGGCTCCACCTCAGTGACGAGAAGGGAGGGCGGATGTCCCCATCCGCTTTTGGCGTGGAAAGGTTATAAACTATTTAGAACAGGTAGCGCGGCATGGCCTCATGTCTAGTTGCCTACGGCTTTGCATGTGGGGGGCAGCAGAGAAAGAACTTGGTAGAACTTGAGTTGTTTTTAGAGAATTCTTGTGTGCGGGTGAAGTGGCGTGAGCTTAAGGATTCTAGTCGAAGTGTAAGCCGTAGCGGTGCGCTTCAGCCACCGTCTTAGAATGGCGACTGAAGCCCCTACCCCTGCCACAAGTTGACATTAATCAAAATGACACCGGGTTCTGCGGGATTTATTTGGATTGCCTGTCTAGACCCTACTCGAAAAGCAATTTTAGTAGAATATTTTCCTGATTTAGGGTGTTGATCTCTACTTTTGGAGTAATGTGGATTGCTTTAAACAGCGTTAGTTAATCTTTTAGCACTTTCATGGCTCAATGTCCTCTCTTTTGCTTATGTGAGGGCATAGTTACCCCAGGCAGGTTTCCTTTGAGAGTTGAACGAGTTCCGGATTTAGGCCGCTCGTTGCATTGCTTCCTGCCGTCGTTTTTCGCG
>Ga0209390_10010031_pt1 | contig 11208 bp, 7 predicted proteins | sample BON01_FD_187212 | JGI IMG/M metagenome (GOLD analysis project Ga0209390, IMG submission 187212) | Freshwater microbial communities from Lake Bonney liftoff mats and glacier meltwater in Antarctica - BON-01 (SPAdes) (version 2) | ecosystem: Environmental > Aquatic > Freshwater > Ice > Glacier... | reverse complement strand
GGCATGTTCTTTGTCAGGTTGGCGTAGCATTCTGCCATTGAGACTCGGAAAGCGGTATCTTCTCCTTTGACCGCGTGGTCACGCTTGGAGTCGGAATACCAATTGGGGTAACACTCGGCGATATGAGATGCATACCACGCCAGGAAAAACTCTGAGACTTCCTCGTAATTGACTGCATCGGCATACGGAGGATCGGTGATCCAGATGTCGCAGCTGTGCTTGAGATACCTTGCATCTTCAACCGTGACCTGACTCAGAACTTTCTCACTCGGGCCGGTAAATGACGGAATGATTTGGCGCTTTAAGTCACGGATTCCTCTAGCTCCGTAGTTCGCCATAGGATTGAGAGCTTGATTCACAAAAACACGATCTGTCTTTTCGACATCTATCCGCGGACTCCATCCGCATAGACGAGCATTCTGATTCAGGACTTTGCCAAGCGAAAGCATCAGTCCCTTTCTCAAGTCGGCATTCTTAAATCGTGAAATGGATTTGGAGATTAAGCCGTTCAGCATTAGCTGTCGCGGTGTGAAAAGGTGGTGCCAGTAGGTCCATCCTCGATCTCTACTTAAACGCGTCGTCTCTTTACCTGGGTGAATTCTCCAATTTGGTATCCACCCATGCCGTTGCCATTCATCTAAGTTTGCCTCGACCTCAAGGGCGATCCGCTTTTCATTTTCCAGATCGAAGGGCGTGGGTTCCCGATAAAGTGTGACAACCTTATCGGCGAATTTTCCACCCCTTTCAACCTGAATGGTTTTTTGCCACTTGAGACAGTAGATTCTTTCTCCAAAAAAATCACCTTCAACAGGGTGAATATCCGATTTCGACCAAAGTCGATGACCTCCATACGAAGAGAGAAGCGAACTGAGACTAATTTGACGGCTAGCATTGCTCGTCTTTCCTTGAGAATTAAGCAATTCCCACAAGCCTGCCGGGCATACTACGTCGCCTCCCTGTTTCGTTCCTATTTTACTTTCCACGTATCCATCTCCGCCGCTTTTCACAACGAATTCGAAACGCTTATTTTTTTCATCGGGCACTAATTCCACCCATGTTTTCGATTTTGGAGCGACCCACCAAGTGGGGCTGACTGGGACCTTCCAATTATCCCAATCTGGAACTTTAATTTCGACACAATAGAGCGCGGCCTCGAGACGCCAACCTTCTTCGCTTGTCTCTAATCCAGATGCTGCGATTTCTTCCTCCACAATATCAAGGAGGTCTTGCTGAGCCTTTTGAAAGCGTTCCCTTGCAACATCTCCGCCACCAATGATATTCAAAGCCCCCCAAGTCAGACAAGCCGCCGCCGGGTTCAAATCCGAAGCGAAGACATCACAACCAATCTCAGCGGCCTCGAAGGGAATGGATCCTGATCCGCAGAAAGCATCACCAAACTTGAGAATGTGCCCGAACTTGCGGATTGAGGTTTGCTCAACCCATTCCGAAAGTGTTCCCGCATTGGTGTTACAATAAGAGTTAATTTCCTCCCAACTCTCATTAGGTGGCCCATCGATTTCTTCAACCCTACAGCAGTAGTCTCGTTGTTCTGCGAATGTCATCGCGTAGAAGACTCTCTTTTCCAATGCCGAACGACGCTGCTTTAATTCTGCGGATGAGCATGAACCCCAACGTTCGGGAGAGACAAAGAGGGATTTGTCGCCATCACTCGCGAACGAAAAACAAAGGGCAGCAGACAGCGGCTCCTTTTTTCGTTTCCACATTCCCGCAGGATCAAAGCACATCAGCTTAAGGAAAATCTCCATGTCCTCAGGCCAACGGTCTGGATTCTCCGCTGTATCAAAAAGTGCCCCGAGGACCAAAGCGCGGGTCAATACCATTGGTTTCTCGCCCCACCATTTGCCGAGCGGCTTCAAGATTTGCCCATGATTGGCCTTTCTCTCCTTGTAACTCTCCAGCGACAGTTGCCCAATAGGGAACTGAACTTCGAGCAGTGATTTCTTCGGTGTTTCGTTCATCGGTTCAAGTGGCAAAATTCTCGCGATGGCTGAGATCGTCGAAGTCCCACGTGGCGAAGTAGCGCAGGTCGTCGAGGGTGATCTGCCCTTCGTGACGCAGGCTACACGCTTCCACACTGATTCCCGCACACTTTTGGAGCAAGGCCTCGAGATCGACGCAGGCCTTGGTGGCCGCCTTTCGTAAATCGTCATCCTCGTGGTCCTCACTGCCCATCGTGGGCCAGACCATGATCCGGTAGGGTTCCCCGGTCCCGAGTTCGCAATCGCTCGGATCACATGACAAATACAAATCCTGAAAGCAGTGCCCGGCACCTTCCAGCAACTTCCGTATCGCCCGGCCATTCTTCCCCTGCCTCACACGCTCATTAAAGGCGTCAGGGAACGCGGGCCGCGTGTAGCGCTTTGCCACCCATTCGCGGAGGAGATCAATCGTGTGGGGATGGAGTGCGTGTGCCGCAGAGGGAAGGCAGTGGGCGAGATGCTTCCGCGAGATGCGGCTGCGCTCGTGGCACGAGGCCGCGTAGGTAATCTCCCCGATCTGGAAATGGAGGCGGCGAGGATTCTTCCCGTAGAGCAAATTTCCGTCGGCACTCTCCACGGGAACGGCCCGGATCACCTCGGCGAAGGGCTCCTTTTCGAAGTCCGCCTGGACCAAATCGCAGTCCTGGGTCAGGACAAGGAAGAGCGCGTCGTGCGAGGCGGCCGGAAGTCCCGGTTCAAAAACACAGTCTCCGGGCAGGGAATCGGGCAACAGCGCCGAACCCTGCCTCCACCCCTTTTCCCGGATTGCGTCTGCATCGTCCATGGGCGGTGGCCTCAGCCATGGCGCCGGTTGCGGAGGCGGGCATTCTGCAGGTTGCGCCGGTGGCTCTCGTCTGACAGGGGCGGCATCCCATGCTTTGCAGCCAACTCACGGGCGGAGAGCGGGCGCTCGGCGGTGATCTCCCCGAGTCGGGTCGAAATGGCGACGAGGAGATCGGATACCGCAGCAGACTCGAGCAGGTCGGCGCGGAGTAGCTCGATGAGTGTCACTCCCTCAACGATCTCGGAAGAGATGGGCCCCATTGGCCCGGGATGAAGCTTTCTCCATTCCTCAACAAAGGCGAGAATGGCGGCGATGCGATGCCGGTTCTGGGATTTGACAGTTTTTCCCTCATTCCAGTCGTAGATCGACTGACGGGAGACGCCGAGCACGTCGGCCAATTGGACGGTATTCAAAGAGAAGGCATCGCGAATCTCAATCAGCGCCCCGGGAACGTCGGGAGTGGTCAACTCGGCTGTCGCTTCTTTTTCCGCCAATCCAAGGATGGCCTCCAACCAATAGCTCACGCCGCTGGCGGGACTGATCCGATGGGAGATCTCCCGAATAGCACCACTGGAAGCTTCAAACGTCCTCCAGGGCGATGCGGAACGGTGTGGCGCAGATGATCTGCGATCGGCCGAATACGGTTCGAGATCGGGCAACTGGTAGTGATTGAGTGCGATGGTGCTCATGACTGACTCCATTCTGTGAGTGCGTCTTCTGTGACGCTGGCTTTAAAAGCCCGGGTCTGATGTCCGTGAAGGAATTCGAAATGGGCGATGGCGGACTCGACGGAAAATTGTTCTTCAACTCCGATATGGTGATCGAGATCGAGCAGACCGAAGGGCGAGTCCATCACAGGATCCCTGCGAAGCTTCAAGGTGATCGGGAGCAAATCGGGAGGAAATCCAAACCCGCGACCGGCCTCGACATACCGATGAATGAACTTGGAGGTGTCACCGGTCCGGCTGACGGATTCAAAGAAAAATGCTTCGCGCTCGTCTTCGGCGGAGATACGGAATCCCCGGAGACTTTCCGCGAAGTAGCTGCTGATCTCCTTACCGTCTGAAGGGACGACGAGATCAACGTAGCGCAGGCCGACACGCTGAAGAAGATCGGGCTCGACATGCGCTGCGAACAGGTCGAGCGCAGTCCGCATCGCTACCATCATGGTCTCGAAGACCTCATATTGAGCCATCTGGTAGGTGATCCCGTTCTCGTCGATGAGCAAAGACGCGGTGCCCTCTTTGTTGATAAACTCCCACTGCTGCAGCATCTCCTTTGATTCGATCTGGCCGTCGGACCCGTGAAGAGAGGATTCAATTTTTCGATGAGCAAAACGGGGATACCCGCGTTTGCGAAACAGTTCCTGAAGTTCGGGGATGCGATCCTCAATCGCCAGCACCGGTGAAATTTTCACCTGGGCGAGGACGAAGATCAGCGGGGAACTTGGAAGATGAAGAGGTTCTCTGGTGCGGGGCATCGCGGCGCAATTGTACACTTTACACTTCACTTGACAACGGAAATTGTATTTGGGTTCAATCTGCGAAGAGTTCCAACTGGATCATTTGCGGCTCGGTCGCTTTGACGGGGCCTTTGTTGCTTTCTTCTCCGGTGGGCTGCTCGGTTTGGGGGGAAGTGACTTCTCTGAAGGTTTTTCCCGTACTGACTTGGTGGACGGTGGCTTCGGAACTTCCTTTTTCCTCGATGTCTTCTTCGTTGGACGAGGCTCCAAGTAAGAGACGGATCGCTTGGGAGCCGGGTTTTTTTTTTGAGCCGAAGCCGCCTCCATGATTTCCAGGAGTCGCGGGGCGGTGCGCGTGTCGGCGGGATCGGTGAGAGCGTAGAAGAGAGCCCTGCGCCACCCTTTGCCCTGGCGCTGAGTGGGATTACTGGCCCGGGCATAGAGCCACCAGCGTTCTTCGCGGGCGAGCTGCCGCCAGCCTGCGAGTAAAGCATCCATGTGGGTGCCTTCGCCGTCTTCCATCAGGGACCAGAGCAGCACGGAAAGCTCCCGGGTGACCAAGGGGCTGAGAGCCTGATCTCCCGAGGAAAATGTCGGTGCTTTGGAGCCGACTTCTTCGGGGTCCATGCCGCGGACGAGTTCTTTCTGAACCGCTGCGGCAACTTGTCGCCACGTCGCCAACGGAATGGCGGCAATCTCGTGCCTCGGGTAGCCGCGCTCTGTTCGGGAAACCCGCGTCAGTCGACACGACGCACCGGCGCCCGCCTCAATGGAGAGAACGCCGTGCTCTCCGTCGAGATCGACAAGGCCAAAGCTGAGAATGTCCGGAGAATCGCTCATTGAGTGATGAGCCCCTGGGCGATCTTAATGGAGTTCTCTTTTTGCCAGTCAACAAGGGTGCGTCCGGTGGGGAAAACAACTCCGCCGGTTGCTTCCAGTTCCCACTCGGCATCATTCAACTCGGAGTCGAGGAACTCGTAAGCTTTCAGAAGTCGCTCCGGAGAGACCTTCGTTTTTGCGTCCCAGCCGAGGTTAATGCGATTGTCAGTGGCGGCCTTAACGACCTTGGCACGAGCGCCGGTGATCGTCGTCTCAGCAGGTAGCTTGGAAAGGAATCCATGGACTTCGAGGCGGGTCGAGAGGGACATCTGACGCAGTGCGTTGCTGGCAAGAGTAGCAGGCTTATCGAGATCCAACCCGGTCGCTGGCCTGTCCGTATCGTCCCCGGTCGCCTCTTTGGGAACAGGAATCGAGATGTCAGTGTGAACCGAGGCTTTCTCGGCGAATACGCGAACGGTGGAGCCTTCGGCCACATCGATGCCTTTGGCGGGATAGAGCTGACCGTTGTTCGCCGGGTCGCTACCGTCGCAGGTCCACTTGACCACGGCATCCGGCGGCACGACTCCAATCTTCAGCGTACGGTGGTCTTTCGTGCTGCTCGGCAAGAATTCGTGTTTGAGCGTGATGCTGTTCTCGATTCGGGTTGGCTTGCCGTCCTGATTCTTGCCTGTCGAATCGCGACACTGGAAGACAAGCACCATCGCATCGGAGACGAAGGCCTCATCCGACTTGATCTTCTGTTCGGCACTCCCGTCCTCGGAGACGTAGAGCGTGTCCCCATGGATGAGCTTGATGTCAGTAGTGGTGATGCAACCCTTCTTCGAATCCCGCTCGTGCTCGATGCTGACGATGGCCAGTTCAACAAAGGGTGGCTTAAGAATCTGTCCGGCTTCCTGCCGCCACTCGCCTGCGGTGATTAACGCATCCTTCATCCGCTCAGCCGTGCCGGGCTCGGTCCAGAACATGATGCCCCGGCTGGCGGAACCATCTATCAGTTGATCCCAGGAAGCTCTGCCTGAGGAAGGGAAGAGGAATTGTTCGAAGCGGGTTCGGAGTGATTTGAATGCCTTCAGTTTGTCGCCGCTACCGGTCGGAACGACTACCTGGAACTTTTGAACGGACCGGAGCGTGCTTTCGACGACCAGTTCACCCTTCGAGCTGTTTTTCTCGCCCTCGAATTTCACCGCCTGCCCTGAGGAATCATCCTGGAAAGAATCAAGAAGGGTGGTGTCGGTGAGTTTGGTATCACCAGTCGAAAGATCGCCAAGGGGATAAATCAATCGGGCGTAAACGGACCGCAGGGCGAGGAACAGTTCGGTCTGAATGTTGGTCTGCTCGCCTTTCGCTCTTTCAAATTGAGCGTCGTCCCTCGTCATGTCCTTGAGAACTTCCCGGATCGCCCAAAGACGCTTGGCGTGGTTACGAATTCGAACAAGACCAGCCGGATCAACCAGCGTCAGGAACGCGACACGATTCTTGAACTTTTCACCGTCGAAGAATTGCTGATAAGGGGTATCGTGGTGGCAGATGATAAGAGTGGCTCTGTCTCGAGTGAGGCTAATTTTACCGAAATCCGGATGGACGTGAAGCGTCTGGTAGCATCGCTTCTCCCTCGGATCGAACATTTCGCGGAGCTTCTCCTCAATGAGGTCGTCACGGTCCACGTCGGAGCATAGCCGGTAGTGGGAATTGATCTGGGCGTTGAGATTCTTGACCTTGTTGAAAAAGAAGCGCCCACTGCGTAGCCGGTCGAGATACCAACAATTCCGGGCAAGTTCTTCCAAGGCTGTTCCAAGACCGGAGATATCAACGCCGGGTGCTGCCATGTATTCGGCGAGTTCCTCCTTCGACAAGCCGCGCGGGCGCGCCTCTGAAAGCGACGCGACGTAGATCCATCTGGCGGCGGAAAGTGAGAGGCCTCCCGTGTCGGCCATCAGACTCTCCGCGTATGAGTTTCCTCCGTTCGCAATGTCGGTCTGGAGGGCGCCTTCAAGACTTCTTTTGATCTCTTTAAAGCGTGCTGCAACGGCAGAGGCGTTCAGGTCGGGCGAGGCAAGTGAAAGAAGGGTGTGTTGAGAAACCTCGGCGTCACCCTTCTCCCAGATCGAACGAACGATGGACGCCATCAGGCGGATGACATCCCGCGTTTTCTGAAAGCCCGGATTATCATTGAAGGTCTCGATGAGGTGTTTGGTCGAGAAATGGAAGGGATAAGAAACCTCGAGTTCGTCAAGGATGGCTGGCAGGGCCCTCTCGACGAGTCCTGCCTTTTTCGCTGTCTGCAGCTCCGCTGAGTAGGCATCGATGACCGCCTTCTTCTCGGCGGCTGTGATTGAGATATCCTTGAAGAGGCGCTTCCGGAGAATCGAATAAAGTTCGTCCTTTGAGTTGTCGACTGGTGAGATCGAGACTGCACCCTTGCTCATCTCGTTGTCAGCGCTCTGGATCGTGCCGCCGAGCGTCGCGTCGGTCCTCATAATTTTGGCCAGTTCCTCGTGCCCCTGGTCCCAGTCCTTCTGAAGATCGGCGACCACGACGACCACACGTGCCGCCTCCTTGTGGTCCCGGATTGCCCCGAAGAGATTGGTGAGCGCAATGGATGTCCGCTTCGAGAAACGAGCGCCCTCTTCCTTGTCGCCCTTCGTGCTCGCGTGGACGAGGTAGAAGGCCAGCTCATCGAGGAGGATCAGGACGCTCTTGTCCTTCATCAAAGCCGCCCACTGTTTCTCCGAGGGAGCCGAATCTTCCACGAACTCCGCGCCAAAGACCTCGCCCAAGGTGATCCATACGTTCTTGTCGGTGTCGCGACCCGTGAAGGCGATGACGTGGTCCGGCGAAACGCTTTTCGGAGCTTTCTTGAAGGGCAGGCCAGCCGCGAGCTTGGGAAAGCGGGCAAGCAGACCACAAACGATCATGCTCTGCGTCTTTCCGCCGCCCATCGATTCCGAGAGCTTGAAAATGCCCCTGCTCGGGCCTCCGGAGAGACGGTCAAAGGCTTGCGAGACCAGCTCCTCCATGCCGGAGGTAAGAACGTTCGCATCGAGGAATTCCGTGGCCTCAGCCTCCGTCAGCTCATGGAGTGCGGAGAGGTTGACGACGAAGTCCTCGGATCCGTCGAGGACGGATTGGCGGGGCTGGCAGCATTTGAGTGTCTTCATTAAGTGGAGTGAAATCTTTGTCGGTCTCGCGGTTTGATGGGTGCGGATTCTATTTTTCTGGCTCCTTGGAGCCATTTCCCGCGAGGTATTGCGTCACCGCGTCCCGGATGACCCAGGCAAGACTCACACGCTTCCCCTCAGCAATTCGCTCAAGAGCTTCCTTGTCCTCTTTGGGAACACTGATCGAAAGTCTCTCGACCGCATCCCGCCGGGTAGGCTGGCGACGATTCTTCATGACGCACCACTTCGCACCAAGGTGGTGAAAAGGGCAAGCGGAAACCGGCAAGCGTCTGAAAGATTTCTGCGTCCTCAGGTAGAAAAACCGGCCATCACTGCCCTGCTTTTCAAGACTCAATGGTCGTGATCACAGACGCAGGCGTACTCCTTGAGATCACACTCGGAGCAGTCAGTCATATTGATCGTGAACTTCTCGGTCACGGCTTTTGCGTCGGCGGATGCTTTTACAGTCAAGACGATCGGGATCATGTCGCCTCCGGGGAGGGGCTTGTCGGAGACGAGCGAATCGCCTTCGCTGGCGAAGGCCATCTTCGTGGGCTTGCTGCGCTTGCCGCCGATCGCTGACACGGTCTGACCGGCGGCGGCGATGGCCTTTTTGTCGTCGCCGAGAAAGGTGATCTTCACTTTGCGGTCCGCCATCACGAAGAATTCGAAGTGTGGTTCGACCGAGAAAATGACGCGTCCGCCGTTGGGTCCGGCTTCGCGCTTTTCGTGGTCATGGTCTTTTTCCTTTTCAGCGGCATGCAGAGCGGGAGTCAGGGCGAGGCCGAAGAGGGCGATGGTGAGGGCGAGTGTGGTTTTCATATTCTATCAGGTGGTTTTGGTTTTTTGTTTTGTTTTTGTCAGGAATAAATCAGTGAGAGGCTTTTGAGTTCAGGCCGAGTGAGCGGACGGCGGCCTTGCGTCCGATGAGCCAGAAGACGGCCGGGGTCACGACGAGGTCGAGGAGGGTCGAGGAGATGAGGCCGCCGACAATGGCGACAGCGACGGGGTGGAGGATCTCTTTGCCCGCCTCGCCCGCCGCGAGGACGAGCGGGATCAGGGCAATGCCCGCAGAGAGCGCGGTCATCAGCACCGGCACGAGCCGTTCCTGCGTGCCGCGGACAATGAGCGCGATGCCGAAGGCCTCCCCCTCGTGGCGCATGAGGTGGAGGTAATGGGAGATCATCATGATCCCGTTCCGTGCCGCGACACCGCCCACCGCAATGAAGCCTACGAGGGTCGCGATGCTGATGTTGTCGATCTTCCACCAGGTGAAGGCGAGGGCGCCGGCAATCGCGAGAGGGAGATTGAGCATCACCTGGAGAGCGAGGGAAATGCTCTGGAAGTAATTGGTGAGCAGCACCAGAACAACGACGATGACGAGCCCGAAGAGGATCGTGATGCGCTTAGCAGCCGCCTCGCGGGCCAGATACTCGCCCTCGAATCGGAGCAAGTATCCTTCGGGAAGGACGATCCCGGTCGCCACTTTTTCCTGCCACTGCGAGACGAGTGACTCGAGGTCGCGCTCATCCGTATTCGCCCCGATGACGATGCGGCGCCGGCCGTTCTCGCGATTGATGACGTTGGGGCCGTTCACCTCGTGGACATCGGCGACGAGAGAGAGCGGGAGGTGGCGACCATCGGGCGTCTCGACGAGGAGATCGCCGATTCGCTCCGGCCAGGTCCGCCACGCTTCGGGGAGGCGCATCACCAGATCGATGGTCGCTTCGCCCTCGCGCAGTTCACCGAGGGTGACGCCGCCGAGGAGCCGGGAGACCTGCGCATTGATGAGGCCGGGCGCAAGGCCCTCGGCACGGGCGCGCTCGCGATTGACCTCGATACGGATCTGGGGAATCGCTACCTGGGCCTCGAGATTGATATCGGTGAGCCCCGGCACGCTCTGGCCCGCCTCTTTTACCCGTGTCCCGAGTCGGCGCAGCGTTTCGAGTTCGGGGCCGTGGATCTTCACTGCGATCTTCGCGGAGACGCCGCTGAGCATGTGGCTGAGCCGGTGCCCGATGGGCTGACCGACATTCACAAAGGTGCCCGGGATGCCGCCGAGCTTTTTCCGAATCTCGGCAAAGACCTCCGGCCGCTCCCGCCCCTCACCGGTGAACTCGACATCGAACTCATTGACCGAGACCGGCATGACGTGGTCATCGCGTTCCGCCCGACCAGCCCGTCGGCCCACTGATTTTACTTCGGGAATCTCGAGGAGGAGCTCCACGGCCCGTTTTCCCGCTTCGTTCGACTGCGCCAGTGAGGTCCCCGGGGCGCTCGCAAACGAGATCGTGGCGCTGCCTTCGTTAAAAGCGGGGAGGAATTCCTTGCCCATGCCCGGGTAGAGCATCGCCGCCGCAATGACGAGCATGAGGACGACCCCGACAACGGCGAGCGGCGCGCCAAAGGCGGCCCGCAGGAAGGTCGCGCGGGTAAATGACTTGAGCGCTCTCACGAGAAGGCCATCGCGGTGTTCTTTGCCTTCCCGCGGTCGGAGCAGGAACGAGCAGAGCACCGGGATCACCGTCAGCGAGACGAGAAACGACGCCACCATGCTGACGATGGTCGCAATCGCAATGGGGCGGAAGAGGCGACCCTCCAGCCCCGCTAATCCTAACAAGGGAACAAAAACAAGAATGATGAGCAGCGTTGCATAAAGGATGCTGGATCGCACCTCGCTCGAGGCATCGGCGATGACCTCGAGACGGGGACGCGGACTTGTCGCCGCCGCGTTTTCGCGCAGCCGCCGGAAGACGTTCTCGACATCGACGATCGCGTCGTCCACGACCATGCCGATGGCCACGGCGATGCCGCCTAGGGTCATGCTGTTCACACTGATGTCGAAGCCGCGGAAAATGAGGAGCGTGATCGCGAAGGAGAGCGGGATCGCCGTCAGCGTGATGATCGTGGTGCGCAGATTCAGGAGAAAGAGGAAGAGAACAATCGTGACCATGATCGCTCCGT
>Ga0209390_10010029_pt1 | contig 11210 bp, 9 predicted proteins | sample BON01_FD_187212 | JGI IMG/M metagenome (GOLD analysis project Ga0209390, IMG submission 187212) | Freshwater microbial communities from Lake Bonney liftoff mats and glacier meltwater in Antarctica - BON-01 (SPAdes) (version 2) | ecosystem: Environmental > Aquatic > Freshwater > Ice > Glacier... | reverse complement strand
TAGGGGTTGGAGTCCGGGAGGCAGGATGCCCGGGCGCGATGCGCATGGGCAGGGCAGGAGGACTCCTGGTGGACGGCACAGCTGAGGAGCATCTGCGCATTGGAGCGCTGGAGGATGCAGGAGATGCGGGTGCGCCACTGGAGCTTCTTTCGATTATGGTATTTTCTAAGGGGTTGTGAATACGCGGAGCGAACAAAAAATATTCAGTATTATATTCAATTTCAGCCTATTTTTTGAATATCCTTGAATATCTACATATTCACTTTGGGGTGGACACTTCTACAGTTAAACACCTCTTCTACGGTTAATCAATAATAAAACTTCTTTTGGCGCGAATCGTGGTGCGAGGGTTGCGAAAACGCAAAAACCATGGCGCCCTCCCTGCTCGCACGCCTCGGGATTGCCACGGCACCGAGCAATGGCAGAATCAAATCCCGTGTACCGGCCAAGAATCTGCCCAAGCGCCTCTAGCGGGCCACTCTGGGGCTCTGTCACCATCATCGGTGAGCACCAAACTCGCCGCCGGCGGCATGAATACCATATAATATATATTCACATTTATTTTGTCGGCATGAATATCGATATTCTATTTTTTTTTCGCCTCCAGCGGAATATGATGTTATATTTTGGGGCCTCCCTGTGAATATGTGAAAATGGTATGAATACGTATTCAACACGTAGGGTTGTAATTAATATCTATTATATATATATATAAATTATAAATTAACAGGGTAAGGGTTAACCCTTAACCCGAGTAAAGGGGGTATAATTAGGGTTAACCCGATTTTCTTGTAAAAATGGTTGATAGAAGAATCGACACCGACTTAGGCAACACGCAAAGCGCGTTAAAAACGCTGATTGGCCCGCCAAAATTTCCTTGGTCCTGCTCGTCCGCCAAACATCGTTCAGAATTTCCTTGGTCCTGCTCGCCCGCCCAGACATCGTACATAATTTCCTTGGTCCTACTCGCTCGGTCGAATCAGCTCGCTCGCTGTGACAGTCAGCACATACATATCCACAAGCCACCTCTTAACGACCCTGACCTTCGAAGGTATCTCACTTCCAACAGCCACGGGTCTTGCCCCAGTTCAAACAAAAATGGCGGCCTTCGCGGATGACCTTACTACAGCCTTTCTTCCTCCGTAACGCTGCGCAGCTCCCCTCTTTCAAATTTCTCGTCGACATATACGAACGAGGCTCCCTTGCCAAACTCTCATGGTCAAAGACATATGATATATGATAACATATGGATTAATATTACCCATCAGAGTATCCGTAACCGACCCAGCGACCAAAACACAAGCCCTGTCCGCAGGAATAGTGTTAGACACACCACCATTTGCATACTGGCTGTGTCTTGGATGTTCTGTAGGGCCCTGCGTAGTGCCCTACACTGTAATGTAGGGGGTCTGTCAGACCCTACAGTGATGTTGTAGTGTAGCCCCGCCTAATCTTACATTCAAACCATTTAGCCTTAAAACAAAATAACTGTTTTAGGCGGTGTATGTGTATATAGGGCGCGCGCCGCAGGGCCGCTGATGCGAGCGCCCGCGCCGGGCGCCATGGCTTCGTGGCAGGGTGATGTGGTGTGTGTGTGTAGTGTTTGACGTGCTATATCTCTGTGATCTGCTGGCTTGCTGTTGTTCGCCTGTCTCTTGCTGGCCCACGCGCCCACGCCCCGGTCACTGCCAGCCCAAAAAGGGCTAAAAAACTGTGTTTAAATACAAAAAATGCCCTAGGATAGTGTAGGTAGCCCTACAGTGTTGTAGCCCTATGCGTGGGGTGTAGCCCCCACCGACCCTACACCTACACACCCTACACCCTACAGAACATCCAAGGGCTGGATGTATACGTTGGCCCTTTTTATAAATCAAATAGACACCATCTGGAAAGAAAAAACAGTTAAAAGAGTCGTCGATAAATTCGATCTCCGGAGCCAAAAATACCTCCCATCCTCACTTGCAGAAAAACAAACAGTAATCAAAAATAGGGTACTAGCCTGTGTCTGGTACTTAATTGAACACCAAACACCCCCAGACCTTGACTCCCTCATGATGATCCTCCAAAAGCAGGCCTAGCTAGCTCTAGCTAGTGTAGCTAGCTAGTCCGTCCACGCCCAAACACACCAAAGCCAGCAAAGCATAATCAATAACACACATGGCAACCACCCCCTATCCGCCATAGCCATAGCATACTCGATACAAGACCACGCTGAAGAAGGGGCGCACGGGCGGCTGAGGTTGAGTCATTCGTGCGCGCCATCTACGCAAACCAAGCCCTCCTACTCATCAACCCACCCTCCTTAGCCTATAGACAAATCGTAATGCACTGGATGATCAACCTATGCTACGGTCACCTGCAGCAAGGATTGCGCCTCCTAACCTCCAACTGTCAGTGTCAGTCAGTGATTCAACTGTGATTTTTTACAAACGCAAACTACTAAATGCCCGGCTCAGTTTTGAAAAGAATGCTTTGCCTGCCTTAGGCATGATACCTGGCATCGCCCCAAACGCAGAACAGACACAATCCAGCTACACACAAATATGCACATCCGCCCTCCAACCAACTACTACAACTATAACGCAGCAAATAATCGCACGTTACACGTTACGGTCACCATAAACAGTAACTTAGTAACTGGTTCCTAGTGGAATTTATGAGTGAGCCGATTCACTACAACGCTAACATAAACGGAAACGGACGCTTCGGGGCAGCCTTAATCGACACTTCTGAGACTATCCTAGCCTTACGCTTACGTGCTGACGCCAACCGATCCCAAGCACGCCTGATCCGCACCTCAGCCGAGAGGACCAGAGTCTGTCAGGGATACTATGACACCTCTGTCAAAATGGCCAAAATGAAATGCACCCACTTCATACACCTTCGCAAGGGACTTCAAAACAAAAATATTGGCCGTGTTTCTATTCTGACCTTTGACCTTTGAACAGTGTTCACCAGACGAGCCGTACAATACGGCCTTCGTGACCCCCCCCCTAACCGAAACCCAGACCCAGTATGAACGACTACTAAAAGGCGTCACCTCCCAAAAACCATGGCAAACACTCGTCACATGGCTGTGTACTAAAGGGTGGTGTAACGGTGATGTGTACCCCTGTTTTGCAAAGACACGAGCTTACACCTTTTCCTTCTAACGCCAGCTTGCTCTGGCTCTGGGCCTATGACTTCCTAGGCTCATATGAAAGCTTGTATGACGAGAGGAGCTTAACTCCGAAGGTACAAGCTGAGATGGCAAGATTTCCATGATGATAAAAAAAACTGGGGCGTCGTTGTCGGTTCGCTCTTCCGGGGCCTCCGGATGGGCGCCGGGGCCATGCCATCCGATATATTTGCATCAAGGACTCCAAGATACAACTTATACCGGCGGCTATGGCTTCCTTGTGAGCATTGCTAGGGACACTCCAGCAAAGCTCAAGATCTGGCTATGAGGCAGTCGTTAGAAGGAAAAGGTGTGTATGGACCCCTGCTCCGGCCGCGGTTGATTGGGAAAATGGCTGTGAACAGCCATTCACAGCTAGTTTTAGTTTTAGTTTCTCTTAATCAAACCGCCGACGCGGAGCCGACCACCCGTGTTGGGCCGCCGGGTATGCGGGTACCCCGTGGGAACCAAGCCTTGACTTCCACAGAAGACCTGAGCCCCAAGTGGCATAGTTTATGATGGTTGAGCTTGTTTCAATCCTAGGTGGTGACTATATAGCATATCCCCTGGTCTCAGTTTTGCAAGTTTTGCTCTCAGCGTACCCATCACCGTTACAACGGCCTAAATACCACAACTGGGTCAGCCTACGCGACCTCGTGAAATCGGCGCCTGTCGCGGGACACAAATAGTACTTACTGGTTCCTCAAAGACGGCACCTACGGACGCACTGACATATCTTATAGACAAAACACAAATTATAGATATAGAGCTATACCGGAAAGCACCTACTACCGGAGAACTCTTGCAAGACACATCCCTACCTAATCCCTACCAGTGCGTGCGGAGATTACTTTGAGTAGAGTGAGTATTATGTTTTAGGCCCTATTTATGAGTATGAGTACACGCCCCTCGTACTACTCATTGATCATTGACTGAGTAGTACATTTTGAGCACTAATCACTTTTTTATGAGTATTTATTCGGGTATACTGTACCTTTACGTACTGTAAAAAATTTGGCCCCCCTCGATATCGCAAACTGTAACGTCCTTTTTGAGCCCAAGCTCAGCGCGGGCAGGCCGCTGCGCGCTGCGCAACCGTCTGTGATGCCGCGGCAAAAGAAGAATGCCGGGGGTCCGAGCCGCCCCATCACTTCCATCCTGATGCCGCCCGACCTCACAAGAACCCCCTCAGCCACGTCGGACCTCAAGTCGGGATTCCTGGTGCTCAGGTTAACCCGAGCAGTATAAGTGTGGAAGTAGAAGTGGAGGGTAGATAGAGCGGAGAGAAGAGCCGCTGCGTTACTGCTGTGATTGTGGTGCTGGCTGCCCGCCTCGCCTGTGCGGCATCTGTGATGTGTGTGTCTTTCTCTTTCCACTGGCTGGAGTTTGTTTTCTGGGCTTGTGTTGCAAGCCGCCGAGCGGCTGTTCAATTTCCCTTTATGTTTATGTGCGTGGGCGTGTGGGCAGGCCGCCTCCCCCCCTTCCGGAGGACGCGAACATTTTAGGGTCGGTCGACGTTTTTTTTGGAGTATATTGTATAATATTGTCAATATTAATCAAAATCTTGTATATAAATTTTCGTGAAATAGGGAGTACTGGTGAGTACTGGGTGTGAGCAGTACTCTGCGGAACCAGCCAACGACAACTAATCGAGTTATTAAGAGTATATGCGTACTCACATCTCACATAACAGGTACTACTCATGAGGTGAGTAGTACAACATCGGTATACTACTCATGAGGTGAGTAGTACAACATCGGTACCAATCACACTCAGTACTCGAGTACTATCAGTAATCTCCGTACGCACTTGATCCCTACCCCCGCGCTCCCTCCACAACAACCACGAATACGAACAACCACATGTATGGGAGACTATAAGAAAATCACGCGCACACGCCCCTCCCCGGTTTGACGGAGACAACCAGCAACAGCAAGGCCACTCAGCGGAAGAGGGCGGAAACGCCGAAAACAAAACCATACGACTACTTACAAACGGAAACGGTATAGTTGCAAACCGGCGCCTGCTACTCGACGATACCAAAATCACCCAGCCCATCTCACAGGGATCTGACCCCTCCGCTTTTTAGTACCTGCTGGCACCCACAGACCGACAGAGAAAGGCTACAGGCCCCCTCAATCGTCAATCGCAGAAAAGGACATACAGGCCCTCTATTGGCAAATAGTCGGCAGTCGCAATGGCTCATCCCACGCACCCTCGACCCAAAACACATTCCCACTACCACCACAAGTAGCTCCTGGGTGAGCTTTTTGCAACACCCTGCACCCTGTACTCAAAATACACGAAATGAGAAAAGGCCTCCTCGTACCTCTGTATTCCCACGGGATCACCCAGCACCCAGAATCTACGGGATTCTATGTACCACATTCAACAGGATGGATTACCCATAGGCCCTAGGTGCGGAAAGAAAGGGGTCACAAGAAGCCTATGCGACCTTTGCTGGTACTTAGGTGGACAACGCCAGGAAGAAACCACCAAACCGATTCTCGTTGACTATCCACACGCTGCCTCAGTGCTAAACGCCCACCGAGCCTTCATCCTCGCCACCGCCTCGCCACCAGGCGTAGCTAGCATACAAACTATGGACAGAGCCTCTTCCATAAAAAACTTCTCCCGACGCATAGTCTTCGGCAGCACCATAGGAGAACACCAAATATAACCAAATGTACCACGCCCCTTCGTCAGTATTAGCCCACTTCACCGCGGCGGTTCACAAAACTGCCTTCGAACGCCGCACACGTAACTCTATCCAGGGAATCCATGCCCCCCCTTATCCTTTGACCCAGACACCTTTCTATCAGCATGCATGGTCATGGCTCTCTTCGCCAGGTCCGCCAAGTCCACACACTTCCTCGCCGAACGAGAAGAAAACCGCCTTAAAATTCAGTACACTATATAACTGGCCCCCCAAAATAATAACACCTTTAGATACATGGGACCACGACGACTGGATCGCCAGTGGCGTTTTCGAAGAAGGGGCAAACTCCTACTCCTACCGGCATGCACTTTGCTGCCTCATCCCAACCACACTCCAACAACTCTTAGGAGCATTCAGCTCACCCGGACAAATCAACTGGAATTCTATTCCTGGCATCCCCGGCATAGATATCGGCACCGCCCCCTACTGCTACCTGCCACCGGCTCCTCCTTCGCCTCAACCCTCTAACCCCCAACACGACATGTCCAGTGACACAAATGCAGGCACCACCCACCAAACACATTACCACCACCATGCAGCCCCGCCCATCCCACGGAGGCTTCCCGGGCAAGCCTTGTAACTCTATCCCTATTCCCGAATTACATTCCCCCTTTTCTTCTCGCCTGCTCGCCTGCTCGGAATACCTACCCAGCGATACCTATGCCTATGCCACTAGGATCCATAAAACATATCGCAACCACTACCGGCCCACGCCCCACCCACAGCGGCTACCCCTCTCCTGCCTTACTTACACCACCCTGCTAATCACCCACACCCACAAACCAATAACAGCGCATACCCTCGCGCCCTCAAAAGAGGAGGGAGAAGGAGAGGCGCACGCCCCCTATCACAATTATTACCAACAACACATCCACCTGTACTCAAACAACAAAATCTGGACAGTTCATATTCTGCTCCTCACCAACCTCTCTCTCTCCCAGACACCAAAACTACACTACCCCTCCTCATCATAGGGGATTGCCGCCTGGTGCAACAACATCCCCTATCCCTCCCTATACGTGGTTTTCGCAACAACGGTCGTCTCGGCTTGCGAGTGGGCTCGGGGTATTGGCTCTGCCACCCCCCGACCCCCCTTGCGTCGCGATGCCGTTGGACTGCGGCGGGCAGCCACCCCACACCCACACCTGGCACGATGATTTGTTGTGCGGATTTTTTGAAACTTTGTTTCAACGCCGTGTGGACGGGCTAAACCAGCGTCCACGTGCCTTTGGACTGTCTCCCGGGCCCAGGCCCTCCTTCGGGAGCGAGCTTGGGAGGCCCAATTATGGCCCAAATCGGTTGGGGCGGTCCGTCTACGGGCCCTACCCCTTTTTTTGGTGCAGTAGGTGTGGTGTCTTCGTGTCGGTGTGAGCTGCTGCGGGCCGGCTGCTGTTGTGGAGAGGGGGCGAGGGCCGGTTTGTTAGCAAATTCGGGCTGTTTTGTTAGCGAATGTGTTTTGTGGTGTTTTGTGGTGTTTTGCGGGTGTTTTGTGATGTTTTGCGGGTGTTTTGCGGTGTTTTGCGAGTGTTTTGCAGTATTTCCACAAAACACACAAAACGCCCGAAACACATCGAAAAACACTGGAAAACACGAAAAACTCACAATACGATCGTGTATTGCGGGCGTTTGTTTCCAAGAGCCAAGAATTTTGACTGTATTGCACAAAACAATTTTTACAAAACATCTGCAAAACACCGCAAATCACCGCAAAACACTGCAAAACAGTTACAAAACGCGTTTTGTGAAATTACGTTGCAAAACACCGCAAAACAAACGCAAAACGCTCAAAACCGTCACAAAACGGTCGCAATACAGCCGCAATACGTATTGCGCCCATTCGGTGTATTCTTCAAAAATACGTTGGATCTGCTGTCGCGAAAGCACACAATACGCAATATACGCGTAAATTACGGGGGGGGGGGTGGCGCAGGGGGTCACGTAGCAGGATTGTGGATGTTTTTCAAAAACAGTGTTTTGCGGTGTTTTGCGGTGTTTTGTGGTGTTTTGCGGTGTTTTGTGTGCGTGTTTTTAGCGTTTTTTACAAAACAGCACGAAACAGACCAAAAAGTATACAAAACGCACAAAACGAACAAAATACGCCTTGTGCAATACAGCGCAATACGGTGCTGTGCATCTTTCTCTCACTCAGAAAATGTCTACAAAAAACATTGGCAAAACACGTGTTAAACACGTCCAAAACATTGCAAAACATCCGCAAAACACCGCAAAACACTGTTTTTCATACACTCGCAAAACACCACAAAACACCCGCAAAACACCGCAAAACACCACAAAAAACCACAAAACACATTTGCTAACAAAACAGACCGAATTAGCTAACAAACCGCTCCGCTCCCGTGGAGAGGGGATGTTAGTGTTAGGTGTTTCGTAGGGGTAAACTTATCATCATATCGTAGCCAGAGCGAGGGCGGGCCTCTTTTGTTTTCTAGTCGCGCAGCCCTTAGCCTTAGTAGGGTTTAGTAGTTAGAACTTCGCCGCCGCGCTTCACCGCTTTGCCGATCGCACGCTCCCGTGCCCGTGCGCTCGTCACGCCCTTCACCTTCAGCCTTTGCTTCTTTTTCTTCCCCACACCCCCACCCCCACCCACCATCCCTGCTTTCTTTGGTTTGCTTTCCGCTTCGATTTGTCTCCGCTCAGGTGTGAGGGGTTTGCCGTCTCGAGGTCACTTTCACCTTCGCTCCCGTTTGAGTTTGGGTTTCGTGTTTCGTCATTTCTCCTGTCCTCCCCATGAGGCGTCAGCATTTTCACGCTCCTCCCATCTTTGTGAGAGGAGACGTTTACGTCCCTGCTTCCCGCCGTCTCCGTCCCTATAGTCCAGTATAGACTACAGAGCTGGGCACCGCCTATCGCTCTAGCCCAGCACGTCGCGCGGCTCAGCGCGCGCCGCTTTCTTCCCTGTAGCACCTAGTGTATATATTTTTAGACATCCCATGCGGCTATATATATACATACATATATACATACATACGTATATATAGGTCTATACATACATATTTAGTCACATATATCAAGCGCGGCGCCCCCCCGTATATATATACCCGCCTGTGGAGCGCCGCGCGCTCGGGTAGCTTACTCGTTTCGTTGGTGTTGTGGCAACATACAAGTTTTCATTTATTATTGCCGTGTGTGACTCTACTCTCGCACTCGTAGCCACAATGAATCAAATCAATCAAAGTTCCTCACAAACCCACACATAGACACGGGCAAGGGGCAAGGAGAAGGAGAAGCCACATCCCAGCACCACCACAGTAGCCACAACAGTATCGCACGTACCGTACACTACACCTATACCTATAGCCTACTTCACGTGGCTTTTTGCGACATCTTCCTGCTACACAAAGCAAGAACCTATGCAATGACGCACAGCACAGCACACACCATACACGTGCCGCAAGCGCCAGCCCTCGGGTTTTGTTCGGGTTAACACTTTAATCCGAGGAGTCGGGTTAAAAGGGTGAACCCCTTTAGCCGCACTAGCTAGCACCCACCGTCTCCGGCTTCCAGGGCAAGGACCGACCTTTGTACCAATGTTCACGCCAGTTCGCCGGCCGTTAGTTACGTACACACGCATCGTCCCAGGTTCCAGGTTGGGGCCCGACCTTCCTAAGGAGAAGCCACATCCCGGGTTAACCCATCAGCCTCACCATCTCCTCCTTGGGTTAACCCCGGAATGAACCCGTAGCAGGAGCATCGCAACCGTCACTACGCTGAGGCCCGTGCGGTTTTGGGTTAACCCTAACCTTAACCCCGGATTCACCCTGAAGGTGTCTACTCGCTCTCGAGCCGCCTCTGCATCTTGAGCATCAGCCTCACCATCTCCTCCTTGGGTTAACCCCGGAATGAACCCTTAGCAGTAGCAGGAGCATCACAACCGTCACCACGCGGAGGCCCGTGCCCAGCAGATAGGAAGGTATCTATTCGGGTTAAGGGTTAGCCCGAGATTTAGCCTGTTTTGTGAATACATTCAGCTTGAATATGTATGTATCCATGTCATGCGCAGGGTTAACCTGAGGCTCGAGCGCGAGCAGACACCTTCGGGTTAACCCTTCTCGGGTTAACCCTGCGGCTTGTGCTCGATATGCTAAAGAGTCAACCCTGAAGGTGTCTACTCGCTCTCGAGCCTCCTCTGCATCTCACGCATCAGCCGGACCATCTCCTCCTTGGATTAACCCCGGAATGGACCCGTAGCAGGAGCATCGCAACCGTCACTACGCTGAGGTCCGTGCGGTTTTGTTTTGGGTTAACCCTAACCCCAACCCCGGATTAACCCTGAAGGTCTCTACTCGCTCTCGAGCCGCCTCTGCATCTCGAGCATCAGCCGAACCATCTCCTCTTTGGAGAGCGCCGCCAGGACCCGCTCCACGTCCACCGAGCCGCCCAGTCCACCACCCACCACCGCAGGCGCCGCCGCCGGCCCAGCCGCCATCGACACCGCCATTGACGCCGCCGGCCCCGCCGCCATAGACTGAGCCATCGACCCGGCCGCCATCGACGGCTCCATCGATCCCGCCATCGACGCCGCCATCGACGCCGCCGGCCCCGCCACCATAGACTTCGCCATCACAGCCGCCCTCGAGGCTGCCGATCCCGCCGCCATCGACTTCGCCATCGCCACCGCCATCGACGCCTCCCTCGACGCCTCCCTCGAAGCCGCAATCGACGACTCCATCGACTTGGCCATCAACTTGGCCATCCGCGCCGCCGGCCCCGCCGCCGCCAAAGCCTGGGAGGCGGTCTGGGTCGCCGGGTCGAAGGCTCGCGCAGATGGGTTGAGCCCGTCGTAGCTGTAAGAAACAAAGGGCGGGGGTGAGCATGTGTGTGTACATCTATATCTATCTATCTATATACATATATATATTTAAATGTATATCTGTATATATATATGTATCTATACATACATACATACATACATACACACACAATATATATATATATATATATATATATATATATATATATATATATATATATATATATATATATATATATATATCTATATATATATATATATCTATACATACATACACATATACATACACACACAATATATATATATATATATATATATATATATATATATATGTATACATATATATATATATATATATATACATATCGGGTTAACACGGGTTAACCCCCCCCCCGCTCTCTATGTATATAGATGTATCTATCTATCTATCTATCTATGTATATAATTAAATAAATAAATATATTGGGGTACCTATGCGGAAGCGACGAGGTCGACTAACCCGACGCTGACAGCGGCGGATTGACGCCCCCCCCCCCTCTCCCTCTCATTGTCTCTCCTTCTCT
>Ga0209390_10010027_pt1 | contig 11210 bp, 12 predicted proteins | sample BON01_FD_187212 | JGI IMG/M metagenome (GOLD analysis project Ga0209390, IMG submission 187212) | Freshwater microbial communities from Lake Bonney liftoff mats and glacier meltwater in Antarctica - BON-01 (SPAdes) (version 2) | ecosystem: Environmental > Aquatic > Freshwater > Ice > Glacier... | reverse complement strand
CACGTGGCTTTTTCTATTTTTACCTTCGGCTGCATTAAGTTGAAGCTGGCCAGCCGGCCATGGAGGCTATATAAAATTAAGTCTTTTTTATTTATCTAGAGTGTTGCGCTTCGCAGTTGAATGGGCCAAAAAATAAATGAACTGACTTAAATTAAACATAAAATTTTTATAATTAGTATAAAGAAAAAAGATACAGGTTGCCTAAAAAGCATTTGTGTCTTTTTCTTTATATAAAGACTTTTCATCTTTAAAGTTTATTTTTATTGTATTGAGAGAAAAAAATCAATACTTTTAATTATATAAAATAATAAATTTTAGAAGATAAGTTCTATAAAGAATTTTTGATACTGGGATGTTTCATGAAAATAAAAATATTTATGTTGGTAATGTTGTTTAATCTTGAATCAATTGCAACTTCGCAAGCAACACAAGATCATTCAATTACTATTTTTGTTCATGGAACGTATATCATGAGAAAGTTTTTACAATTATCACCATGTAGATCATTAATGTATTGTGAACAAGGTCTTTCTTTAGCAAAAAATCTTCCAAAGCATTATCATTTTCATAAAATGGCAAAAGGATGTGTTGAATCTGATGAAGAATCATATTCACTTGATCAATTTTATATATTTGGATGGGAATCAGAGCATGTTAATGACGCTAGTCGAAATAGATTTGCAAAAATTTTAGTTGATCAATTACATAGCCTAGTTGTTGACTATTATGAATTACATAATGTTATTCCAAAAATTAGATTGCTTGGTTTTTCACATGGAGGAAATGTCATATTACGTATGGCAGATCATGTATCAAAATATGTAAAGTTACAAAATATCGAAATTGAAGCATGGTTGTTTGGAACCCCTGTTCAGGTGATTACTCATGATTTGGTTAATAGTGATTGCTTTACAAAAATTTATTCAATTTATTCAAAAAAAGATTGGGTACAAAGAGTTGACCCTCAAGGTATGATCAATCGAAAAGTTACAAAAAATAACTTTTGGTCGAATAGAACTTTTAGTGAAGATTCTCAGTGTCTACAAATAGAGTTAATGGTTGAAGGAAAATCAATTAAACATGCAAGCTATAATAATATTTTCCAACATTTTCCAAAAATAAAAAAATTAATAGAAAAAACATATGAAGATACAGAATCGAATATGATGAAGGTAGATTTTAAAGAATAACTAAGATAAGTATTTTGAAATTAAAGACAAAAAAAGGTAGTCACTAATTATGACTACCTTTTTTTATATATTTTACTCAGCTGCAATTAGTTTAATATCAAAAATTAAACTTGAGTTTGCAGGAATAACTGAAATTGCTTGGTTACCATATGCTAATTCAGGTGGTAAAATTACAACTCTCTCTTCACCAATTGTCATATCAGCAAGAGATAATTCCCATCCTTCAATAACTTGTTTGTATCCAAGATTGAACCCAAAAGGTTCTCCACGATCAAGACTGCTATCAAATTTTTGACCAACTTGATTGAGACCTTTTAGCAAAAATCCTGAATAATGAACTTTGACCATATCGCCAAGTTGAGCTTTAGGTTGATCAGATGTAATAATGGTTTTGTATTTAATACCATGCTTTGATGTTGTAAAATCTTCTAATTTTAAAGTTTCACCTGAAGCGATATTGCTTTTCATACAGAGCTTTCAATTATGATGTTTTAATTAATTTAATCTCAAATACTAATGTTGAATCAGATGGAATAGTTCCGGTTGCACGATTTCCATAAGCAAGTTTAGAAGGTAAAATTACAATACGTTCTTCACCAGTTTGCATTTCAGATAAAGACATCTCCCAACCACTAATAACTTGACGAGCTCCAAGTTTAAATTGAAATGGTTGATTTCTAGTAACGCTACTATCAAACTTTGATCCAACAACATTGCTACCTTGTAAAAGATGCCCAGTGTAATGAACTGTTAATGTTTCACCAAAAACAGGTTTGTCTCCAGAGCCAACTTTTGTAATTTTATATTTAATACCAGCATTTGTAGTTTTAAAGTCAGATAATGTTAATTTATCACCAGACTTTAAAGGTGTAGGGCTATTTTTTTCAGCAAAAATTGAGAGACTACTTATGCTCAATAAAATAATAGAGAATGCAAGTATACTTTTTTTCATAAAAATCCTTCTTAAAAATTATATAAATATTATATCATAAATCGAAAATTATATCGAATAGCAAGAGTTGTCAACTTATTTTTTTGACAAAGCCTTCTTGCTGCTTTACTATTAAAAAGTCGTAATTGTTTTTAGAAATTTAAGGATTTTAATGGTAAGCACTTTTTTGGATAATTTAGAAATTATTGAAGAGCTTTTTTGGACATATGGTGGAGTCCCAGCGTTAATGTTAGTTGGCATCTATTTTACATATACTTCAAAATTTTTTCAATTTATGAAATTGCCAGCAATTTTCAAAGTGTTTTATCGATCAATGTATGATAATTCTCATGATGAACGTGGCGTGCGACCATTATATGTTTTTTTTGCTTCAATTGGTGGTTGTGTAGGGATTGGTAATGTGATTGGTGTTTGCACAGCTGTTCAAATCGGTGGTCCTGGAGCAGTTTTTTGGATGTGGATTGCAGGATTTTTTGGAATGCTTGTGAAATATTCTGAAATTTATTTAGGTATGATCTATAGAGTTACAGACGGTAATAAAGGCTACATTGGTGGTCCTATTATGTATTTACAACAGTTGTCTGGTGGTAAGTTACTATCAAAAATAGTTGCTTTTTTGTTTTGTTTATATGGCCTTGAAATTTATATGTTTAAAGCAATTACTCATAGCCTTGTTATTGGCTGGGGTCTTAATCAACAAGTAGTAATTCTTGTTTTGTTGGCATTAGTTTTATTTGTAGGAGAAGGTGGATTACGGCTTGTAGGTAAAGTAAGTTCTGTTATGATACCAATATTTTTAGCTGTGTTCGTGGGTATGAGCTTTTTTGTTTTTGCATCAAATATAACAATGATTCCTGCAATGTTAAAACTTATATTTTTATCAGCATTTACACCACATGCAGCAATGGGAGCGTTTGCAGGTAGTTCTGTGATGATGAGCATGTCTCATGGTATTCGACGAGCTTGTTATACCGGTGATATTGGTATTGGGTATGCATCAACAATTCATAGTCAATCATCAGAAACAAACCCATCTCGTGAAGCATCAATGGGAATTGTAGGAATATTTCTTGATACTTTTGTTATTTGTACTTTGAGTTTGTTTTTAATTTTATTAACCGGTACATGGCATTCATGTGTTGATGAAACAATGATGGTTGCATTTGCACTTGGAAAATATTTCCCATTCGTTCATGTTGTCTGGCCATTGTTTGTTTTCTTACTTGGTTATTCATCATTAATATCTTTTTATACTGTTGGTAAAAATGCAGCAACTTTTTTATTTGGTAAAAATGGAACAAGATTATATCCATTTCTTGCAGCAGGTTTATTTGTTGTTTGTACTTATGTTTGCACAAATCAACAAGCTATGTTATTCATGTCGATAACAGGGGTATTATTACTTATAATAAACTTATATGGAATCATTAAATTATCTGATAAAATTAAATTTAATTAAGAGTGAAAAATGAAAAACAAAATTATACTTACTGCTTTTATTGTATCTTTATCTATGAATTTATCTGCAAGTCATGATCCAAAAACTACAAAAGATGAGCCATCACGAATGTTTAAGTTTTTATCTTTTATAGCTTCAAACTTTTCATTGGAATCTTTGGGTAAAAATGTCTATTATATAGATGAATATCTGAAAGAAAAAGATGATGAATTAGTAGATAAACATCTACTAAATAATAAAACTGAAAAAAGTGATGTTGTAGATAAACCTAAAAAAATTATGACTAAAAAAGAATATAGAAAATCAATTCGTACTCAAAATGATTTTCTAGATAGTAACAACGCTCAACTTGAAGCAGAAGAGCATGAGACATTTAAAAGAAGGTCAGCACATTTTTTAAAATAATCAAAAAACTTTTGGAACATTAAAAGAGTACAAAAATCAATTGCTCTGCAATCTAAGTGAAAATATCTAAATAAAAAACAGCGACCTTCTTTTTAAATAAAGAAGGTCGCTGTTTTGAAAATTATAATAAATTACTTTTTGTTTTTAGATAATTTATTTATTCGTGCTCGTAAGTTTAAAGTTCTGTCAGTTGATTGCTCAGGAGATTTTTTAACTTTAATATAAGCTTTTGCTGTCGGAACTCTTTTTTTAGATATCTTACCTACTTTCTTTTCAGTAAAGGTGCTAGAGGATCCCCTCTTCTTAGCCTTAGCGCCATTTTTGTCGACACGATCGACAGATGGTTGGCTTGACTGATAGCTTTTAGCGTTTGACTGATTTGGGTAAGTTTTCGCTATTGGAGCTCTTTGTTTGTCTGATGGTTTTTCTAATTGTTTCTTCTCTTGCGATTTGGTATATCGCTCAGATTTTTTTGTAAAAACTGGATGCACGTAAGTATCTATGACAGGTTTGTTCGTTGTGCTTTTTTTAGCAAGATTTTGTCTAACTAAAGCTTTAGTAGCAGAAGAAATTACTGTTTGTCTTGACTCAACAACAGCAAGAGGTTCTTCTTTAGGAGCCATAGTTCCTTCTTTTTGCAAAATAGAGACTTCATGTTTACTCAAATGACGCCATCCACCAATTGCAATTTCTCTTTTTGAAAGTCCTGCATAGCTAGATCTATCTAATTTGATATCTCTGTGACCAATTTCTTCAAATAAGCGTCGTATAATATGATTTTTACCACTATGAATTGTAACTCCAACAGTTCTTTTAGAGTCTGTAGGGTAAAAAGCTTGATCTACTTTCATCATACCATCTTGAAGTAATACGCCTTCTAAAAGGCTATCAATATTCTTTTTAGTTATGATAAATTCACTCGTAACTTTATATGTTTTTTCAACTTCAAACTTTGGGTGTGAGAGTCTTTGTGTTAGTTCTCCATCATTGGTCATTATGATTAATCCAGTTGTAGCACGATCAAGTCGCCCAACCGGATAAAGACGTTCTTGGAAGTGATTTGCAAGCATATCAGCAATTGTTTTTCTCTTTTTTTCATCAGCTAATGAACAAACCACATTTTTTGGTTTATTGACTAAAAGATAAATCTTTTTTTCAGCAAGAATAGGATTGTTGTCCACAACAACTGAATCAGTAGGTGTTATTTCTCTGAAAGGTACGGTAACAATTATTCCATTAACGGTAACTTTTGAGCTTTTTACAAGTTCGGTTGCTTGTCTTCGTGAGCAATAGCCTGATTGAGCAATGTACTTACTCAAAGCTATGTAATTTTTTATAGTCATGAATATTTAAATATCTTTATTTTAAAGCGTTTTTATATACTTATAGTATACAAAATTTTACCATTATAGACAATCAAGGCGTTTTTTTAATTGTCGGACTCCTAAATATCCAAATGATATTGAGAAAAAAGTGATCATAATCATACAATTCCAAAATGGCAAATATTGACCTGACGGTAAAACTGTTGATCGCATACCATCCATGATATAAACAATTGGATTACAAAGATCAAAATATGCAGCTATTGGAGCAACTTCATAAAGCATTTTCCATGGAAACTGAAAACCACCTAAAAACCAAAGTGGAAATAGAATTCTGCTACGAACCATTGTTAAAGATGATAAATCACGAACATAACTGGCAATGAAAATTGTGAAAAATCCATAAAATATATTAATTATGAAAAAAGCTAATATGAATTGAGGCCAATTTATATTACTTAATATTAAAGTTTTACCAAGTATTAACTTTCCTAGTGGAAAAAGAAAAATTGAGCTTGCCATTGATCTATATGCACTGGCTAAAGCTTGTTCTACAAATATCATAGATGATGGCAACGGAAGTGATAAGTAATAGCTAATAGAATTGTTTCCTTCTATGTCACCAATAAACATTGCAACACTTGTATTCATTTCAAAAAATCCCCAGACAGCAAGATTTCCTATGAGAATAAAAGTACCATATTGTGGGTCAGTTATTCCAAATGATGGCATAATATAATACGCAACGGTCAAAATACTTATCATCCAAACGAATGAATCAATTGATCGATGAATTAATCGTTTATTGAAAATGGTAATATCTTTGTGTAAAAGAGCTGAAAAAGTTTGAACAATGTTCATATTAATTAATTTATGCATTTGTTTCCTGACTATCTTTAATGATTTCTAGAAAAACATTTTCTAAGTTGTTTTGATTGTACATTTTTTTTAAATTTTTAGGAGTATCAATTAAGTTAATAACACCTTTGTTTAAAACACAAACTCGATCAGATAAATATTCAGCTTCATCAAGATAGTGCGTTGTTAGGAGTACGGTTACTCCATCTTTTTTCAATTCTTTGATAATGTCCCAAAGGTTACGACGAATGTGTGCATCAAGCCCTACGGTTGGTTCATCAAGAATTATGATTTTTGGTTTATGCATTAATGTTCGAGCAAGTAAAAATCTTTGTTTGTAACCACCAGAAAGAATTGATCCTTTTGATTGGGCGTATTGTATAAGATCAAATTTTTTCATTAAAGAATCAGCTCTTTTTTTAATTTCATCTGCTGGCACATTAAAATATCGACCTGCAAAATGAAGATTTTCTTCAATTGTGAGCATGCCATCAATGTTTGGTTTTTGTGGGCAAAATCCGATAATTTCTCGATAATTGACAAGGTTTTTATAGATAGACTTGCCTTGATATAAAATATCACCAGATGTTGCTGGATTAAGTGATGAAATAATAGATGATAATGTTGTTTTTCCAGCGCCATTAACACCCAAAAGGCTTAAAATTTCACCTTTGTAAATATCAAGAGAAACTCCTTTTAAGGCTTCAATCTTTTTGTTCGAATTAGAAAATGTTTTAGTAATGTTTTGTATAGATAATAATATGTTAGAAGACATGGTATAGCCTTTATTTGATAAGTAGATGAGATCTAGGTTTTATAGCGTGAAAAAATTATCATGAATTTGTAATTTAATCAGATCTCTTAAAAATAAATATATAATATAAAATATAAATGATTGGTGTTCGAAGTCAATGGTTGATGCTTATTCAGGGAATAGTTGTAATAAATCATAAACTGATTTAAATCGAACTACCTTTTTAGGAGCTTTAGTTTCTATTTTTTGATCATCCGCAATTAAGAGATTTTCAAAACCAAACTTTATTGCTTCTTTCGTATGAATATCAATATTTTGAATAGGTTTAATAAGTCCGGTTAAACTAACTTCGCCAAGAGCAATGGTTTTTGCGGGAACAGGTTTTTGAAAGTAGCTAGAAAGCAATGTAAGAGCAACTCCAAGATCAGCAGAATTATCTTTGATTTTAATGCCACCACTGAGTTTGAAGAAAATATCACAACTACTAAATTTAATATGAAGATATTTTTCTAAAATTGCAGCGATTAACACAATTTGTTTATGATCAATTCCGGTTGCAACGCGTTGTGCAACACTAAGTTGAGTTGAGATACATAGTGCCTGCAACTCTAAAAATAGTGGTCGTGTTCCTTCTAAACAACTAATAATAACAGAGCCTGGTGTGTGTTTCGTATCATTAATAAGATGTTGATTGATATTTTCAATCGCAATCATTCCCTTGCTTGTCATCTGGAAAAAACCAATTTCATTGACCGATCCAAATCTATTTTTTTCTGAGCGTAAAATTCTAGTTTGCCATTTATCTTCTTTTTGCAAATAAAAAACAGCATCAACAATATGTTCCAAAATTTTAGGTCCAGCCATTTGGCCTTCTTTGGTTATGTGGCCGGTTACGATAATTGCAATATTATTATCTTTAGCAAGTTTCATTAAATAAAATGCAGTTTCTCGTAGCTGTGTAACTGTTCCAGGTAGGCTGAAATTTTCTGAACTATAAATGTTTTGAATCGAATCGATAATAACAATATCAGGCTTTTCTTGTTTACATGTTTCAAGAATAACTTCGAGCGTTGCCTGGGTTGAAAATAGTAGTTTGCTTGATTGATGTTCAAGTCGTTGAAATCGAATTTTAACTTGTGATAATGATTCTTCAGTTGAAAAGTAAAAAACTTTATGTTTTTCAGCAAATTGCGAACAGACTTGTAGGAGCAAAGTTGATTTACCAATTCCTGGATCACCTGTAACAATTGAAAATGATCCTGGAACAATTCCATCACCTGTTACTCGATCCCATTCAGAAATATCTGTAGTAAAACGGGCTACTTCTTTGGTTGAAACTTCATCAAGTGATTGTAATTTTGTAACTTGAAAAGGAGTTGAACTTTTAGCTTGTGCTTTTAGTGTTGAAACTTCTTCTAAGGTATTCCATTTTTTACATTCAGGACAACATCCAACCCATTTTATTGATTGATGTTCACAATTTTGACACTGAAAATAAGTTGTTACTTTTGCCATAAAATATACTTTTATTTAATCATTTTTTATAACATGACATTTTCTACAACGTGGTTCGTATGCTTCATTTCCACCAACCATAATTAGGGGATCATTGTAGTGAGCTGGTTTGCCATTAATCATTCGTTGAGTAATACAATACTTTTCTTCTTTACAGACCGAACAGATTGCATTTAGCTTTATGATTTGATCAGAAAGAGCTAGGAGATCACCCATAGCACCAAAAGTTTCTCCCTTGAAATCAAGATCAAGTCCTGCAATGATAACATCTTTTTTTAACGATAACATTTTATGTACAAATGTAAGGAGTTCTTTTTTATCAAAAAACTGAGCTTCATCAACACCAATTGTTGAGTAGTTGTTTTTCATGATAATCGCTTCCATCTCAGCTACATTTTTAACAGCTATACATGCAATTGAACTTCCGCGACGAGATGAAACCATTGTTAATGGATCTTTACCATTGCTCAAAAGATCTCTATTATCGAAACAATGTTTAAAAACCCCAACTTTGTCGGGAGTTGCAATTGTTCGTAATGAACATTTACAAATAAATACATCAGACTTTCCACCGCACATTGAACCACAAATTGTTGTTAATGATGCTTGTAAATAGATTGGAGATGCTAATGAAAAAAGTATTGATAGATAAGATACTGATTTTTTAAAACTGAACATATGAGTACCTTTTTAGTGAACAACTATTATTGATTTATGACTTTTAATTTTCAGTTTATATGAGAAAGCATTTGTTTTCTAGCGAGACTTTTATTTGTTTTTATCAAAAGTGGCTATAAAAAAAAAAGAGGCAGAGTATACTTACTATTCATGAAAATAAATTTTTTAAAAAATTTGTACTGGAAATTTTGTATGCAAAGTGAATATATTTTAGTTAAAAAGTCTGTGCCTCTCACCGGAGAAGTTTTTTTATCTGGTGCTAAAAATTCTGCATTGCCGATTATGGCATCGCTTTTATTAACATCTGGCGTTTCAATATTAAAAAATGTTCCTCATTTGACTGATGTTGAATATATGGTTTCATTATTGCAAGAGCTTGGCGCTCATGTTGATTGTGATTATGCATCTGGAACTTTGGTTGTTGATACGAAGAATGTATCAAACTGGAAAGTTTCTGAAAGATTGATGAAAAAAATAAGAGCTTCGATTGTTGTATTGGGACCTCTTTTGGGACGTTTTGGATCTGCAGATTTAGCAATGCCTGGTGGTGATGAAATTGGGGCTCGTCCTATTGATTATCATTTGAAAAACTTTAGAAAAATGGGTGCGAAAATCACACAAAGCTTAGATCTCATTTCTTTAAAAGCAGAAAAGCTTATAGCTCAACGATTTATTTTAGATTATCCAAGTGTTGGTGCAACACAAAATATTTTAATGGCCGCGGTACTTGTTTCGGGAACCTCATATATTGTAAATGCTGCATTAGAGCCAGAAATTATAGATTTGATTACGGTTTTGAAAAAAATGGGTGCAAATATTTCAATTGAATCACCAGCAACATTAAAAATTATTGGTGTTGACTCTCTTATTCCTGTGGAGTATAGCGTAATGTATGATCGTTTAGAGGCTGGTGCATTATTGATTGCAGCTGCAATCACCGGTGGAGATGTTTCATTACCAAATGCTTGTGCGCAAGATATGGAACTATTTCTAATGAAATTAGAAGAAATGGGACACAAAATTGTTACAGGCGAGTCTTTGGGTGTTCGTTTAATTGCTTGCAAAAACCCAGTGACATTTTCATTTAAAACTGCACCATACCCAGGTATTGCAACAGACTTACAACCATTAATGATGATTGCTCAAGCAGTAGCTCAGGGAAAAAGTGAAGCAATAGAAACAGTTTTCGAAAATAGATTCTTACATGTGCCATATTTAAAACTCATGGGCGCTAAAATGGACGCATCAGGACAAAAAGCTACAATCACAGGTGTTAAGCAGCTAAAAGGAACAGAAGTGATAGCAACTGATATTCGTGCGTCATGTGCATTGGTTTTAGCAGGGCTTGTAGCACAAGGATCGACACGTGTCTTTGGAGTCTCTCATTGGCGACGTGGATATGAAAGCTTGGACGATAAATTACGGTCATTAGGCGCAGAAATTGAATTTATGAAGATTATCTAAAAGAGTATAGCTTTTATAAATAGATAACTGCTTTTGGTTAAATTAATAAAGTTGGTGATGATTATGTAATTTTTAATCATCACTAACTTTAATTTTTTTGAAAATTATAAAACAATTTCATTGGTGTCAAAATTATAAATCCCATAAGATCTATTGATACTTTTTAAAAAAGTAAGAAGATCATCAGGTTTAATTACGATTGTTGTATCATTTTGTAAAGGATGTATTTGAATATGTTTTTGTTCTAAAACATGAGAGTCTAAAATCATTGTAACTGATTCTGTTGTGTCATTTATAAGAGCCAGTGGCGTTACGGAACCAGGTTGGACTTCAAGGTATTGTTTTAATAAAGTTGCATCTGCAAAGCGTAACCCTTTAATGTTGTAAGCTTTGCCTGTTTCTTTTAAATTGATTTCAGTCGTGCTGTTTGCGCTAATGAGGTAAAAGTTTTTATGATTATCTTTTAAAAAAAGATTTTTTATACAGGACTTCCGCAATAGTTAATAAGTAATTCATTGAAAGATCTCTCCAGATCAACTAATTGAATGTTTTTAAATTGTTTAAAAGAGATGCATTTTTACGTTTAAGAGCTCTTAGAGCTTCTTCAGGC
>Ga0209390_10010026_pt1 | contig 11211 bp, 13 predicted proteins | sample BON01_FD_187212 | JGI IMG/M metagenome (GOLD analysis project Ga0209390, IMG submission 187212) | Freshwater microbial communities from Lake Bonney liftoff mats and glacier meltwater in Antarctica - BON-01 (SPAdes) (version 2) | ecosystem: Environmental > Aquatic > Freshwater > Ice > Glacier... | reverse complement strand
TTTGAGCCAGATCCCGATTCATTTTTCATTCCAGGAGATTCCCCTATTAATCGGTGTAGGGATACTCGCCGGATGTTTGGGCGTTTACGCCAAACGGAGTCTTCTGGCGAGTCTAAATTTCTATCAGCAGCGATTTCGCGGTCGATCTCTCTCAGTCCAGATCGCTGTAGCTGGTGGCGTGACAGGAGCGATCGCCCTATTACTACCCCACAACTTACTCGATCCTAAACGTCTTCAGGATTTCGCGATCGTCGGCGATGTGAATTGGCAGATCTCATTGGGGATCTTGCTTACTCAATTTGTGATGTGTGTAGTCGGGTTTGGTTCGACTGCTCCTGGTGGTTTATTTGCCCCCAGTCTGATTTTGGGTGCAGCTTTGGGGGATCTAGTGGCGACTAGTCTTCAAAGCTTTTACCACAGCGGGATCTTACCGATTAACTTAGTCCTGAGTTCGCCCACCCTCTATGCGCTTACGGGGATGAGTGCAGTATTTAGTGCGATTACCCATCGTCCGTTCGTGGCGATCGCGATCGTCTTGGAAATGAGCGCACAGTTCGAGCTAGTCTTACCCCTGATGATTGGCTCGATTTCTGCTTATCTAATTGCCGACAAACTCTTTCCTGGCTCGATCTATCAACATTTACTCACTAGACGGGGAATCAATCTCAATCTGGCGGATTTAACCGATCTTGGCTGGGCGGGTTTAACCGCTGCCGATATCATGGAACGGAGAGTGGAGACACTTCCCAGCCAGATGACGATCGAGGCGGTAATTCAAGCTTTTGCGAATTCTCCCCATCGGGGATTTCCAATCGTCGATGAGGGTAGATTAGTCGGCATCCTCACCCAGAGCGATGTATCTACTGCTGGCAAACATTGCTGGGATAGTCAGACACCGATCTCCCAACTGATGACAGAGCGGGTAATTACCGTCAATCCCCAAGATCCGCTCACCTCAGTATTGCATCTGCTAGATCGCGGTCGGATCGGTCGATTGCCTGTGGTTGATGGGCAAAAATTGGTGGGGATTATTACCCGTGCGGACATCATCCGCGTCGAAGCCGAGCGAGTGAGTAGTACCGTTAGCCTACTCAAAGTGCGACCGCAGCCATCCTATCTCGTCTACCAAACTCGGGCACCAGCGACGCGGAGAGGGCGGTTATTAGTACCACTGAGTAACCCGCAAACGGCAGATCTGCTGCTCCGATTAGCAGCCGAAATCGCCCTCAAATATCACTATGAACTAGAATGTCTCCAGGTAATTCTCATTCCCCATACCAGTTCCCCCGCTGAAACTCCGGTAGATCTTACCGCTAGTTTGAGACTGATGGAGTGGGCGACGAACCGAGGCAAAATCTGGGGGATTCCCGTTCACACGCAGATTCGCGTCGCACACGACACTGGCGCGACGATTTTAGAAGCGATTAGCGATCGACATATCAATCTTGTCTGTCTGGGTTGGCAAGGGCATAGATCCACTCCCAGTCGCATCTTCGGCGACACGATCGACACAGCGATTCGTCAAGCTAAGTGCGATGTAATGGTGGTGAAGTTGGGCAAGAATTTGCTAGTCAATCGGCCAAATAGTGAATATCTCACCCAAAATTCTGCTTTAGAAGCGATGATGCGACTGCATTGTCTCGATCGATGGTTGATGCCAATCTCCAGTGGTGCCAATGTTAAATACGCCCTTGAATTATTACCTGCGTTAACTGCGTTGGGGCGCGAACCGGAAATCCATCTCTGTCAAGTTTTCGCCCCCACGGATACCTCACCAGATCTGCGTAATTTAGCCAACGCAGCAAATTTTGTCAGTCAGACTTTAGATATTCAAGCCAGTGTTACGCCGCTATCCGCCGATCGGATTGCTACGGCGGTGAACAATTTTGCGACAGCTAGAGGTTGTCAGGGGATTATTTTAGGCGCGAGTCGGGAAAGTTTGCTGAGTCAAACAATCCACGGTAATCTACCTGAATCGATCGCTTGTGGCTCCAATTGTACGGTAATTATCTTGAGGAAGGCGATGTGAACTGTCTGAATATCCATCCAAATCAAGTTTTATCGATCTAAACGAGGAATACCAGATCGATGAGACTTGATGATTTACACTCTTACTCCCGCTCCCACGATCGCGCCTGGCTGTCACGCCCTTTCCGACCCCCTCAGAGTTCGGATAATCGAGCTACTACGAGATCGAGAACTATGTGTGTGCGTCCATAACCATTCTTTCACTCCCATCACACACCAAGGTGTTTCATCTACATGCACATTGGCGATCGATGGTGCCCAGTCCCATAGTGATTCTACTGCTGGAGCTACTGCCTCAGCGATTCTGCTATTTGTGGCTTGAAGAGTACCTACCCCGACTTCAATGTCGCCTAATTTCCACAACAATTCCTGTTGTTTTTCATAGGACAGATACCCATAATTTCCCAACCAGACTAATAATGCTTGGAGATCGATGCTCAAATCTTGTCCTTGTAGTATCCCCTCTGCCTGTGCCCCAATGACTTGTGCGCCACCACCTAAATTATAATCCCCCAAACCATTCGTATCCTAAATCTTCCCAATAGCCACGTTTTGGTAATAATTGACTAGTGACTATCACTTCCGTTACCCACTTACTCTGTTTATAGCCCAATTTAATTGGTGCGGCCAATCGTAATGGGGCACCATTTTCTGCTGGTAAATCTTTACCGTTCATTTGATAGGCTAACAGAGTTTGGGGATGAACTACTGATGCCAAATCCCAACTTTCGTAGTAGCCATCAGCGGATTTGAAATACACATATTTAGCACCAGATCGAGGCTGTGCCAGTGTCAATAAATCTCGCAATCTAATACCACCCCACTGCACGATCGCCGCCCATCCTTCTACACATACTTGCCGGATTACCATTGAGGTAAATGGCAACTGTTGGATATCTGGCATCTTTAAAGCTAAGGGTCGATCGACTTCCCCAGAGATCGTTAGTTGAAAATTTGCTAGATCGATCGATGGTATTCCCCGAAAACTATTGACGATTAATCGATCGGGTTCGATCGCAGTTATCGGAAATTCTGGTGTTGGCTGCGATGATAATAATAGTGCTTCAAATGCCTCATTAATCGGCATAGAGATACGCCCGATCGGTTCATAAAGCATTGTTCCAGCTACATTTACCAATAATCCAGCCCCCGCCCATTGGAATAGCTGACGGCGAGAAATTCGACTGGAATCTGCTAGGATCTCTTTATCGCTCATAGGTTTTAGATTTTAGGTTTTAGATATCTCTACTTTTTAGTTTTAAAAATGCTGTGGCAATTTTTCCATCACCAATTCCTAATGCTAAAGTAGAATGAATGAGAGTATATAATAATACTAATGGAACAGTCATAAAATGAATCGTTCGTAATGATTGCCAATCGCCGAATAGACTAGCTAGCCAATAAAATTGAACGGGCTGATACATCGACAAACCTGTCGCAATCGCCAGTATTAAAATCGGGATGATACTAGTATAAACAATCCGATGCCAAGCGTATTGTCGTCGCTTGGGATTGCTACTTGCTTGCAGCGCTTTGATATCTTTATCACTGACAAATCGATCGCGCCATCGTTTCGTCCAAAAAACATAAATGCCATAACCTAACAGATTCAAACCATAAACCCACATTAGGGCGAAATGCCAATTTCGTCCTCCAGCTAACCAGCCACCTAATGTAATTAACCAGGGAATATGTATTCCTTCGCGTCCACCAAATACAGGATTTGCATTATATATCTGCAAGCCACTGGCGATCGTGCCAAATAGACTAATGATATTTACCCAGTGGAATAACCGCGCGATCGTCGGCTGTCCCCCAGTTAATTTTCCGGTTGTCGCTCCCATCTGTGCCTCTAATTTACTTCAATTATAGATGAGAAAAGATCTGGATCGTCGATCCCAATCTTTTTCTCTGAGATGACTGAAGTATAGCTGTTTATTGCAAAATTTACCTGTCCGATCGACGTAGCCAACTTTTTGACCGATCCTAATCCATATAGTACCGTTAGTGAAGCTATCAACCTCATCAAAAGTTAGCTCGATCGCGATCGAGCTACTCTTATTCATAAAGCCCCATTTGTCATCGATTTGAACTACTCCTAACCCATTATTAAAACTGCTAATATCATTAAATTAGAGCGTAACGATCTGATGACCAGACCCATCGATAAAGCACCACTTGCCATTAATTTCGATAGCCGCTAATCCATCAAAAAAGTCGTAGATATTATCAAAGTGCGGCTCAATTACCATCCAACCGTTAGTATCTTTATAGCGATACTTTCCGCTTACTAAAATCGTAACAAAATTATCTATATTATTAGGATCTAAAGTTGCCGTACTAATTGCCTGAGTAATATGCCAGGATGGTACCAATTCTTCGGTAGCAGCAGATTGATGAAAAGTGTTAGATCCGTTAACGATCGCGGAGCAAATTAGACAGATAAAGGGGCTGGGTTTTCTGGTAGGTAACAATCTATAGCGTGTTGTAGTTTTATGGTCTAAACGCGATCGAGATTACGCTGTAATGTCAACCGTCCATTTGTGAGGTATGTGAAGTTAGGTGTAGCAACTGCTCAGATAAAAATCTAGAAACATCGATCGGATTACATTTATCCATAACCTAGATGGTAGATGGTTTTCAGTTTATCCTCAACCGGTTCCCCCAATCTGCCGTCGCGGAGCGTCAGATCGTCAATTTAGATGTGCGTCATAATTACAAGGGAGTAGATCCGTTGTAAATTTAGTTCACTAACTATGCCCCAAGTCACCGCCCAAGGAAAAAAATTTACTTGCGAAACTGGAGCCAATCTCCGCCAGGTACTACTAGCCAACGGGGTAGATCTCTATAATGGTAATGCTAAGTTTGTTAATTGTATGGGGATTGGCACCTGTGGTACATGTGCAGTGCAGATTGAGGGCGATGTATCTGCACCAAATTGGAAAGATATCGCCAGACGCAGTTTTCCGCCCCACACCTCTTCTAGAAACCTCCGTCTTGCTTGTCAAACCAAAGTTTTAGGCGATATTACCGTTAGTAAATTTACCGCTTTTTGGGGACAGGGAATCGATCGATCTTGGTAGTGGTTGAGTCTCTATATTCATCTTCTGAATCAGGGTAGGGCGGGTTTGATAGTAGATCTCCAGCCCAAACGTTATTAATTAGCATCAACCCGCTACAACAGCTCCTTGCCCTCAGATCGACTCTCAGCTTTTTAGCTCCCAAACTTCAAATGACTTTTTATATTTCTCCACTGATTCGGATTACGTTGAGCTTGTTGTATGTCTCACTGATGGCTCCCCTTCCTTTTCTCGCGACACACACCCACGCGGAGGTTCCGGCTTGGCTGCTATGGATTGGGATTGGATTGGGATTTGTGGCATTGCAGGGAGGATTGAGCCAACGAGTCATCGTGGACGATCGAAGGGTTCAGGTTAATTATCCGATCTGGGTACCAAAATTCTTGGTAAAAAGTTGGGTATTACCGTGGAGTGATGTTAAAGAATTGAAAATGCGGACGACCGGACAGGGTGGATTAGTTTATTATTTTATTAATGGTGATGGTGAAGGCTTTTTATTACCGATGCGGGTGGCTGGGTTTAATCGATTGGTACAACTAGTTCAACAATACACCGCGATCGATACCACAGATATCTACCCACTTTCCCAACCTTGGATGTATTTTGCACTATTAGTATTAACTGGTTTTTTACTATTAACTGATACTTGGACGATCTGGACAGCAATAACACTATAATTTACGACTGATAATTCTTATGGTTGACTCATTTGCCCAGCATTATCATCAGCGCACAAAATACGATCCAGAGACGATCTCATCAAAAAGTCAAGGGTTAGACTGGAGTCAGCAACCATCGTCATACAAAGAATATAAAATTGGTACGACTTACGATCTTAAACCGTATTTAAAATCGACTAACCAAGATCTAGATAGTCTGTGGTGGCAAAGATTATCGCTATTTTTATTGTGTAGTTATGGGTTGACTGCTAAAGTTCAGACGATGGGTGAACCGATGTATTTACGGGCGGCTCCATCAGCGGGGGGACTATATCCAGCCGAGATTTATTTAGTAGCTCGTGGTAATAAGTTATTACCAGCCGGACTATATAATTATCAAGTCAAAGATCATACCCTGATCCATTTTTGGGCAAATGATGTATGGCAAAATCTTCAAGTTGCCTGTTTTATGCACCCAGCTTTAAAGGTGGCTGAGATTACATTAATTACTACTGCGATATTTAATCGATCGGCATGGCGATATCAGGATCGCGCCTATCGCCGGATTTTTCTAGATACTGGACACTTATTAGGTAATATTGAACTAGCAGGATCGATGAATAGTTTTCGTCCCTACTTTATTGGTGGTTTTGTCGATCGAGATATCAATGAATTACTATATCTCAATCCAGAGCAAGAAGCCGTTGTCTCAGTAATTCCAATGATTGATATCGAGGCTCATCCCGAACCGATAACTCCATCTTTTCCGACAGCATTACCTTCGAGGATCAACTTAGAATATCCAGAATTACCCGATGGGAAACTATTAAATTATTGTCATCAAATGACTGAGATTACTCAGTTGAGATCGCTGCCCGCTAATCCAGCGGATGTTGAACTTCAGTTAGATGATAAATATAATTTCCCATTTTGTTTGAAAGTATCAACGAAAACTTCACCGATTGACTGGCAAGATAATTTACCATTATCGGGACTAGAATCTGCTATTCTCAAAAGGCGATCGACTCGTAGCTTTACAGGTGAAGAATTGACTCTAACCGAACTTAAGGCTCTGTTAGATTTTACTTATCATCCTCAACATTACGCCGATCAAAATTTAGATCCAAACCCCGATTATTTCGACTTGGGATCGATCGAAACATTTGTCGCTGTTTCTGGAGTCCAAGGATTGGATGAAGGATGTTACTATTACGCCCCCAAAGCGCAAGAACTCCGTCAAATTCGGTTCAAAAACTTTCGGCAAGAATTACATTATCTCTGCTTGGGACAAGAATTAGGGCGTGATGCTGGAGCAGTAATCTTTCACACCGCAGATCTAAAAATGGCGATCCAAAAATATGGCGATCGAGTCTACCGTTACTTACATCTAGATGCTGGACATTTAGGACAACGTTTAAATTTAGCAGCGATGCGATTAGATCTAGGTGTCAGCGGAATTGCTGGATTTTTTGACGATCGAGTCAATCAAGTTCTCGGCATTCCTGAGGATGAAGCAGTACTTTATATTACTACCTTAGGTCGTCTAGCCTAAAAGCTATTAGATTTAGGAGCTCGTTTAAGTTCATTTACGTCTAGGAATAGTAGTTGAGAATTAGCAATATCAGTCTAATTAGGCACTAAAATTATCATGACTAAAACAACTAAAATTTACATCACAGTAATTAGCGCAATCTTAGCAATCGGGGCATTATTCTCGATCGTCCCCGCGCTAGCAAATCCAAATATTAGCCCAGCCCAAGTTAAGCCCGCAACTATAAATCTAACTGGAACGATTAATAAATTAGCTATAGAAGGTATCTGTTATCAGCTAGCTGCTGACAACGGTAAAAAATACGAATTGATGGGAAAATTTCCTAAGATCGATGGTACGAAAGTGCAGCTAAGTGGAGTTGTGAAGACAGATATGGTTACTATTTGCCAAGTCGGACAACCTTTGCAAGTCAAAACTGTTCGAGTCATTAAATAGAGATCGCAACTGTCAAGCTGGTTGGGACAGATCGCTAACTTCCGGAACTCGACTTTAGCTACGATCGATCGCATTTGAGCCGAACGATCGATTAAATGACCACCAGGCATGGATTCCTGACTCTATCTGAGTCAGGACTTCGCGATCGATCTACAAAATCCCAGATATTACACTGGCACTTCTTGGACGTGTAAGGCACCACTGGCAATCTTTTTGACTGGTACTGCACCCGATACTAATTCGGCAACTAGCTCATCGGTATAGTTATCGATCGTTACTTACTAGCCAAGCTTATGAATGCGGACATTCAACCAACGTTGACGCAGATAGTTATTTATCCAATCAAATCGCTAGATGGAAAAATAGTCGATTCTCCAGGGGAGAGGCTACGCCAACGCGCTAAAATCTCGCCAGGTGGTGCGTTAGGATTTGACAGGCGTTGGGCGATCGTCGATGAGCAAAGTAAAATCGTCAATGCTAAACGCACGGCTAAAATCCAGCAATTACGCAGTAGGTTTGACTTGATTGCTAGCTCAGAGCCAGCGCAGCGACTATTGATTAGGCTCTATATTGCGGGCGATGCTAGCACTTACACATTCTGCCTGACTACCGAACTTGTCGAATTAGCTCAATGGCTGAGTGAATTCTTTGGCTTTCCGGTTAGGCTCATCGAAAATGCCGTGACAGGGTTTCCAGATGACTTGGATTTACGGCCCAATGCTTGTCAGCACAGCTACCTTAGAGACGATTTGTGCTTGGTTTCCTGACTTAGATTTGGTAGAAGTCCGCCGCAGATTTAGAACTAATTTGGAACTGAGTGGCGTTCCGGCTTTTTGGGAAGATCGACTATTTGGATCGCCTGGAGAAGTACGGGATTTTCAACTGGGTAGTGTCCGATTTCATGGCATCAATCCCTGTCAACGCTGTATCGTTCCTACTCATAATTCTCCGACTGGTAGCCTTAGTTTCAAGTTTCAACAGATTTTTATAGATCGGCGTCAACGAACACTTCCCGATGATCTAAATAAATTAAGATTTAATCATTTCTATCGACTAGCAGTCAATACCCAAATTCCATTATCTGAAGCTAGTAAGTTTTTAAATACTGGCGATGCTCCGATCGGTCAATCGTAATTAGTAAAACAAAGCCACCAATATTTTCGACTTCTAGTAAGTCAGAAATATTGGTGGCTATTGGTTTATTTAGACTCGTTCGCGTAGCGTAGGCAAAGCCCAATCGATTCTTTGCGAATAGATCCTAGCGATCTCTAAGGCTTTTTAGTATCAGCAGGCTTGGTTTCAGTAGTCTGGGTAGTGGTAGTAGTGGTTGCATCAGGAGACTTCATCGCACCATCAGCAGGCTTGGTTTCGGTAGTCTTGGTTTCGATTTTAGCACCATCAGCGGGCTTGGGTTCGGTCGCAGCAGGCGAAGTTGTTGTTGTTGTAGTATCAACCTTGGTAGCATCGGGAGCAGCAGCTTCCTTATTACAAGCAGTCAGACCGATCGACAGGGACAAACCTGCAGCAACTAATAAAGTTTTCCAGTTCATTGAAAATTTCCTCACACTTAATTTTGAACCGACTTGCGGTTTCGTCTACTACTATAGCACCGCGAGTCAAAATTTAGGATCGGCTAGAAATAGAAAGCCAAATTTTTTAGCGGATTGAGATAGTGGAAACTTTAGCGATCGCTTAGATTTCTGCACCCAGGGCATTTGGACAGTGATCTGCGGTGGTAAAACGAGTCTCAATCCCACCCATGAGCGGCATCGGGAAAGACGTAGCTATACAATAGAGCATAACTCTACTCTCCTCCTTCATACCAGTGAATTCACCACTTCCACACCTAACTTTAGCCGACATCTTAGACCACACGATCGAATTAAGCCGCACAGCAGCAACTATATTAAAGTCTTACTATCGAGGCAGTCGCCAACAGCTAGAGGTATTTGACAAGATAGAAGGTCCTGTGACAATAGCAGATAAAGCAGTAGATCGACACCTATTAGAGGGGATTCGAGCGATGTGTGGAGATAGTTGTGGCTATTTGACAGAGGAGACTTACCAAACTGGCGATCTCGAATTGGCTCAAGATTGGGTATGGATTATCGATCCTTTGGACGGTACACGAGATTTCATCGATAAAACTGGAGAGTATGCTATTCATATCGCCCTCACCTATCAACATCGCCCAGTACTTGCAGTGGTAACTGTGCCAGAATCCGATCGATTATATGCGGCAATTGAGGGGGGTGGGACTTGGCGAGTCACAGTCGAAGGAACGCGAAAATCCGTGCAAATAGCCCGAACTAAAAAATTAACTGAATTGATTGTTGTCGCCAGTCGCAATCATCGGAGCGAAGGATTAATTAAATTATTAGCACAGCTTCCCTGTCAGCAACAGTTGGAAGTTGGGAGTATTGGCTGTAAGATCGCCTCGATCCTCGAACATGATGCAGATTTGTATGTATCGTTGTCGGGAACATCTGCACCAAAAGATTGGGATCTCGCTGCGCCAGAACTGATTTTGACTGAGGCGGGTGGCAAGTTTACACACCAAGATGGTAGCCCGCTCAAATATAATCAGGGCGATGTCAGTCAGTGGGGATGTCTAATTGCCAGTAGTGGGGAGTGGCATCAACAGCTTTTGGATGCGTGTCTGGGCTAGGCTTTCGGTTTGAGAAAGGCTTTAGGTTTTAGGGATGAGAATTTAGATGTACTTCTAACACCCAATACTCAATACCCAATACCTAACACCTGATACCTAAACTAAGTTACTGGGACTTTAACTAAAACCCTAGATAAATCAGCTAGGATCGTTATTAGATTGACGTTTCACATTGAGAATAGTCTAACGAGAGAAATAACTTAACTCAGCAATCTAGTTAGTCTATGTTTGGGGTAGAACAGATAACACATTATTAATTCGATCGATTGACAATCAACTCCAAGAACGACTTGGATTGAGTGTCAAAATCAAACTCCTGTTCGTAGCACAGGAGCGCACTACTACTGTAGAAATCATAATTAAACACGATCGGATCGATCGCCTGCTCTATTTCTGCTGAGCTGGCAGGGTCTTTGATGACAATCCCAAATTGATATTTTTCATTTAACTGAGATAGGGACTGCAAATCGCTCATTAACACGGGCTTGCCATACTTTAGATAACCGGATAGTTTTCCAGAAGCTTTAGCAATTTTAGAAAAGTTATCATCTACGCCTCGGTAGAAAGCTAAACCGATTGTAGCTGCTCTAAAAACTCGATCGATCTGTTCGTAAGGAAGTGGATCTAAAGATATAGCAATTTAAACTAGGATACCAAGGCGCGATCGGGAAATTAACGATCGAACAAAGAAGAGAAATAATCGAGTGGCTGAAAGCTAAAGACTATTGGCATTTAGATGAATTAATTAACCATTTAGAGGATAAGTATGAGGTTGTACACAAATCAAAG
>Ga0209390_10010025_pt1 | contig 11213 bp, 13 predicted proteins | sample BON01_FD_187212 | JGI IMG/M metagenome (GOLD analysis project Ga0209390, IMG submission 187212) | Freshwater microbial communities from Lake Bonney liftoff mats and glacier meltwater in Antarctica - BON-01 (SPAdes) (version 2) | ecosystem: Environmental > Aquatic > Freshwater > Ice > Glacier... | reverse complement strand
GGAGGGAGGGAGGATGATTTTGGGGGGGAGGGAAGGAGGGAGGGAGGGAGGAGAGAGTTTTGTGTACATAGCTATAAAGAGCGAGGGCGAGCGAGCATGGGAAGGAGTCAGTCACACAAGGAGAGAGAAAGGAGAGGAAGACAGGAAAGGGGTTCCTGCATGTCTCAATTCAGTAGAGCCGCTTGTCATCTCGAGAAAAGCTTGTTACACACGCACCCACACATTTTCATAGTCCCCCTAGACTGTTGTTGTATGAATCCAAGGGGAGAGAGCGAGAGAGGACCATGCTATGCCGTGTCCCAGCTAGCGGCTGCGACACATACGATTGAGAGAGAGAAAGGGAACTGACGTTGCCCCAGGCAGATAGAGAGAGGGGCAAGTGGCCTTTTCGATTTACACACAAAGAAACAAAACACCAAATTCACCACCAAGATTTATGCGCGGTGTTTTTTCTTCTTTTTTGTTATTCCCTTTGAGAGAAGAAATATATTGAAGGGTCCTCTCGTGATATATTAAACCATTTTTCTTGTTTGATTCTTCTTAGTGTTAGAGGCATCTTCCTACTTCTGAAAATAAGTGACTCGATACATCTGTTTCCCCTCGTTGCCATAACCGCCGCCAGGGAGGGGATGAACCAGCACATAAAAGCACATTAGCAAGAAGCCCGCTCCTTGATCCCCCGGTCTCGTCCGGACATATGCTTTGCGGCTGCGGGTCTCCCGGTCTGGGAAGCACGTCGAGCGGGACGGCGCTTCGCATCTTAACGTGGTATGTGTGTATGTATGTAAAGCATGTACGTTCGGTCGACCGATTGATGAATCGGGTTTTGATCTGTACGAGGAAAATGCTGATTGTGGGGGGGGGGGGAAGGCAGCCACTCCCATCATCGTTCGGCACGCATGGCAAAATCTGACAGCAAAAAAGCAAGTATAAATGTGTGGGGAACAATCCAATGCTATAAAACGATAACCATTCAGCGAGAAAAAGAAAAGAAAAAAACTCAAAGGAAACCCAAAATGGAAGAAGACGCAGCGTCAAAAGGTTAATACATTGTTCCATTCCTTCTTTCAAATTGCTTTCTTTCATCATTCAGCCAATTCCTTCGAGTAAAACCCAATGTCAATCATTCAAGCCCCCCCCTGCTTCCATCCACCACCATCGCTGCCGCCGCCGCCATTGCTGCCGCTCTGCCTTCCACGACCCCAAAACATATTTACAAGCCCAGACTAGACGGGTTCACCCGCCGATCGGTGCCGCCGCCGAAAACGCCTCCTTGAAGCCGCCCCCGCTGCTCACCTCCAGGCCCGAGCCCGTCGTCGACGGCGTCTGCACCGCCGTCTCGACCGCCTCGAACGCGGGCACCCGGCGCGTGGCCAGTACCGCATCCGTGAGCTCGCAGCTTCCAACGGCAGCGCGCTTGCTCGGCGGCCCGCCTTCCTCCACATCCTGCCCCTTCGCCACCCAAAACTGAAGGGCCGCTTGGACGCGCCAGCGCTCCGAGAGGGCGAAACACGCCAGCTCGAAGCGCCAGAGGAGGAGGTGGACAGCAGGGAGCAGCCCGAAGATGGTGGCGGCCATCATAATGACGGCGCCCACGGGCTTGTCGTAATTGAGAGACGGGTACACGACGACGCGGGTCTCGTTCCAGTAGGCGAAGTTGAAAAGCAGGTAGGAGACGATGAAGGCCAGGGGGGCGGGGAAGTGCTTGAGGTGGTAGGGGTAGCGGGTCAAGGCAAGGTCCATCAGCATGAGCAGGGCGTTGACCCCGTGCGTGTGCCACGTCGTCCAGTTCGACAGCAGGTCGCCGCTGTCGCCGCCGTCGGCGACGGGTTTGTACGTGGCCCAGAATAGGACAGTGACCATGACAGTCAGCGGCGCGGTGACCCCATGCAAGACCCAGGCAGCTGTGTCAAGCCACCTAATGTGGGGGAGTTGCGTGGAGATGAGGGCCGCCCATGCGTAGCCCCCCTGTTGTTGGTGATGGTAAATGGGTGATGGTAAATGGGTCGATTCGCCCAGTCGGGAAGACACCCATCACACAAACACATGCACACACACAAAGCAGATAAGAACGTACCATCAAAGCGGCCGTCCAATTCGTGACGTAGGACGTCCAGGTCGCGGTGGGGTTCCCGTCCTTGCCTTGCATTAATTGGTGGAATGAGAAGAGGCGCGCATACGGTCAGAGCGATGGATGCATGGAAGATCGGGCGCGTCATAACAGCACCTCAATCAATCGCGCCGATGCGCATGCCCTTGGCACCCCCAACGTACCGAAAGCGCTCCAAAAGATCCAAAACGTCCAGCCAATGGCAAAGAGCAGGCGGTAGGCGCGCGTGAGCCCCGCTTGGTTCTTGTTCCCTGTAGGAAATTTGAGGGACAGGATGGCAGCCTGGGGGCGCGCGGGATATCCCCACGGCTCGTGTGACCAGAGGCGCCCCAGGTAGAATTGCTGGCAGCAGGCGGCGGGCCCCATCGTGATCGCGAGGGTCTGTCGTGGGTGTGGTGTGGTTGGTGGTGTGGTGTGGTGGTGTGGGGTAGATTGGGAGATGGTGTGGTGGGGGGTAGATGGTCGATTAGAAGCCGTGGTAGGTGCTGTGCTCGTGCGGCTCTGTTTTCCTACCATCATCAATAATGGACCAATACTCTCGATCCCACTCTTCACATGGTGAAGAGAAACCCCGAAAAACGAGAAACGGAAAAAAACCAAAAAATCGAAACGGCCCAAGGGTGCCAACCAAGGGGAATCCCCAAAATGACATTTTCAAGCAAGGTACACTATCACAAACTCGTCGTGTGTGTTGTCGATGCACCCCTGAATAAGGTTGAGTCGAATTTGGTTTTAAACAAAGTGATGCTTTTGAGGACCTCGAAAAAATGGGACGGATCGGGGACGGTGAGGGTCAATGTTCGCCAGTCCTCTCCCCAACCATCCACAGTCTCCCCCACCAGACATATCGATGATCATACACGCGCGCATCAGAATTTGATCAAACATTTCGACACACTTTAGGCTTGATCATGGTCCGTGTCGATCTCAAGAACAAAGAATCAACTCAACTCAACTCAACTCAGTCCACGGGGGGAGGTTATAAAGGCGACTTTAGTAAGTTTGGCTCCTTACATTAACTTAAACTTACCAAAGTGAGCTATTAATATTATTTCACCTCCCTATGCACTAAGATTGATGCTCCAAATATTATTTGGTAATAATTTATCATGCAATTGGGCATTCATTTCCACTGGAGGTAGGCGTGGAGACGCACACACACTGAAAAGGATGAAATTGGTACACTTCTAGATGTAATAAGTGTGGGATGGGATCAGATATATTGTTGAGCGTTGCTTTGGTGGGGTTTGGGCTGGTGCGGTGGAGAATTGTGGCCCGAAGGTCTGTGGCGGGCCGGATCGGTCAGCCATGTGAGAAGTCCCCGCCGCTTCATTGACGTTGACGTGCTCGCATACCAGTAGCTACCCGGATCAGGTTACTTCTGATGTTTTTGTGTCAATGTCAAGCCTAAAAGCCAAAAGCCTTGCTGCCCTGCGCAATAGCGTGGGAAGGACGTCAAGCCACGCTACCCTTGGCAGCCGAGGCGGCGCAGGTCAAAGCACCTTTGCCTGCGCTTGCTGGTCTCCTTCCCCCAACCCCTCGCCGAAACGCAGCAGCATCACGACAGTCACGACATCTCACACATCACATACAGAACACAGGGGCACACAGCAGGCAGCATTACGTAGCCATGGCGGCCCCTCTCCTCGTCGCCGTCCTCGTCGTCGTCGTCCTGCTCCTGCTTCTCTACCTCGCCCTCTTCCGGGGCTCCCGCTTGCAGGACGATTGGCCCCGTCAAGACTGCAGGGTCAAGGAACGGGTGGGCGCCTGGCCTGCCTTGCCCCCCAAGCGACTCAAGCACATCACCGCCTCGGAGTTCCAGACCTTATGTGCATTGTGCGATACTATTTTGCCGGCCTTCGAGGCGGACGACGTGCCCAAAGCCATTCGCGCCTACCTCAAGGAGCTGGTGGGGAGCGATGAGCTCTACGACAGCCTAAGCAAGGACATGAGCTACTACACCCGCGGTGCCCTCGACGCCGACGTCCCCGCCCGCGTGAGCGACATCATCGAAGAACACCTCCGGCCGGACGCGCGAAAGATCGTGCGCATGGTGCTGTACGTCTTGGAAACTCCTTTGGGCCTATGTTTCCTGACGGGCGGCGGCTGGTACGGCTGGCGCAAGGGAGGCTTCTCCCATCTGCCCTTTCGACAACGTGAGGCGATTATTGGCCGTTTGTTGACCAGTGTGATTGAACCTATTCGGGGTCTAACCATTTTTATCAAGGCCATGACGGGTCGTGTTTATTTTGCGTCAAGGGACGTGCCTCCCACCACAGCGGACGGGTGTCCGACTAACCCTTCCTGGGTCGCCCTCGGGTACGAAGACCGAACCCGGGCGAAAGTAAAGCAAGTCATGGGCAAAGACTCTTTACGGACACCACAACTCAAGCCCCTGCATAAGGAGGCGATTCCTCCTTCGTGCGTGGGGGGAGGGACGGACGTGAGGGAGTTGACTTGTGATGTTGTGATTGTGGGGTCAGGGGCCGGGGGAGGAACGGCGGCGGCGGTCCTGACAGCAGCAGGATTAGATGTGGTGGTGCTTGAAAAGGGGGGTTATTACACCGAGAAGGATTTTGCGGGTTTTGGGGAGTTGGAGGGGGATCGGGCGCTGTATGAAAGGGCGGGGTGGTTTGGCACGGAGGAGTTGAGTGTGTCGATTTTGGCGGGTTCGTGCGTGGGGGGGGGAACGACGTTGAATTGGTGTGCGTCGTTTAGGACGCCGGGGCATGTGAGGAAGGAGTGGGTGGAGGAGAGGGGGTTGAAGAGCTTTGCGGGGAGGGAGGAGGGGGGGTGTTTTGATGAGGCCTTGGATGCGGTTTCGAGGAGGCTGAATGTTAATATTGAGCATAGTCACAGGAATGACGAGGTGGGGTCCGTGCCTGGGTTGGTGGTGAATCAGAATAATGAGAGGCTGTGGCAGGGGGCGAAGGGAGTGGGGGCGACGTGTTTGCCGATTCCAAGGAATGTGAAGGGGTGTAAGGATTGTAGTGCTTGTGAGAGAGGGTGTCCTTATGGGGCGAAGCAGTCGACAATGAGGACGTTTTTGGAGGACGCGGAGAAGACGGGCAAGCTCCGGTTGGTCGCCCGAGCACATGTAGACAAGGTATTACGGAACGGAGAAGAAGAGGCTGTCGGTGTCATTGCCACCGTCCAAAGCGACTCGTCCTCCTCCTCTTCCTCCCTCCCTTCCTCGACCTATCAACTCATAGTCTGGGCCACCCACGCCGTGATCATCTCTGCTGGCTCCCTCCACACCCCCGCGGTCCTCATTCGCTCCCAGCTTAAACACCCCAAAATCGGCCGTCATTTAGCCTTGCACCCCGTGAGTGGCGTCGCTGGTTTGTTTCCCTCCGAGCTGTTTGATACTCATAAGGGTGTGGGTATGGGGACGTATATCCCTGATTTTATGGGGGGGGGAGGGAGGGATGGGTGGGGGGGGGCGATTGAGACCCCGCCGAATCATGCGGGCCTGGCGGGGGTGATTGCGCCGTGGGGGAATGCGTTTAATTATCGGGTGTGGGTGGCGTTGAAAGGGCGGTTTGCGGTTAGTATTGTGATTAGTCGCGATGAGAGTAGTGAGGAGAATCGGGTGGTGGTGGATAAGGAGGGCGTGCCACGGGTGCATTATTTATTGACGAAAAAGGATCGGAAAAACTTGCATTATTCAGTGGAGATGATGGTGAGGATGGTTGCGAAGCAGGGAGCGAAGTTGGCCTTGCCCGTGAATGAAGGGTTTAGGACGTATCGACCGCATCGTGATGAGCCTGCGGAAGCGAAGGAGGGAGGGAAGCAGGGCGCGGCAGCGGCAGGCGGGAAGCAAGGCGAGGGAGGGAAGGAGGGCGAGGGAGGGAGGGAGGGAGGCTTGGAGGGGTATTTGCAGTATTTGAGGGGGATGGGCATGCCTGTTGGAAATACGGCATTGTTTACCGCGCATCAGATGTGTTCGTGTCGGATGGCCTCGACGAAGGAGGAGGGCCCAGTGCAGGAGACGGGGGAGAGTTGGGAGACGGAGAAGTTGTACGTGATGGATGCCAGTGTCTTTCCTACTTCTCTGGGGATTAATCCGATGGTAAGTTTTGGAACAAGGGAGGGAGGGAGGGAGGGGTGTGTATGTGTGAGATAGACGGGGAGAGTTGGGAGACGGAGAAGTTGTATGACATGGGCGCGAGTGTCTTTCCTACTTCCCTGGGGAGTGATCCGATGGTAGGTGCCTTTTCGGTTTCTATATGTATACATATGCCTCGTTCCCTCCTTTCATTTATTCAAACGTGATTACTCACTCCCCCACCCACTCACCACCACCAACACAGCTGACGGTGGAAAGCATTGCTTTCATGCTCAGCAAGCGCCTGGCCGTCAAAATCAAAGCCCCCAACAGCCAAGCCACACCATTCGATTCTCCGTCTCGTCTCTCTCCACCCTCTTACTCATCCTACCTACACACCAACACACACACAATTAAACAGCTGACAGTGGAAAGCATTGCCTTCATGCTCAGCAAGCGCCTGGCCGTCAAAATCAAGGGCAGCGAGGCCGCCAAGGCTATTGAGAAGAAGTACTGCACGCCCACGTCTGAGGAAGCCAAGGGCAAGGTCTCGTTTCCGGAGGGCCCGACGTTGAAGGGGGAGTACTGCGCGTGGTGATGCGGGAGTTGGAGCGAAGGGGCGGAGGGCGGGGAGAAGGGTGGGGAGAGGCAAGAAAGAGAGGGAAAGGGTTGATTTTCATGGTTGGAAGATATGAATACTTTGTGGAATACAGAAAATGAGGGAGCATTGCATGAAAGAGGAAAGGAAGAGGAGAGGAGCCAATGAAATGAGGGAGGAAAAGAACGAGGGGGCATGTTGATACGTGGTGTAGGCATTCTAGCAGGAACATAATGAGTCCCATTTGCATATCCTGAGAACGAACAAAAAAGAAAACCCAAAGCACACGCTTAGCGCACTGAAATGTAAAGCCTGAAAGATTGGTTGGGCAGCTTCGACGAACACGGGACTTGAAGCAAAACGTTATCGCAAGAGCCGTGTTACTCATGCCCATATGCCCCCCTTCTGTCTTGACCACACCACACCACCCCTTACACACCGCCTCACCACGCCTGCACCCACCCACGTACAACCAACAGGTCCCGGTCTCGCGAACGGAAGCCAGCAGGGCCCATATGGCGTCGTCAAGGGACGCAGGTAAGCTCTCTCTTCCCCTCCTTCTCCCTTCCCCATCCTGCTTTGCCTCCTTCCCGTCCTATTGCCATAAGTCTTGGTGCGAGGTGCATGACCACAACGTATCGCATGCTCGCCTCGCCTCAACCACATTCCCATGTACATGTGTGACTGAACGCCCTGCCTTTCCAGCCGTCGACCCTCCAGCCCCGTGCCTCCCACCACACCCGCCACCAATTAACACCCACACTTCCTCCCCCTCTCCGTCACCCACAAACAGCTACGCACCAAACCAAGCTGGACGGCATCTGCAAGATTGGCGAGTTCGAAAGACAGCGCCTCCGGTACTTTACGCCGCAAATCAAGGTTAATTCCACCCATTGGGAGGCCTTTAAGACAACGCTAGCCAAGTCCAACGTGGAGAATGAACGAGTCCTAGCTTTTTTCACCAAGCGCGTCGAAGTCGAAGAGCGGTATTGCCAGCACCTGTCCGAGCTTCCCTACACAGATCTCAAGGGCACGGGGGCCTGGCGCAGGGGAGGGAGGAAACTCCAGCCGCCTGCACCCGCTACCCCTTCCTCGTCCTCCTCCTTGTCTTCTGCTCTCCAAACCACTACTGCCAGCACAACAACTGCTGCAGGAGCAGAAGTGATCTCCACCTCTACCACCCCCTCCACTTCCTCCTCTTCTTCCCTCCCAGCCATGGACGCCATGATGGCCTCCACGGACGCGTTAGTCCTCAAATACCAAGACTACGTCCGTGACACCCGCAAAGAACTTCTCGAAGGAAAGCTCAAAGCCCTAGTAAGTGCATTCAAAAGGACCAGCGATGAGATCCTCTTAGAGGGGAATCATGCACTAGATAACGTCAAGGTCGCAGAACAACACATCGTGGCTGCTTATCTTGATTACTACAAAGCCTATCAAGCCCTCACCACCCCCCAACAGCAGCAGCAGCAGAATCCAACAGCAGGAGGAGTAGCAGCAGCAGCAGCAGCAGATATGTGGTTGCTCGACACGCAGTACAGAGTAGCAGTAGAGCTCCAGAAGACCATCTGGCAAAGCACACAACAAAATTTACACGACCTCTTCCGAAGAATGAAGACGTTAGAAGTCAATCGAAGGTCACAAATCCACGCACTAATTCTAAGGTACATGCAGAACCAAGGCTCCTTCTGGGCGCAGCTCCCCCAAGCCGCAGGAGACTGCAGTGTTGCTATTACTGGCTTATCCTCTACTGATCCTAATCAAGTCGAAACGGAATTAAGTGAAGAGATTAGGAGGTGTGCCAAAGCTGTGGAAGCGAGGGAGCACCACCTGCAGCAGCAGCAGCAGCAGCACCAGCAGCAGCGGACAAGCAGCAGCAGTGTTAGCATGGGAGGAGGGAGGGAGGGAGGAAGCGTAACGACAACGACGACGACGACGACGACACCGTCCACTCCGTCAGTTGATCCTTTCACCGGTCATTTATTAGCACCGTTAGACACCCCCCTAGTCCGACGTGTCGAGGTTCTAGAACATCGATTAGTAACAGGGGCTGAATCCCTCCCTCTCCTCAAACGCTGGCGGCCCTGCCTCGCCGTGCTCACCCTCGATGACTTCCTCCACCTCTTCGACCTCCCTTCTGAAGTCGCCCCCGGCACAGTCCTCTCTCCGCGAGAGGCATTCAAGCTCCTCATCCCCTCCCCCATTGACAAAAAAGGCCGTTTTAAAAAAGGGAAGGACGTAGAGCGGGTCTCCTCCTCCCTCACCCTCGCCCTCCCCTTCTCTTCTGCTCGGTTCCGGGCCGAAGAGGGCCCGGAGGCTTTTGAGATAATGGAGGCGAGGCAAAACACAGGTAAGATTATAGGAAGGAAGGAGGGAGGGAGGGTAGTCAAGTCTATGTGTGCGTGTCAGGCATAATTGTTTTTTAAATCTCACATTCTTCCTCAAATTATTTTATAAACAGGGTTTGTGAGTGTGTTCAAAGCAAGGGAGGTCACTCGGGTAGTGCTCAAGGCACGAACGCAGGAGAAAATGGTCGATTGGGTCGTGACGGTCAATAACGAGAAGGAGAAGAAAGAGAAGAATGAGGAGGAGAAGGAAAAGAAGGAGACGACGACGAAAGCAGCAGCAGCAGCAGCAGCAGCAGCAGCAGCAGCAGCAGCAGCAGCAGCAGCAGCAGCAGCAGCAGCGGCACCTGCCGCAGCAGAAAGCAAGCCGGCAGAAGCAGCGGAAGCTCCCGTGGTGGCAGCAGCGGCAGAGGAGGAGGGGGAGAAGGAGAAGGAAGTAGTACCAGCTCCAGCGGTCATTGCGCCGTTGCCTGTGCTTGAGAAGGAGGGAGGAAAGGAGGGAGGGAGGGAGTACAGGGATGCGTTGGCCACCCCGTCTCCTCCTCCGCCACCGTCGCCAGCGCGGGAGAAGGAGGGGGGGAAGGAGGAAGAGGTGGTGGTGCCTGCAGCATCAGCACCAGCTCCGGCGTCGGTGGAGAGAGTTGTTGAGAGTGAGACGCCTCCTCTGCCTTTGCTGGTGGAGCAATCGAAGTCTGCTGCGACTGTGCCTGAGAGCAGCAGCAGCAGCAGCAGCAGCAGCAGCAGTACTGCATCAGGTGATGGGCATTAATAGTTGTATTTGGGTTTGCTGCTGAGACGGAGACAAAAAGTATCGTGAATTTAACGAATAAAACAGACAAAAGTAGAAAAAAGAGAAAAAAAGAAGATATGTGCAGCTACAGAGGGCATCAACACGTCTCATGCTTCAATGCATATAATATTACATCCAGAAACAAAATTAATTGTGAATTAGCAACAGACAGAAGTAGGATAAAATAGAAAAAAGATATGTGCAACTAAAGAGAGGGCATCAAAGCGTCTCATTGCTATTTTTATTTTCCAATGCATCTACAGCTGCTTTCAGTTAAATTGCATTCATCACTTCTCTGCCATCGTTTATCGCAACGCAGCTAGAATACATACAACATTTTCTCCCTCCCTCCTCCTCGTCCTCCTCCTCACTCCACCACCGCCCCCCTCTTTGGCCCAAACACACAAACCCTCCCCTGCTTGGTCCCATACACAAACCCATGCCCCACCCTCGGATTGAACCTCGCAATATTCACATCCTCCTCCTCCCCTCCCTCCTCCTCCCCCCCTTCCTCCCTCCCCCCACTCCACAAAGACCGCACCCTCTCCATCCTCCCCGTCTCATACACCTCCGCCACCACATGCCCTCCCTCCCTCCCTCCCTCCCTCCCTCCCTCCCTCGAGACCCTCACCCCTCCATATCCCAACAACACCATTGAGCCAGTCGCCGAGAGCTTGACCGAGGTCACTCCTCCCATCGCCACTCCACCCAAAGGCCGCGCCGACAAAATAGGAGCTAAATACCGTTGACGTGGGCCATGATATTGATACCCTTCCTCCCCCTCGTCCTCGTCCTCGTCCTCGTCCTCGTCCTCGTCTTCCTCATCTTGCTGTTTGCCGTCCATTTTTCGGTCTACTTTCTTGCCTGTCTCCTCGTCTTTCTCCTCTTCCATGCTTGTTGCTGCTGCAGGTGCATCGTTGTACCAGCTCGGCGTCGCGGCCGCTGCTGCTGCTGCTGCTACCACCTCTTCCTCCTCCACCTCCATCCCCTTTGCCTGTTCCTGCTGCTGCTGCTGCTTCTGCTGCTGCTGCTTCTTCCCCTCTCCCAATCGCCCTCCCTCCCTCCCGCCCTCGTCCTCATCATCGTCATCATGCAAGAAAGGTACCAGAGAGAGCTTCACAAGGTGTGGCAACCTAAAAATATCCACTGCTCCTTCCCCTCCTCCCCCTCCTCCTCCCCTTCCTCCTCCTCCTCCACCCCCACCACCCCTTCCTCCCTCCCTCCCTCCCTCCTCAGGCCCCACAACTAAATCCTGTCGATGGAACTCCGCACAGGTTACCAAAAATCTCCCACACGCTGATATATCAAACCCGCCATCATTG